>Ga0208783_10000320_pt1 | contig 29787 bp, 44 predicted proteins | sample DEB19_08_DNA_2_FD_184529 | JGI IMG/M metagenome (GOLD analysis project Ga0208783, IMG submission 184529) | Aqueous microbial communities from the Delaware River and Bay under freshwater to marine salinity gradient to study organic matter... | ecosystem: Environmental > Aquatic > Marine >...
CAAAATCAAATACTTTCACGGCAGTGGTGGTGGTGGTGTGGTAACCCGTGGTGCCATCAACTTGACCAGGGCTTTGGAGATGTATGAGGACTTCGATGTGTTCACGATGGGTCACATCCACGAGAATGCTGCCAGAAATGATGTGCGTGACACCGTTACCTTCCATTCCAAGACTGGATATCGACACCAACACAAAGACATCCATCTCATGCTCACTGGTACATATAAAGAAGAGTATGGTGATGGCTCCAAAGGATGGCACGTTGAGCGTGGTGCTCCGGTCAAGCCAACTGGAGGGCGTATCCTCACCATTGAGTGTGGAAGATATATCGATGACAACGTGAAAAAAACTGCCAAGTCTATCGACTCAATCAAATTTCCTTTGTAATTTAGTACCGTATTCATAATACGTTGTTTTAGGGGAGCTTTCGGGCTCCCTTTTTTGTTGCAAAATAAGGGTAAAACCTTACACTCCAAAAAAAAAGTTTAAAAAAATGTTCATAATTTGTAACATATTTGCAAATGTTGCGTATATTCGCAGAAACAAAAACAATTTATTATGGACAAAGAACAAATTTTAGAACTAATTAGAGCCACAGAAGCTGAACTCTACAAGGAATTGCTTGAATGTTATCAGTATCGTGATGCAAGGGATGCAAAAGATGCGGCTATATTCAGAGCATCGGCTGCTTGGTTTTCTATCAATCAACTACTTGAAAAAATCGAAGAGCATGAAAACAATTAAATTCCTATTCCAAGACCTCAACCAAGATGAGCGTCAGATTCTTGGCAGTGGCATCGTGTTTATTTTGGGTGCTGCTTTCTTTGTGTACTTACTCGATACAGCCACAACGCATCGAGCAGAGGTTCAGCAAAAGACAGAAGTGAAGCAGAGCTATGAACTCCCAGCTTCATATGGCAAATATTCAAATCGAATCTACAATGAAAAATACGGAAAGTAAATATTGGTTTTCAGAGTTATCATCTGACATCGCAACCCACACCATCATCGTTGAAGTTTACACCCGACAAGATGATGAGAAAATCGGAGAAATAGAATTAATTTATAACTATAACAAAAACAACAACTATGAAGAATGGACAATTGAATCAACAGACTGGGACAAAGAGCTCACCCTTAAAGAATGCGATGACGCAATGCAAGAGCTTATTGACAACGCAACCGAAAACTTCCACGAGTTCGCCTTCGAGTGCTACCACTATGACCCGAGAGATGATGAGTTTAGTTGGTTCATTTAACAAGTACCAGATTGACCGATTCTGGACATCATTCAACCACGATCTATACAACAGAATTTGTGAAATTAAAATGACAGAGATATGAGATTCAAACTAACATACCAAGTCGGCAAGCAAGTGGTCCAGGAGTGGCTATTTGTTTCAAAATCACTCGCATACTGGCAGAAGTCAGTGCTGATGAATTCCGGAAGCTATAACATGGGTAAATTTAAAGTGACACCGTTATGAAAGTAACCGATAAAATAACAATAACAAACGAGGACAATATGCAGTTAATGGCTCGTTATCCTGACAACTATTTCGACTTGGCCATTGTTGACCCACCTTATGGAATTGGAGCCAACAAAATGACACTTGGAAATGGAAAGAAAAAGATTTATAGAGGTCAAAATGATTGGGATAATTCAATCCCAAATAAGGAATATTTTGATGAATTAAAAAGAGTTTCAAAAAATCAAATTATTTGGGGAGGAAATTATATGACTGAATTTTTAGCTCCAACTTCATCTTGGTTGTTTTGGGACAAAGGAACTGGTGAAAATGACTTTGCAGATGGTGAACTTGCTTGGACAAGTATTGGTGGAGCATTAAGAAAAATCAACAAGTCTTGGGTAGGTGCTAATGCTAAAGATGAATGTGAACGCTTGCATCCAACACAAAAACCAATTTATTTGTATGGTTGGTGCTTAAAAAAGTACGCAAAGCAAGGCGACAAAATACTCGACACTCATCTTGGCTCAGGCAGTATTGCAATAGCTTGCCACGACTACGGATTCGAGTTGACTGCTTGCGAGCTGGACTCCGAATACTATGAAAAAGCAATTCAAAGAATTAAGAACCACACGAACCAAACAAACTTATTTTTATGACAATCCAAGACCTAATTGACGAAGTCAAGCAAGAAATCGAGGCAAGAGACCTGGCGTATCGCCATGGAGCCAACAACCGCATGAGATACAAAGTGTATCAGAAATACTACCTCATGCACTATTTGAGAAAGCATAAACTAACGCTCCAAGAGATTGGCAATCTATTCGGTCTGAAGCACTGCACTGTGTTATATGGAGCGCAGCAAGCTGAATGGTTGAAAAAAGATAGGCTATTCCTGAAGATGACTGATGACCTACGCCAGAAATTTGAGAAATACACCGCACTCAACTACCCCATCACAAGAAATCTCATCCATGATGTGATGCAATGCAGCGCATATTGGGAGCTCAAAAAGATACAGACTGACATCAAGCGAGGGGTGTATGGTGAGTTCACAAGCGTGACGGAATGACGATTGCTCTATTGTACCGATTACTGGACAGATGGCAAAAAAAACAAGAGTGAAAAATTTTTGAGAGCGTCATCGTCACGAAATTAGTTAAAATACAGGTATTCAGTAATTTAGCATTTTTCACATCGTCACGCTTTGTCATTTAGCGTCACGTTTTGAACAAAAAAATATAAAGTTATTAACAAATGCAACCATTTCAACACTCATTCGTTATATTTGTAACTGGTTCGGTCTCACATTATAGAACCTAAAGGTATTATTGAAGCCTTATAATGAAATCGAAGTGAGACCCGATGGATTTATGAGGCTTTTTTTATTACTTAAATTTTACATATGGTAGAAATTTGGAAAGATATCCCAGGATTTTTGGAATATCAAGTCAGTAATCTTGGGAGAGTAAAATCATTTAAAGGGCGAAATATAAAATTATTAAAGCCACAAACAAGAGTAAAAGGATATAAATGTGTGTGCTTATCAAATGAAACAGATAAAAAACTTATAGATATTCATCGATTAGTATTGATGGCTTTTGTTGGTATGCCTCCAGAAGGTAAAGAATGCGACCACATCAACAGAGTCAGAGATGACAATCGTCTTGAGAATTTGAGATGGGTCACCAAAGTAGAAAACGAGGCTAATAAATTAAAAAAATTTCCGAGTTATGTGAAAATAAATAATAATAGAAATAAGAAATATAGAGTTCAATTAAGGATAAATAAAAAAGATATTCATTTCGGATCGTTCTCTACTTTAGAGGAAGCAGAAAATAAAATAAAACAACTAAAAAATGAGTACAGTATCAGTATTTAAAAACCTATTCAATACCAAGGAGACACCATTTTCTCTGTCCATTCACGAGGTTTACAACCGCATAAAGCACGGCAACCCCGAGCTCATCAAAAAAGTATCAACCATACGATCACTGGAGAAGGCTGACCCCGAGCATGACCGCCTCAAGTCATCACTCAATGCCATCATGTTCAATGGTACCTTCACCGAGCGAAATGACAGCAGTCTGGTCGAGCATTCAGGTCTGTGCATCCTGGACTTCGACCAATATCCAACCAAAAAGAAAATGATGGAGGAACGCAAGCGGCTAATTGCTGACCCCCATGTGATGATGGTGTTCACCTCACCAAGTGGTAATGGACTCAAGGCTGTCATCAGAATCCCAAAGTCGGACAAGGTTGAGCACAAGCGCAGATTTACTGCATTCGGCAAGTACTTCCAGAGTGAATATTTCGATACAAAGAACAGCAACGTCAGTCGAGTCTGTTTTGAATCCTATGACCCGGATATTTATTTCAATGAGTTCTGCCAGGTATTTGAAGGCATCGAGCAAGACCAGGGATTCAGCTACACAGAGCGCACTCCAATCTGCATCCTATCCGATGAGGACAAAATAATCAGCTTGATTGAACGATTCGACCATGGATGTCAATTCGAGGAGGGCAGTCGCAATGAATTTGTGTTTAAATTAGCAGCAGTTCTCTGCGAGTATGGCATTGGGAAGGATACGGCAGAACAGTACATCTGGACCAAGTATGCTCAAGGCTCCAGCTTCAGCGAGCAAGAGATGGTCACAACCATTCGCTCGGCTTACAAAAAAGCCTCCTACGGCATCAAATACTTTGAGGACAAGGATACATTCCAAAGAGTGCGTCAAAAGCTCAAGAGCGGCATCGCAGACGATGACATCAAGAAACAACTGAACGTGCGAGAAGATGTCATTGAGGACATCAAGAAAGAGATTCAGACCGGTGATGATATCTTTTGGTCGGTCAATGAGAAAGGCACAATCACAATCAAGCCATCCAACTACTCTGAATTTCTGGTCAAGAACGGATTCAATAAGTACTATCCAGAGAATGCAGAGAAGCCAACCTTTGTGAGAGTCAAAGAGAACAAGGTTCGAATCTCATCAGCGGAGCAAATCAAGGACTTTGTGCTGAACTATCTGCAAAGCAAGGGTGAGATGGATGTATGGAACTACTGCTCCAGGAACGCATTTCTCTTCAATGAGAACTTCATCAATATGATTGACAGCATCAACATACTGATGCTTCAGGATAGCAAGGATGCATCGTATATCCCATTCAAGAATGGAGTGGCAAAGATATCCAAGAATAAAGTGGAGCTCAAGAGTTACATCGATGTCGATGGCTACATTTGGGAGAATCAAATCATCGAGCGAGATTTCACGCTGCTGGATGACTGCACCAATGACTTCAAAGATTTCGTCAGCAAGGTATCAGCAGATGATAGAGGCAGAATCAATGCGCTTGAGACAACGCTCGGCTACCTCATGCACACCTTCAAGGATAAGACTGACCAGAAAGCAATCATCTTCAATGACCAAGAAATCGATGACAACCCGAATGGAGGGTCAGGCAAATCACTCATGTTGGCTGCACTTGGCAATCTGCGCAGAGTGGTCAAGATAGATGGCAAGAGCTTCAATCCATCCAAGTCTGATTTCGTTTATCAGCGAGTAAACCTGGACACGCAGATTCTGGCATTCGATGATGTGCGTAAAGCATTCGACTTCGAGCAGCTCTTCAGCCTCATCACCGAGGGAATTACCGTGAATCGCAAGAATAAGGATGAGATATTTATCCCATTCAACCGATCACCAAAGATTGTCATCACAACCAACTATGTAATCAGTGGTGCTGGCTCTTCTCATGACCGCAGACGTCACGAGCTGGAGTTCTATCAGTACTTTCATAGCAAGCGCAGCCCACTCGATGAGTATGGTCGGCTCTTATTCGACTCCTGGGCCGATGAAGATTGGTTGAAGTTCGACAACTACATGGTCAAGAACCTTCAGAAGTACCTGACAAATGGATTGATGAAATCCATCAGCATCAACGCAGATGCCAAGCGACTCATTCAGGCAACGTGCAAGGATTTCTTTGATTGGGTGGAGGAAGGCAACCTCGCTCTTGATGTGTACCACTACAATGGAAGCAAGATTCAAGAATTCACCTCCGAGTTCACCTCATTCAAAGAGCTCGAGCCACGTAGATTCCTCAAATGGGTGCAATCGTATGCTGATTATAAAGGCTACAACATCACCAAAGGACGCAATCACAACGGAAGATACTTCATTCTTGATTCGGGAAATCCCAAGCCGACTCCAGAATCTGATGATATTTGGGATGAGTTAAATGAAAAAGCAAAACAATGACACCACAACACCGAAAAATCCTAAAAGATTTACAATTGAAGCACAAAATGGAAAAGTATCCAACCATCCCACCACACCTCATCGCCCTGGACCAATGGAATGACAACTCCGCCAATGCACTGACCAAGTCAATCATCGCATTCCTTCAGTTCAGCGGATGCCAAGCGGAGCGAATCAATACCATGGGAGTCTATCGAAAGAAATACCGCACAGATGGAGTCGCCATCGGTGGGCAGTGGACCAAGGGAACCGGCACACCAGGCTCGGCAGATATCTCCGCAACGATCAAGGGACGTTCTGTTAAGATTGAGGTCAAGTATGGCAAGGATAGACAGTCTGAAGCGCAGAAAGCATACCAGAAAGCCATTGAAGAGGCTGGTGGTGTGTATGTTATTGCAAAAGATTTTGAAGGATTCTTGAAATTTTATGAGCAATTTTGTGAATCAATCAAATAAAAGCGTATATTTACAACTCAAAACAATATATTATGACTACAAAGAAAGCAGAGCCAATGAACATTTGGCAAAAATTACACGCTGCCAAGCAGCAGATTGGAAAGGTTGCAAAGAATGCAACGAATCCACATTTCAAAAAGAGCTATGCTGACATCAATGCGCTGCTCACAACGGTGGAGCCAATCCTCCACGAGCATGGACTGCTTCTATTGCAGCCAGTGGTGGGCAATGATGTGGTGACTCGTATCATCGACATCGATTCTGGTGAGGTAATCGAATCATTCATGAGCCTTCCAGTCATCACAGACCCACAAAAGGTGCTCGCTGCCGTCACTTACTTCCGTAGAGGTACATTGCAGTCACTGCTCTCACTTCAAGCTGTGGACGATGATGGCAACACAGCGGCTGCTGCTCCTCAAGGCAAGCCAACAATCAATGCAGAGCGATTCAAATCAGCACTCGAAGCAATTGAAGCTGGCAAGTATACAGCAGAACAGTTGAATTCCAACTATTCACTAACTGAAGTACAACTCAAAGCTCTCGCATTATGAAATGGCATCCATCGCAAATCGGTAAGCTGATGACCAATGGCAGAGCCAAGGACAGCATCGGAGAGACAGCCAAGAGCTACATCAAGCAGTGTGCAAAGGAGGATTTCTACAACTACACCACAGAACTCAACAACAAGTACATCTGGAAAGGTAGAGAGCAAGAGCTGGAGTCAATCAACCTCATCAACTCGGTGAGGTTCACCAACTACGTTAAGAATGAACAGACCATCGAGAATGACTATCTCATCGGCACCGCTGATATCATCATCGAGCAGCGAGTCATTGACGTCAAAACATCGTGGTCATTGGATACATTCCCTGCACTTACTGAAGATGCAGTCAACCCACTCTATGAATGGCAGCTGCGTGCTTACATGATGCTTTATGACAAACCATGTGCCGAGCTGATATACTGCATGGTCACCACATGGGATGAGTTCCTCAACGAATACGAGAATCTCCAGCTCCACAGAGTTGACCATATCAATCCTGAGAAGCGCATCACAGCTCTCTGGTATGACAGAGATGAGGACATCGAGGCTAAGATGGTTGCTCGCCTTAAAGAAGCATCAGACCTATATCATGAATATTACGAACAATTAAATAACAAATAACAATGGAAGAGCTAAAAGCAAAAGGCACCATTCACCACCTTGGTGAAGCCAGACAAGTGAGTGACAAGATGAACATCAGAGAGTTTGTGCTCTCAATCGGTGACAAGTATCCGCAGCTGGTACAGTTTCAAGCAATGAATGAGCGAGTGAAGTTCCTGGATGGAGCCAAAATCGGACAAGAATGTGAGGTCAAGTTCGACCTTCGAGGTCGTGAGTACAATGGCAGATATTACGTCAGCCTCAATGCTTGGGATATCCGCATCGCAACAACAGCAGCACCATCAAAACCAATCACAGATGAAATCGATGACGATTTACCTTTCTGATGGCGAGAACATTCGGGACTTCATCCATAAAGAGTTGAGGTCCCGACTATCAAGCCGATACAAGATGACTCACCTGGCTGAAGATATGAATCTCAACTACTACACTGTCAACCGATTTATGAGAGGTAATGGGGTGGGAGATGAGTTCTATATTCAAGCATTCAACTTCCTAATGAAATGAAGTATTTCATCGCATACATAGGCACCAAAAATGACAACCTCGATAGCTTGGTTGCAAGGGTGCACGACTTATTCAACATGATGCCAGGTGTCAACACTTGCATCGTGCTCACCTTCTCGGATGAGGTGCATATCTCGGAAGTGACTCCAGAGGAATTCTACGAGCAATATTCAAGCCTTAACTAATGGAACAGCAAATACAAGACCCAATCGTGCTCAAGGTGCTTTCAAAGTATTATGAGCGCAGCCAGCTCGGGATTCAGAAATATGGGCGCACTTTAGATCGTGATGACCTGAGCCTCACCGATTGGTTGAATCATCTCCAGGAGGAATTGATGGATGCCACGCTGTATATCGAGAAGCTGAAGGCAGATGTCAAGTTTATTGAGCAAAAAACTGGACAAGGATAAGGGGTAAAAATTGCCACATATCTAAACACGAAATGTAAACTAAACAACAAGAACAATGAATATACATTTAAAAACATCTATTACTTTACTTTTAATAATTGTATGTATTGGATTAATATATTTATTTCCAATATTAGGATTAGTAACATTATGCATTATACCTCTTGCATTAGTTTATTACCTTATATATGAATTTATTGAGAATGATTTTAACCTTTAAACAACAAGAACAATGAAAATAGAAATCACCCAATACGGACACAAGTCGACCTATGAGTTCGAACACGAGGATGTTGATTTGGAGGAGTTGCTCTTCTACATTGAGCGTGTCATAAGGTTGACCGGATACGAATTTAACGGAACATTACAAATAGTAAACGAGGAACAATGAAACTAAACCAAAACGATCAACGTGAGGAGATGGCTGCAATCGGCACCATGATACTCTTGACAGCAATAGCTATTATTTTAGTAATTAAAACTATATTTGACCTATGGAACTGATACAATATCTCGCACTCGGGTGGCTCATCGCCAACTTCGAGCCTCTGCACTGGCTCATCGACTTCACATTCATGAGAGTCATTCCAAGCTCCAAGCTCGGTGATTACATTCACGCTGGATTCGGTTGCTGGAAGTGTACCTCATTTTGGACTGCTCTGATACTTTCAGGCAATATATATACGGCAGCAATCACAGCGATGGGTGCCTACATCATCAGCGAATGGATAGAGAGCAAATAGAATACGTCAAAGCAGTGCAACTAATGGATGAGAAAGAACGTCTCACCAAGAAAGTGCTGAACCAACTCAAGCGAATCAAGGTCAGCGTGACCGGACAGCCCGACCGTGAGTGCTTCTGCTCGCAAATCAGACGCAAAATCTGGTACAAAGATTTCACCAACTGGTATGAAAGCAACTCTTGACCGCTACATATCGTCTCACTATGAGGAGCTATATCGATACACCAGGTACTTCTGCTCTAAATACAATCCGAAATTGACGATTGATACAGTCATATCCAATGCCTATCTCCACTGCCTCGAAATCAATGACAATACAGAGGATGTCGGGAAGGTCAAGAGCTATATCCTCAACTCAATCAAGCGTCAAGTCATTTGGAAGAACGTCAACAGCTTCAAGGATGAGCGAATCCTGGCATCAGAAATCGCAGTTCCAGACCAATTCGATGATGAGGAGGACCTCAACTACAAAATCGCCATCGAGCAGCAATACCAGGGATGGAAGTCATCGGTGGACATCTATCGAGATGGGCTGACAGACAACGTCAAGATTGCAGTCGCCAAGGCTTACTTCGACAAAGGGCTGACAACAGCACGATCAATGGCGCAGTATTTCAACATCCCAGTGACGTCAGCACACTATCTAATCTCTGACATAAAAAACACGCTTAAATCCATACACTATGAAAATAAAAGATGAATACAAGGGCAAGACTATCGTCAAGAACACCACGCTCGGAAACATGACGGTCGTTGTTGACAATATAGATGTGAGCAAGTACCGATATTATGTGTCCATAGGATTCGGTTATTTGTTCGAAAAGGAGACCACAACTGCACCAGAGCAGTGCATTCGATACGAGGGCATTGAGGCTGATGAGCAGACGGAAGCTCCAAGAGCAGAACCAAAACCAAAACGAAAAAGAAAAACTAATGCCAAAGCCAACACCAAACGAAACCAAGGATGATTTCCTAAATCGCTGTATGGTCGATGAGAAAGCACTCCAAGACTTTCCAGAGAATGACCAGCGATATGCTGTATGCAATTCCATGTGGGAAGAGTCAAAGATGAGCGCATTCTCAAAGTTCAGAGCAGCATTTGCAGAGAAAACCTACTCAGACTATCCTGACTCGGTGCGCAACAACGCACGCAGAGGAATCGAGCTCAACAAAGAACTCGGTAACAAGTGCGCAACGCAGGTCGGAAAGGTCAGAGGACAGCAGCTCGCAAACAAGGAGCCCATTTCAGTGGATACGATCAAGAGAATGTATTCATATCTCTCCAGGGCAGAACCTACATTCGAGGATTCAGCACCTGAGGACTGCGGATACGTTTCATTCCTTCTGTGGGGTGGCAAGACTGGACTTGATTGGGCAGAAAGTAAACTTAAAGGATTAGGATTGATATGAAAACTGGTAGACCAAGAAATTTCGAAGAGCCAGAGGACCTATATCAGCTTTTCGTTGAGTATAGAAAGAAAGTGAAAGACAATCCCAGGTATCAATACTCTCTTTCAAATAAGACTGGGAAGGCTGAACCGATTCCACTGGAGGTACCGCTCACAATGAGTGGATTCAGAGTATTTGCACACGATCATGGTCTTGTGGTGCACGATTATTTCGCAAACACTGGAGGGAGATATTCTGCATTTACGACAATCTGTTCACGCATAAGCGATGAAATCAGAGACGACCAAATCAAGGGAGGGATGGTTGGACAATTCAATGCGTCCATCACACAGCGACTGAATGGTCTGACTGAAAAGACTGATATCACTTCTGGAGGGCAGAGCATCTCCGAGGTGAAGGTGAATATTATTAGACCTACTGAATAGATATTTTTATATCTTTGTAGGAATTGTCTATATGAGAGAAATACTCGTATAGCATCCCTATTGCCTAAACTTTGACCTATGGCTGAAATCACAATCGACAGCACTGTCATCTTCGAAAAGAACTACACAGCATTGGCTGACCCGAGCATCCGCTTCATCATCAATGAGGGTGGAAGCCGCTCGAGCAAGACATACTCGCTGTGCCAGATGGTGATCGTGTATTGCCTCCAACATCCTGGCAAGGTGGTCAGCATCGTGCGCAAGACATTCCCAGCTTTGAGGGCAACGGTGATGCGTGACTTCTTTGAAATCATGAAGCAGATGGATATCTATGAGGTTCAAAGCCACAACAAGTCAGAGCACATCTACACCTTCTCGAATGGGTCCATCGTGGAGTTCTTCAGCGTGGATGACGAGCAGAAGATTCGAGGTCGCAAGCGTGACCTTGGGTGGTGTAATGAAGCCAACGAGCTGTGGTTTGAAGATTTTCAGCAGCTCAACATGAGGACCGAGCAGAAGCTCATCTTCGACTACAACCCGAGTGAGTCATCATCCTGGCTCTATGAGCTACCGATGGAGGAGAGCATCATCATCAAGTCAACGTACAAAGACAACCCATTCCTCCCCGACAGCATCAAGCGACAGATTGAGGACCTCAAGCGAACCGATGAAGCCTTGTATCAAATCTATGCGCTCGGTGAGAAAGCCATCTCGAAGAGCAACATCTACTCAAATTGGACCTTCGTCAAGCATCGACCAGCTCGGTTCGTCAACTTTGTCTATGGCCTTGACTTCGGATATAACCACCCCACCGCACTGATGCGAGTGTACTGGTGCGACAATGACATCTACATCGAGCCAGTCATCTATGAGAGCTACCTGACCACCACCAACCTCATCGATAGGATGCAGCAGATGGATGTCGAAAAGAATGTCACCATCGTGGCTGACTATGCGAGACCAGAAATCATTGCCGAGATGAACAACGCTGGGTACGATGTGCAGAACGCCAACAAGGTGGTCAAGAAAGGCATCGACAACATCAAGACCTTCGGAGTGGTCTGCGAGGAGGACCCACGCATCAAGAAAGAGTATGAAAATTACAAATGGAAAAAGGTTGGTGACATCATCACGGACGAACCCGTGAAGCTCTTCGATGATGCCATGGATGCCATCCGCTACGCTGCCACGCACATCCGCCAGGAGTACTACACCGATGACAGCTATTTCGCCTTCTAAACATTTGGCTGCCTTTCTGCAATATAAGCATGGCATTTAGAACACAGAAGATATCCCAGATGACTCCCAAGGGAGCTGACTTGGAAGCAACCGACCTCATCGAAGTATCCACCATTGAGAGTGGAAGCTACGTCACACGATCTATTACTGGTCAAGAACTCATCGACGCAATACCACCGACTACGATTGAATGGGGTGACATTGGCGGCACGTTGTCAAACCAGACCGACCTCAACACGGCATTGAATGGGAAAGTCCCCACCACTCGCACGCTAACAATAAACGGAACAACACAGGATTTATCTGCAAATAGAACGTTTACGATACCTACTGATTTAACAGTCGGCACTACACCGATAGCTTCGGGTACAATAGGAAGAGTATTGTTTCAAGGTACGGGGAATGTGTTGCAGCAGAGTTCGTCTTTATTTTGGGACTCAACGAACAACCGCTTGGGGATTGGGACGAGCAGTCCGTTAAGTACATTTGAAGTTGTTGCAGGTTCTGACGCCAATGGAATTAAATTGCGTGGTAGGTCTGCGGATAACATCTCAAACTTTTTCTTTGCTTCGAATGATGGGGTAACTCAATACGGATATCTTCAGCATCGTTCTACAGTTATGCGTTTGGTTAATAACGTTGGGGATTTAGAATTATGGAACGGGCCTAATATTGGCTCAACTGTTCAAAGAGCAACTTTATTTGGCGCAACGGGCAATCTTGCAATAAACACAACAACCGATGCAGGCTTCCGTTTAGACGTCAATGGTACTGCGAGGGTGCAGGGGAATGCGACTATTGTAGGCACGTCTTTAAGTAGCTTTTCGGTAAGCAACGGAGCAACTGCAATGATTCAAACTGCATCAAGTGGGATTGGTTCATCTGATTTTAGATTACGTTTATTTAACAACGGAAACACGCAAACATTAGACCTTTATGGTTCGGGTGATTATGACCATCAATCTAAACACGCTTTTAGAACTAATGGAACTGAAAGGATGCGTATATTTTCCACAGGCAACGTCCTCATCAACACCACCACAGACGCAGGCTTTAGACTTGACGTTAACGGGACTGCGAGGGTGCAGGGTAACTTGACTTTAACGAGTGCGTTTCAGGTTAAATTCGCAAACAACAATAGATGGATAGGGCCGAGTGAGTTATATGCTGGAGTTCAAATATATGCAGCCGCTTCGGGTTCTGATGTAATACAAATGACTGCAGGTCAGCAAGTACACATATCTTCAGCAGGTGGAATTACAACACAAACATCGTCAGTTTTACAAGTAGACTCCACCACCAAAGGCTTCCTACCCCCACGACAAACTCAGGCACAGCGTACCGCTATTGCCTCTCCAGCAGTTGGCCTCATTGTATATCAAACTGATTTGGCAGAAGGTTTGTATATTTACAAATCAACAGGATGGACATTTGTAATATGACGGGAATATATAAAATGACTTTTAGTAATAATCATTACTACATTGGTCAAGCATTAGATACTAACAGGAGGTTCTCACAACATAAAAGAGAACTCAAAAAAGGCACGCATTCTAACAGCAGGCTTCAAAACTGTTTTAATAAATATGGAGAGCCTAAGTTTGAGGTAATACACGAATGCACCAAAGAAGAATTAAATTCGATTGAGACAAAGTATTTGTTTGACAATGTAGATAATGAACTTTGCTGCAATATGTGCAGAAAAGGTAAAAGTCCAAAAGGCGTAAAAAGAACCGAAGAATATAAACAAAAAATTTCAGACTATCAGAGGTTGATAGGTAAGGTGAAACCTGTTTATATGTATACAAGGGACAATATGTTTTTAGTGGCAAAGTATGATTCTATTACTGATGCTACTAAAGCTATTGGATGTGGACCTAAAGATGTTCAGAAGTCCTGCAAATCAAATGGCAAGTATAATGTAAAAGGATACAAATTCCTATTTGCGCAACCTGTTGACAATTTTATAAATCACATAGCACAAAAAGTAAAAATATGAAAACACAACCAACACAAGGAGTAGCAATCGAGCCGATTGTATACCCACTAAACGCAGGAACGGCAACGCAAATGTCCGTCTTAATTCTTAACTTTACAACCGAAGCAACCACTTGCACAACGTATTGGCAGTTGCTATCCGAAGACGGACTCCAACTTTCACAAGGTAACTACACTTTGACAGAGGAAGAGTTCGCAGCTTGGGGTCAAGATAACAACTACGTGAACGAGGTCGTTGCTGCCGCTATTGGCGTAACTTTAATTTAAGACGTATGATTCAGCTCACTGAAGAGAATGTGAAAGCATTGGTAGAATTCGCCAATGAATTGCCAACCAAGTATGGTCTGCCATTGTTGCAGTTCATAGAGAAACTCAAAGAGAATGGCGCAGACAACCATAGCGAGTCCGCAGACGTTTAGTCCGGCATATAACCCACTCAAGTTCATCATCGATTCCACCAACAAATCATTGGCTGGCTTTCGATACATCTTTGATGTCTACGCTGCTGGAACGGCAACCAAGATAGCGGAGTACAAGGTGCTCCCAACCTACGGCACTGGCTATGGCGAGGAGGACCTATCCAAGCTGCTCCAGAACCAGGTGAGCTGGGACCTCGATACAGAGCTCACATCCAACTATGGCGCACCGAATTCATTCTACGCATACGATGTCAAGGTCGGCGAGGAGTACGTCTATGAGGTAGCCTACACGAGTAGCCTCACTGATGCGAGTGGTAGCGTGCAGATAAACGTCACCAACTCATTCGCTGCTGGAGACCAGGTCATCATCACACAAGCTGATGGTGGTGCTGCTAACCCACAGCTCGAAGGACTGCACACCGTGGTCAGTGCAACGGGCTCGGCATTCGTGGTCAACGTCAACTGGTCCACGATCACTGATGCGACCATCAATGGCTCGGTGAGTTATGCTGACAAGCGCAAGACCATCACCAGGGACATCACTCTCTTCGAAGACTACGGCGTATTCAATGGAGCGTTCAGATGGTTGGACTGGACAACGTATGACAAGCTCGACTACAAGCTCAACACACCCACTGCATTGTGGCTGACCAACCAACCAACGGCAGACTTTTACTGCACATTGGGTCAAGACTTATATCTCAACCTCCAGAATCCGAAAGGCACTGACCGAATCTACTTCGAGAACTCGAATGGTGCTGTGTTCTACAAGGCAGTCATCTCGAGTGCTGACATCCTTCAGGTGCCAGTGGGTCCGAACAACTATGGAATATTGGTGGGCACTGGAGACCTCATCGACAACACCGTTGAGTGGTATGATGTGTGGTTCAACAATGGAGCCACATTGCAAATCCAAGACTCTGTGAAGTACAGAATCTATCTCGACAGACGAGTGCTCATCTCCGAGTATCATGTGTTGTTCCTGGACCGATTAGGCTCGTGGTCATCATTCGCCTTCCAACTCAAATCATATGAGCGTGGTGAGGTGAGTCGTGAGATGTACAACCAAGATGTCGCTGGCTACGTCAACGCACTGGACGAGTGGACCTACAAAACCGAGGAGTTCGGATTCAGAACATTCAACACCAACGTCACCAAGCGCATCGACCTCAACACGAACTGGATGACGCAGAACATGGCGACATACTTCGAAGAGCTGGTCACATCACCGCAGACCTTCCTCAAGATTGTCACCTACGTCACCACAGAGGATGGCATCCCACTCATTGATGAGGATGGTTGTCCGATTCACATCCCCGAGTCAACGGCATACCAGCCATGCATCGTGGACAACAACGCATACGAGATGCTCAACCAACGCAATAAGAATCTGATGCGCCACTCAATCACCGTGCGCCTCGCAAACCAGGACAACGTAAATGGTTAGAATACAACTTGAGAATGGATTCCTTGATGTGAAGGAGGGGACAGTCTTTCCTTTGAACTTTGCTGTCGGAGATATCCGTGACCTCACCAAGCGCAGCGGAGCGTTCTCCAAGACCATTACTTTGGTGGGTAGCAAGAACAACCACGAGCTGCTCAACCACTACTATGATGTCAACATCTCGGCTGGCACATTCAACATCAACGCACTGACCAAATGCAGCGTGATTCAAAACAACGTGCCCATCATGGAGGATGCGCTGCTTCAGTTGCTATCGGTCAACAAGAATCAGCAGACAGATGCCTATGAGCAAGCTGTCGAGTATGAGGTCCTGATAAAGGACACAAGGGTGGAGTTCTTCACAGCCATCGCCAACAAGGAGCTGACTGACCTCGACTTCACTGACCTCAACCATACCTTCTCGGCTGCTGATATCGTGGGAACATTCAGTAACACTGTCACTGAGGGCTTCAAGTATGTGCTGCCATACGACACCGACAACATCTACAACGTGCGCCAGATGAAGCCAGCCATCTACGCCAAGACATACCTTGACCGCATCTTCGCCACCGCTGGCTTCCAATACGAGTGGAGTGACTTGGCTGCGGCTCGCTTCGACAAGCTGCTGATTCCTTACAATGGGGACAGCAATACATTCGACACCGCTGATTATTTGGTGGAGGCAACCATCAATGGTATTCAGCAAGAGACTCTGACCAACTCATTCGGCTCATATGATGACGTAAGCGGATGGACTGAAATCACTGACGTGCAAGGTTCATTCAATCCAACCACTGGAGTCTACACGATACCTATCACCACGAGCTCAACTGCTGGTGAGGGATACACCATTGAATATGAGGTTGACTATGAATTCTATGTTGACAACACCAACACTGTTAATGTGTACAATATGTACAACGGATACAGCGCAAGACCGAGAATTGCAGTCAGCGTGGAAGGATATCAAGACCAGTTATCGAATGTGGATAACTACCAAGTCATTGGCACTGGCTTCACATTGGCACCAGGAATTCACAACTTCTCACCAGCGGCATCTGGTATCAAGAACGGCAACTTGATTGCTATGCAGAACGCATCTGGTTCACTTGAGATTCTTGCTGCCGATGAGCTCAAGATTCAAATCGGAGTGCAGCAGGTATTCACTGCGTGGTTCACCAACACTGTATTCCCATACACACCAGCACCCGACCCAGTATACTCGGTATTCAAGGTTAACAGCCTTCGAGTGCGCATCCTTCCAACAGCCAACATCCAAGTGATTGGTGGCATCCTGGACATCAACCAATATGTGCCACTCAAAATCAAGCAGAGCGACTATGTGAAGTCTATCTTCCAGATGTACAATCTCTACGCTGATACGGACACAGACCAACCCAACAAGCTCATCCTTCGCCATCGTGACGAATACTATGACAGCGGAGCAGAGAAGGATTGGTCGCAGAAGCTGATGAAGGACAGAGAGCAGAATCTCATCTTCCTACCCGACCTCACTGCCAAGAAACTCAAGCTCACATACAAGGCAGACAATGACTCTCCGAATGTAGTGTACACCCAGATGACTGACGAGATTTATGGTCAGCTCGAGTACACCTTCGAAAATGAGTACGTCAGAGACACCGACACCAAGGAGCTCATCTTCTCACCGACTCCAGTGGTTGCCACCACATTCGATGCCTATGTGCCAGCCTTGAATGGTGAAGCACCAAAGACCAACATCCGCATCCTGTATGATGGTGGCGAGCAGACGTGCGGCTCATGGGACCTCATTGAGTATGGCACAACGGGTGAGCTCGGCATCACTACCTATCCGATGCTCGGTCACTTCGATGATGCGCTCACACCTACATTCGACATCAACTTCGCAACGTGCGACTATTACTACTATTCACCGACCACGCTAACTGCCAACACGCTGTACAATCTCTACTGGAGACGAACAGTCAACCAGATAAACGTGGGCAAGATGTTGGTGGCTTACTTCCATTTGACCGAGGCTGACATTCAGACGCTCAAGCTCAATGACAAGATTCGCATCGACAACTCATGGTGGAACATCAACAAGGTCATCGACTATGATGCCAATGCAGAGGTGCCAACCAAGGTGGAACTAATCAGCATCGACACCGAGATTGAGCTCGCTCCATTTGTAACGAATCCAGGCACACCAGTATCACCACCCATCACTGCTGCATCTCGTGAGTCAAATCTTGAAACACGATCAACAGAGGCAAACGTCAACCTTTCTGGCATCGATGTCATCGTGCGTGGTGAGGGCAACAACATCGGTGATGGTCTGCGTGGCTTGGTCATCGGTGACAACAAGACGCTTCAGGAGGATGGAATCATCACGCCTCGAATCAATGGAGCGGCTGCTGTGGAGCAGACTTATGTGGCGTTACTAACGCAGAGCGGAACTACTGACCCGAGCGCAGTTGTTTTATCCGACAACATCGGTCAAGTAGTTTGGACTCGCACGTTGAAGGGCAACTACCTCGGCACTCCTATCACCCCATTCGATGCTCTAAACACTTTCGTCATAATCGGCAATGTAGAGCATGACCACCTTGCATCTGCATTTGTCAACAGCGATGGCAACATTGTGGTCAAGACAACCAACACATCGAATCATCAGCACGAAGATGATAAATTGTTAAACTCACCAATCGAAGTCAGAATATATGGCTAATGAAATAGAAATACCTCTCAAGCTCTCGGGTGTTCAGTCACTCAAGGCAGAGCTCCGCTCACTCAAGGCAGCCATTGCTGAAGCATCTGACCCAGAACAAATGGCGGCTCTCGCTGCCAGAGCTGGTGAGGTAGCGGATAGAATTAAGGATGCCAACGATGCTGTGAATGTGTTCGCATCTGGTTCGAAATTTGAGCAAATCAGCAACTCATTTGGTGGCATCCGTGACTCATTGATGTCACTTGACTTCGAAGAGGCATCAACCAAAGCACAAACATTCAGCAAGACTCTCGGCTCATTGAATGCCGCTGACATCAGCAAGGGATTGAAAGGTCTCACGAGCACTGTCACAACTATGGGTGGCGCATTCGTTAAGCTGGGAATGCAACTTCTCGTGAATCCAATTTTCTTACTTGCTGCTGTCATCACCGCAATCGTGGTTGCAGTAGTTGCTTTCTTGAAAAAAATTGGTGTACTTGATAAGATATTCAATGCCATCAATGCGGCACTGAAGCCATTGATTGATGGATTCAAGCAACTGACTGAATGGTTGGGATTGAGTACGGCTGCATCAGATGACGCAGCGGAAAAGGTCAAAGCCAACAATGAGAAGATTGTTGCATCTTCCAAAGAAAGAGCTGAAGCACAAAGCAAGTCAATCGACCAAGAGATTCAGCTTGCTCAATCATTAGGCAAAGAAACAACTGACCTCGAAATTGAAAAGACAAAGGTCACAGAAAGAGAGTCAAAAAAGCGATTGAAGCAAACGCAGAAGGACCTCAAAGAATTGGGTGACAAGGTTGGGACATTGGCAGAACAAGAAAGAGCCAGACTCAAGAAACAACTCAAGGAAGAGAATGCACTCATCCGTCAGGCACAGGTTGATCGTAAGGTCATCCTAAACAAAGCCGCCAAAGAGGATGCGGATGAAGCGAAAGAAAAGGCGGCAAAGGATGCTGAAGATGCAAAGAAAAGAGCTGAAGATGCAGCCAAGGCATACCGAGAAGGAAGAACAGCGATTCAAAAAGAGATTGCCGCAGCCAATAAGTTGGTTGTCGATTCTGGCAAGACACAACAGCAGAAAGAAATTGATGATGTCAAGGCTAAATATGATGCTCTCATCAAGGAAGCTAAAAAATATAAGCAAGATACTACTGCACTTAAAGCAGCAGAAAAGTTGGAGATTGATGCTATCAACAAAGCTGCCGCTGATGCTGAACTTGAAATACAAAAGAATCTCGCAAAGCAATTAGCTGATTTCAGAAATGAAGAGCTCGACAGAGCAGAAGCAATCCAGGAGCAAGCATATCAATCCGGACTGACTGCTCGCCAAAAAGAAATTGAAGAGCGCACCTACTACTATGATAACTTAATTGCTGAAGCCAACCGATATGGTGTTGATACCAAAGTATTTGAAGAGCAACGCAGAAAGGAACTCGCTGACATTAACAAGAAATTTGACGACCAAGAGAAACAAGTTGCACTTGAAAAGATAGCTCAAGAACAAGCCATCAGAGATGCCAAGATTGAGATTGCATCTTCAGTTGCTCAAGGACTTGGTGCTATTGGTGAGGCATTCATCAAGGACCAAGAGAAGCTCGAGAAATTCAACAAGGCGCAAGCACTTATACAGATAGGTATCGACACAGCCAAAGCAATCAGTTCATTGGTTGCGATGTCTCAAGCCAACCCACTCAACTCGGTAACTGCTGGTGCGGCTGGTCTTGCTCAATACGCTGCTGGTATCGTTCAGATTGTGACCAACATTGCGAAGGCGAAGTCAATCTTGATGAACCCAACCAACACATCTGCGGCATCTGCTGGAGGAGGTGGTGGAACAAGCAGCAGCGCAAGCGGAGGTTCATCCGTTCCATCATTCGTACCTGGCAACCTATTCGGTCAAGGCAACGCAGCGAACAACGTAACCGCACCAACTGGCATGGAGTCAGGTCAGAATATCACTGTCACTGCTGTGGTGAGTGAGACAGAAATCACAGCCACGCAGAACAAGGTCAACAAAATCATGAAAAATTCAGTATTATGATAAGCTATCAAGCACTCGTTAACGAAATCATTGCATTCTACAATGCCCATCTTCAGGTCAAAAAGGTAGGCTCTGACTTCAAAGAGCAGCTCTTCAACTTCGCCACCAAGGATGAGAAGTATCCGATTGTATACATCGTGCCAGTGGATGCGATTCCAACCGAGAACACCAATGACTTCACGCTTGAGATTTATTGCTTCGACATCATCCAAAAAGACCGTGCCAACATCAATGTCATCTTGAGTGACTGTCACCAGATTCTCATGGACTTGTATTTGAACTACACATTCAGCCTCAATGATCGTGATTTTGATGTGGTCGGATTCCCAGCTCTCGTGCCGCTCAACAATGACCTCCTCGACTACGCTGCTGGATGGTTGATGACCATCACATTCACCATGGATTCATGGACCGATTGCCAGATTCCTAAACAAATCGGGGACTAATTGCAATATAAGTAATGGCACGCTACGCAAACACTGGAGAGTACAACTTCAAATATCCTTTGAGAAGGCGAGTCGCCAACACTCTCAAGAAAGTCATCAAGGATGAGGCACTCATCGACACATACACCTTGTATGATTCTGTGCGTATCAACGCCAAGGTGACAACCGAGGGCAACCTACGCATTCAGATTGTTGCTGCCTATTATTTTGGCTACCTAAACAATGGCACAGCAACCATCGCTCCATTCGATTTGGTGCAGAAATTCAACAACGCACTTGAGATGAATGGATTGATTGCTGAAATGTACGGAATGTATGTCGCTGACTTGGCGCAGAAGTTCCCTATCCTTGAGCTCGGTAATCTATTGCGTAAAAAACCAAAAGTCATCTATGACTTCGAGCCGCTATTCGGTGAATTCAACTACTCACTGGACTACTAAATCTCCAGCTCTTTTCTCATCGCCAAGAAATTAAACACAAGCACGAGCTTCATGTTGATGACTTGGTCGTATTTGGTGAGGTCACCGTTGCACATCGACCAGATAAGCTGCTCCCATCCCCATTTTTGCGATGACTTCTCACGCTCCGCTTCCTTTTTTTCTTCTGGGTCAGTGATGTCATCGATGTCATCCACCACTTGCTCGGTCATCAGGTTCTTGTGGCTGGTGATAAAGTTGTCACGGAACTTGATATACTCGGTAAGCACCCCATACATCTTGGTGATTGGATGCTCCAGGAAGTAATGCACCCGAATCGATGTCTTGAAATCAGTTGACTCCCATTTTGCGACAACTCCATCCTCCACGATCTCGGGGATGCGATACAGCAGAGCGCAGATGTTTGGAAGATATTTGATGTAGTCGCTTGTGAAGTAGTGCTCGAGGTCGATGAACTCACCGAGAGTGAGGTCAGTCATTGGCTTGAGATAGAACTTGCCAATCCTATCGGTATACAATTTGCTCGGCTCGGTGTAGAGCCACTGAAGGTCCTTAAATATCTCGGCTACCTCTGCGATATCGAGGTCATCGAAGTCATCTGGTATGGCATCTGTGAGCGCACAGAGGATATCGATGTTGTGGTTGAATGCACCATCCTCCGCTTTGAGTTGGCGCAGCTCAATGAACTGCTCAAGACTGACTTCCTTCCACCCCTTGGGCAGTATTGGCTTGGGCATATTCAGCTATCTTCTCGGTGACAAATACAATGTAAGGAACGCAGAGCTCCGCTTTCTGTGTGCGAAATAGTTTTGCTTTGTGCTTGAGGTGGGCATCGGTGAAGTGCTCGGTGTTGGATAGGTCAGTGCGCTTGAACATGATTGCCATGATGTCACTGATGTAGTGATTCGGCTTGGTGTTCACAATCTTCTCAATGAGCTTGGTCTCCTTCACTGACAACTTCAACTGCGCCTCATAGGTGTATCCTTCCAACTCGATGGTTGTCTGCGCCTCATTGGGTGTGTATGAATCGAGGTTGAATTCTTGCACGAGCTTGATGAACTCGCTGAATGGGTAGTCATCCCACATCTCCTCCTTGATGCCAAGATATTTGAACATCTCCACATACTTTTCGATGTTGTCGAAGTCTTGGTTGTTAAGGATTTGGCTGATTTTTTCGAACTGCTCAATGGTCAGCTCGCTCATTTTGTTAGGAATCTCCTGGTCGAATATCTGTATCATAATACTAATTTTTGAACAAAGATAAAAAAAAAGCAATATAAGCATGACCAAAGACCTTCCAATTTACAAAATCACCATTGAGGATGAATATGCCGATGGCGAGAATTTGGGAATCGAGATGATAGCATTCACGAGTATGCCAGCCATAAAGGTTCGTGGCCTCGCATTCAGTAGCGAGAAGAAAATGCTTTTTGCTGACGATGTGAAATATCGCATCACTGCACCAGCCATGATACCAATGGACATCTATCGCAGAGATTCTGAAGAGGGTGACTATTATGTGCAGTTCACCGCTGATGTCATTGAGAAGATTCACGCCAAGTTTATGGCTGACCTCCGCAATCGTGACATCTTCAACCTGGAGCATGACACAGATAAAAAGGTACCAGCCTACATCCTTGAAACATGGATCGTGGACAACCCAACCAAAGACAAAGCATTCAGCACATTTGGCATCGAGGTACCGGAAGGAACTCTCATGGTGACTGCTCAAGTGACTGACCCAGAGTACTACAACAAATTGGTTGAAGAGGGTCAAGTTGGTTTTTCCATCGAAGGCTTCCTTGGTCTGAAACTTTCGGAACAATTAAATCTTAATACAATGAAGTTACCTGATGGAGAGCACACCATTGAGGACAAAATCTATGTCGTGAAAGACGGTGAGGTTGTTGAAATCAAAGAGGTGGAAAAAGAACCAACTGAAGAAGTGGTTGAGGAAGAGATGTCAACTGAAGAGGTTGCAATGGAAGATACAACAGTTGAAGAGACAACTGAAGAGTCTACCACTACCGAAGAGGAGATGGCTATCGACCCAGCAACAGACGCAGAAGCTATCCTTGCAATCGTCTTGCCAGTGATTGAGGAGCGTGAGAAGGCATTGATTGCCATCATCGCTGACCTCCGCAATCAAATGGAAGAGATGTATGCAGAGAAAGAAGAAGAGAAGGCAGAGGAGCAAATTGCCGAGGCTACAATGAGCCAAAAATTTGCCGCATTTAGACAATTCAGTAATCAATAAAAAACAAATAAAAATGTCAAGAAAACTCCGTTTCGATTTGGATGTTGACGCATCCGCTCTATTGGCAGCGAACCCAGAGGCATTCTACTCTAAAGCATATTTAGCAGAAGAATCAATCGCTGACAACTACCGCCTTTTACCAGGTGTTAAATCAAAAACCAAATTAGCAACTGTGCTTTTTGGTAATGTATTGCAAGCATCTTCTTGCCCATTCGATGCTCCAACTGATGACTTGAGCGCAGTTGAAATCGATGTTTGTGCATTAAGCGCAATGGCTCAAATCTGTCAATTCGACCTTGAGCAATCATTCCTCGCCCTTCAAATGGCTAAAGGTTCAAATGGTGACTTTACTGTTGCTTCTTTCATGGATTTCTACTGGAATGAAATGGCTTTGCAAATCGGTCAAGACATCGAGCTTATCCGTTGGCAAGGTGACACAACAAGTGAGAACGCTACTTTGGCTCTTTGTGATGGTTACATCAAAGGCTTATTGGCTGACTCAACTGTCATCGATGTAAACAATACAACGGTAAATGCTGGAAACGTTTTGACAGAGCTTGCAAAAATTTTCGCAGTAGCTCCAGCTGCAATCGTGCGCAAGAAAGCTGACCTCCGCTTGTATGTTTCTACAAACATCGCAAACGCATACGAATTGGCTGCTGCTTCTGGCAACACCATGACATATGTGACTACTCCATTGGCATTGACTTACCTTGGTGTTAAAGTTGTTGTTTGTGAAGGTATGCCGAATGACACTGCTGTCTTGGCACTCAAAGGCTCGCTTATCTATGCATTTGATGCTGAAGGTGACTCTAAAGCGTTGAAAGCTGTTAACCTTTCTGACACTGTTGCTGAGCCGTACATCCGCACTCGTGCCAACATGAAAGTTGGTTTCACTCACGTGAATGGTGCGCAAATCGTACTTTACTCATAGTATATCCAGGGGGGTGAAATTCCCCCCTATTTTTTCAAACTGATAAATCAAAAATATTATGGCTTGTGAAGCTTTAGAAACAATCGTAAAATCATGCGACAACAATAGTGGTGGCATCGAGAAGATTTGGATTAATCAGCAAGACAACATTGCGTCATTCACTTTAGATGCAACCAACACATGGACAATCGATGCTATCACTTTAGCTGGTGGTGCTCCTGACTATACTCCATTCGAGATACGCAGAAACACTGGAAGCTATGTTGAAGATGCTGCCATCGACCTCGTGAACGGTTCATCTTATGTGACTGCGACAATCTCTTTGATGTTCCACCGCAGAGACCAGGACAAATCTCAAGCAATCAAAATCTTGGGTGCTGGTCAACAATACCTCAACGCAATTGTTAAGGATATGAACGGCAAGTACTGGTACTTCCCATTCCTTCAGTTGAGTGCTGTTGGTGAAGGTTCAGGTACTACTCGTGCAGATGGTAGCAAGTACTCTGTGACATTGATCGCAGAGAATGACTTCCTCGCATACGAGATTGAAGAGGCTGCTGTGAATGCTGTCATTGCTTAATCAAAAATCAACCTACTACAAAGAGCCATCCAACCGGGTGGCTTTTTTTGTGAACAAAATTTGACCTCATTGCAATATAAGTAAATGATTTACATTAACAAGGGAGAGGTGAATTCAATTGTGCTGACACTGACAGAGGTGTCGACATTGAGCTCGCCATATTATTTGTTCGTTTTCCAAAACGAAATGAACCCAACATCCGACCCAATACTCTTCACAGCTCCAGACGACTCCGACTATCCAGAGAGATTCAACCTATTCTATTTGGATGAGCCCGTTGATGTCGAGCTAATGAAGGGACAATATACATACTCGGTGTACGAATCCACAATTCCACCCACAGAAATCAGCGACACTACTGGCGTTGTGATTGAAGAGGGCAGAATGGTTGTGAGTGGCGCATCGACATCATCAATTTACGATTAATCATGGGCATATTCGATAGATTCAGAGCACAAAAACCAGCAGAGATGGAAGTCATCTCGCCAAATTATGAGGCATTCAGCACACCATTCTTGAAAGTTGGTGGTGCAAACCTCTCTTTGCCATACGTCAACGGTAGATACACAACTGCTGGATGGATTTCATTTGGCCAGGACAATATGTATCCAGAGCTACTCAATCAAATGGTATTCAGCTCGCCACTTCATGGTGCCATCGTGGACTACAAGACCAATGCTGTCATTGGTGGTGGCTTCGACATCAAAGTTGAGGGCGCAACAGCCAAGGATTTGCTTGACCTCTACACATTCGAGAAGAAAATCAACATCAAAAAGATTGCAAGAGCAGTCACCGAGCAGTTGATTGTGCACAATCGTGTTTACTTTCGCTTGGTATTTGATGAGAAAATGAAGCTCAAGAGAGTGCACAACGTATCGCCAGAGAAAGTGAGACGTGGTCGTCAACCAAATCAGTACTTCATCTGTGAGGATTGGTCGGCTCGAATCAATGTCCAAGAAATTAAGAGACACCATCCGACTTGCACTGACACAGAACAGTTGTTCGTTTATGAGGTTGAGACCCTTGGTCAAGATTGGTATCCGCTGCCAAAATATTCGAGTGCCCTTAACTTCGCATTTTTGAGTGGCGACCTTTCATTTTTTGCAAAGAGCAACATTCAGAACAGCATCTTCCCATCCTTTGCAATCATGTTCCCAAAACGTCCGCAATCGGAGGAGGAAAAGAACGTGCTGCGTAACACTATCGACAAGCTAAAAGGTGCACAAAACGCTGGCAAGACTGCCGCATTCTTTGCAAACTCACAAGACCAGCTTCCAAAGATTGAGAGCATTCCAACCAACTCAAATGACAAGCTCTTCCAGGAAGCATCCGCATTGAACACAGAGCAAATCTGTTTCGCTCACACCATCGACCCAATCTTGATGGGTGTCCGCACCACTGGTTCACTTGGTTCTGGTAGCGACATCAAGCAAGCATATGTAATCTTCGAAAAGAATGTGGTCATGCCATTGCGTGAGCAAGTGCAAGATATCTTCAATGAGATTCTGCACATCGCCAAGCTCGGATTCGCTGACTTCACAATCAACAACTTCCAAATCATCAATGAGTCAATCGTTGAAATCGAAGGTGATGCAAGCAAGACATCTGATGCACTCAATGCAATGAGCCCATTGGTTGCTACCAAAGTACTCGAGCAGATGACTGTTAATGAGGTCAGAGCACTCGCATCACTTCCACCGATTGAAGGTGGTGACCTCACTCAAGCACAAGCAGCAGCACAACCTCAAACACCTCAAGCGTAATGTTGTATTTTATCACAGAAAACTACCTCAAGACCAACACACCAATCACCGCCAATGTGGATGTGACTGATGTATTCCCATATGTAGCCACTCAAGCACAGCTCCGAGTGATGCCGATATTGGGCACCGTATTCTACAACCATTTGCTCGAGGCATACAACGATCAGACTCTAACACCTGAAGAGGAGCAGCTCGTGCTGTTCATTCAGCCGGTCATCGCATGGAGGTCTGCTGAAGATGCAGTCTTTGGATTGACGTATCAGCTCAAGAATAAAGGTCTCCAGCAACAGAGTGGTGACTTCTCGCAGCCAGTCTCTCGCAGCGAAGTTGCATTCGGCATGGAGCACTATGCACAGAAAGCATCTTTCTTTGAGATGCGCCTCATCAGATACCTGGTAAAAAACCGAGCAGAATATCCTATCTTCATTAGCCATGAGAATCGTGACACCGACCTTCGACCACAAATCGAGTGCGTTCAGTGCATCGGTGACTGCTTCATGAATGGTGCCTGGAATTGTGGCTATCCACGCAACAACGGATACAACAACCAAATTCTTGTCATCTGATGAAAAACAGCTTTTTTATTTTGACCGCTTCATTCGTTACAATACTCGCACCAGTACAACCAATGGTGTTGATTGCCATTCTTGCTATATTCATTGACACCATCTTCGGAGTATGGCGCAGCGTCACTAAAGGAGGCTGGAAAGCATTCAAATCTCGCAGACTATCTGATACCATTGGCAAGTCATTGCTCTATTGTGGTGGCATCGTGTTTACATTCCTCATCGAGAAGTACATCGCTGGTGATATCATCGCTCACTTCATTTCTGTTGAGCTCATCATGACAAAATTCGTGGCTTTCTTTTGCGTGATAGTGGAAGTCAAGAGCATCAACGAATCATATGAAAGCGTGACCGGCAAGAATATCCTCGCTGCTATGCGTAGATTCGTTACACGATCTAAAGTAGAATTCGATAAATGGAATTAGACATCTCCAAAATCAAGCAAGTCAGGCTCAAAGAGTCGCAGTACTTTGCCGAGGAGTCAGCCAAGACTCAAATCTATTTGCACCACACTGCTGGCAACGGCAATGCAGAGGCAGTGAGTAGGTATTGGAACGGCACCAGCGATAGAGTAGCCACTGCTTTTGTGGTTGGCCAGGATGGATTGATTGTTCAGTGCTTCTCATCCAAGCATTGGGCGTGGCATCTCGGCATCAGCAAAGCAGAATTTAAAGGTCAAGGTGCCAAATATCAAAATCTTGACAAGGCTTCTGTTGGAATCGAGGTATGCAACTGGGGATATCTCAAGGAGAAAGATGGCAAGTTCTACAACTATGTCAACACTCGAGTGCCTGACTCTATGGTTACCACCTTGAATGAGCCATTTAAGGGATTCAAGCATTGGTACAAATATACAGATGCACAAATTGAAAGCACTCGACAATTGCTCGTGTATCTCTGCGATACCTATAACATACCGAGAGAATATAGAGCGCAGATATTCTCGCTCGACAAGGAGGCATTCAAGGGCACTCCTGGCATATATACTCACAATTCGGTCAGAAAGGACAAGAGTGACATCTATCCGTGCCCGAGAATGATTCAAATGCTTGAGAACTTATGAAGATTCTGTCTCTAATATTGGCAATATTTGCGACAAGTTGCACAGCCAACTATCACCTACGCAAAGCAATCAAGAAAGGATATCGCTGCGATGAGGTTGGAGATACCATCCGCATCACCTCAATCGACTCGATTCCATACGTTGTAAACGATTCAATCTATTGGGAGAAGGTGCTGGTCCAAAAAGATACCATAGTACGCTACAAAACGTCCTATGTGCCCTTGACGAGATACCAGGAGCGCATTCGGTATAAACTCAAGCGTGACACCATTCGCCAGGTGCAGAAGATAGAGGTAGCAAAGTACAAATCACAGAAGGAAAAGCCTAATTTTTGGGTGCTGATTCTTGGCTTTGTGATTGGCATGGGAACAATGTATCTATTCAGATACTCTAAATCCAATATATGATATTAAAAAAGCACGCCAAGAACATCCACGAGCTTCAACTCGAGGGTAACTTGGTGAAGATAGCGATGCTATCAGATGTCCATTGGGACAATCCAAAAAGCGATTGGAAGCTCCTCAAGCGTGACCTCGACTATTGCCTGGAGCACAACATTCCCGTCATGATAAATGGCGATATGTTCTGCCTAATGCAAGGGCGTGGTGATCGTAGAGGCAACAAGTCAGACATCCGACCAGAGCACAACAATGCAAAGTACCTGGATAGCATAGTCGACACCGCTGTTGAGTGGTTTCTGCCGTATGCTCACATCTTGACAGTCATCGGATACGGCAACCACGAGACCGCAATCATCAAGTATCAAGAGACAGACATCCTTCAGAGGTTCGTGGACCTTCTCAACTACAAAGCTGGGAGCAATGTATTCGCTGGTGGATATGGTGGGTGGTTGATTGTTCGCCAGACATTCAATGGCAACGTGCAGATGGCTACCAAAATCAAATACTTTCACGGAAGTGGTGGTGGTGGTGTGGTAACCCGTGGTGCCATCAACTTGACCAGGGCTTTGGAGATGTATGAGGACTTCGATGTGTTCACGATGGGTCACATCCACGAGAATGCTGCCAGAAATGATGTGCGT
>Ga0208783_10000321_pt1 | contig 29786 bp, 35 predicted proteins | sample DEB19_08_DNA_2_FD_184529 | JGI IMG/M metagenome (GOLD analysis project Ga0208783, IMG submission 184529) | Aqueous microbial communities from the Delaware River and Bay under freshwater to marine salinity gradient to study organic matter... | ecosystem: Environmental > Aquatic > Marine >...
AATGATTTTCTTCTTGCTCTTCTCAAAATTGATGCTGCTGAACGATTATGTTGTGCTAATTTTTCCGCCCAGATGATATCATTTAATTCTACTGTCTGAGCATTTACAATCTTTTTGCAGATATTTTCCAGACGGATACGATATTGTTGAGAGAGCATAAGTACTATCCAGATATAGTGTATTTAATTTAAGCAGTTTTATAATCCTCCTGATAGTAACCACTTACGACTTTATCATAATTTGCTGTTGGGCAATGAGACAAGCGATGATGAAGGTGATTTAGACCTGAAATCTGATAATCTTCGTATTGATTATCTTGAAGAATACCAATCAAGTGCTTTCGTTCGTTTGATGTCTTAGGATGACGAAGAGCACACTTACCAATGTAATCAATTTTGCGATAAGTACGAGACATAATCCAATCCCCAATTACTTTACTATTTTAATCCTTTTTGTTCTTTTCCGCAAGTTCTTTCATCAATTCTTCAGCAAGTTTCATAGAACGACGCCATATTAGATACTTGATGATCGGATTTGCTGGATTATGAGCAACCCACCATTTTACTTTTTCATATTGTACTCTTGCAAGTTGAGTTAGCATATAAAATGCCCTCGCTACTGATTGGTCTGTGAGTATAAGATAACCAATACAAAAGAATATGATTAAGTATATGTAATTTGCATTCATGGATTATGATGTGATTTTATTGAATAAAGGTAATTAAGAATCTCCACTTTAAGTGCTTCAAGTTCAGTTTCACAATCAAACTTTTTAGCAACTGTGCGAATTTCTGGATGATTTGTTTGAAGATCTTCCAACATCAAATCAAGTGCCTGGAGTTCTTTTTGCGTCATTTGGTTTAACAATTAAAGGACAAGATGGAATAGATTTTTGAATTGTTTGAATAATTTCTATTCTCTGTTGACTGGTAAGACCTACGACCTTTGTGAGACGATTGATAATAGAAATTGCATCAGAGCATGATATGGTTGTCATGAGAAACAGAGCAACCATGGTTCTTCCCTATTCTTCTATTATTTATTTTTCAAGTTTCATCAATACAAGTTTTCCTAATATTTCTCCATAATAGTTTTGAGTAACTCTATCATTTTCATAGAGTTTAAGTTGATTTTTTACAAGACGAATGAGTTCTCGAATTTCATCCAAATTCAGTTCCCATTCAGATAGGTTGTGTTCAGTAACTTCCATCAATCCCAACTCACATTTTGAATTAAAAGTCCAGGCATAACATATGTATGAGCACCTTGATCTCCGACACCCCCAACTTTATACTCCCACTTATATTCAAACTTATTGTGACTATCCCAAGTCACAAGTCCTTTCTCTAAATCATAACGCGACTTGATAGTTAGTCCCCAACGATTAGAATAAATGTTTCGCGTCTTCAGTGCTCCGCCCTTCTCACGGGTTTCTACTACAGTACAGATATCTTCCTGATACACACCATCCTTTTGTTCAAGATAGCAGTTAGTTTGATACTTGAACGGAGGACCAGCAAGAGCAGGAAGAGGTAGAAGAAGCATCAGTGCAATCAGTTTTTTCATCCAACAACCCTCCAACATACATTTGCATTACCTCTTTTGGGCGATTCAATATGAGCAAATGCGGCATATGAAAGATCCAAATCTGCGTGAGAATATGGACCACGATCATTTACCCTAACAACTACTGATCTACCATTTCTTTGATTTGTTACCCGTATTTTTGAACCCATAGGTAGATAAGGACTAGCTGAAGTCCAACGATAAGCATCAAACCGCTCACCATTTGCCGTAGTTTGTCCATGAAATCCGTCACCAACTCCATAGAATGTTGAAATTCCACAAGTCAATCCAGCAATCAATCCAATCATTTCACAATTTCCCAGTGTTCGTTTCCAGATTCAGGAATCCAAAAGAAGTATTGACCAGTAATAGATGCAAGAAAGAGTTGACCATCTTTGCGTTGCTCCACTCGGCAAGAGTGAAGAGAATTCATTTGATTTGCAAAACGGTTTTTTGCCTTTGAACTTTTTGGTTTTACGCAAACAAACTCAGTTTTCATTTCTTTTTTTGAACTGTAGTTATTCTAGCACATGGGTCAGGCAGCACCAACTTCTGTTGTGCCACCAAAAAAAGTGTCCAGCGTCACTTCTGATGGTGTTCCATCAAATTTGAAGTGATATGTAAGAGCATCTGCTTTTACATAATGTGGATGTGTTGTAGGAACACCCATTCTCTCACAAAGTTCTTTGTGATTATCTTCCATAAATTCAACAGCATAGATCATATGATCCAATACATGTTGTTCATCATGATATTGACAAAGAATCTCCTTAAGTTTAACAGAAAAATTTCCAGATCCCGCACAGAGATCTAGAAACTTGGAATCTGGATTTTTAAGTTTTTCCTCAGGAATGCTTGCAAGCATTTCATTGACAAGATCTGGAGGAGTAAAAACTTCTCCAGTATTATCAATTCTATCTTTAGTACGCTCTAACTCAGAACCTACGTTTTTAACCTTAGTTTGCTTTTTTGACATAATGAGGATTGGGAATAACATTCAGCATTGAACAGACGGTACGGAATCCACCGCTAAGTTGGCACGCTTCACGGTAAGTATTTGCTTCCTCGGAGTTCAGATATTCAATAATATCATCTGCTTCCTCCTTACTGTCAACAAGAACATACATGCAGTTATCCGCTACTCCATACTTACCATCATCATAATAAGGATAGAAGTTACCACCTTCCTTAAAGATTACTTTCTTTTGTTGATAATAAGGTTGAGGTTTCTTGTCATAAACAAACTCAGGATTTCCATCTGGAGTTGTTTTGTTGACATTTACATAACATCCTTCAAAATAAACTGTAGGATCAAACTTATTTGCATTTTTCTTATCCTTGAACCTTGGAGCACGCCCAATTACAGCGTTTAGACGGGGAACGGAAGAATCAGTATTCAGATATTTTTGAAGCAAATCCAGACTGTGATTGGGAACAAAAGGATAATCGCGGAAATCTACATCTACCCATTCATTGGAATCTTGAAAATGCACGGATGTAGTACCACTACGTTCTTCTTTTTTGTAAATGTACCAGTCATAAGGAGTAGAAGCATTAAAAACTTTACTTCCTTCCTTTGAGGAATGAATAGAAAGTTTCTCAACCTGAACATCACGCATCAGATAATGACGCTTGTTTCCAGGTTTCCGCAGACCAGGAGGATGCACCATCACACCATATCCACCTTCTTTCAGAAGATTGTATCCCATTTCAGCAAAATCAGCGTAAGCAGATTTACCAGTTTTATGAGAGTTAATTGAGTATGGGGGATTTGAAATTACACCGTCAAATTCAACTTTGCCCATTAGAGACTCCAGACTATCAACAAGATTAATTTTGCGATTTACACATCCTACACGGAACTGGTGGATTTGGCAAGACTCCCAGACCCAGATATTTTCAGGTTTTACCCCACACTTCTCAATTAGATAGGCAACTTGCGATCCAGAGGGATCACAAATGACAAGAACTTTATCAGTTGGTTGTACATAATTGCCGACCATTTCAGAGAACAATTCATAAGGAATATTGCGTTGTTCTTTTGAAGAAACTGACAACGTATCCAATGTATCTGCAAGAGAATTTTGCATAGCAATGGCAATATCTACCGATGCCTGAGAGATGTTATACAACAAACGGTTGTAGTCAATCAAACCCTCTTCAAGACAACGTTCAATCACGTTTTGTTTATCTCCAGTAGAACTGATGTAATAATCAGACTTAAGAACGGTTTCAACAGAGTTTACATTCCTACCAGAGCGCAGTTCATAAAGAATAGTCAGAGGAATTGCTTCCAGAATAGACTTAATGGATTCTTTTTTAGCGATGAGTTCTTTATCCTTAGGAGAAGAGGATTTACCCTCTTTCTTGAGATTGGTCTTGCCATTTGCATCATTATCATTTACTTCCACACTTTTTACGATGTCTGAAGTAGAAGATTTGAGATTCAAATTCACATCAAATTCATTCAGTTTCTCCATATCAATGTGATACACAGCACTTGCGATCAGTGAGCGTGTATCAGCAATATCACATGCAGTAATCTGATTGATTTGATCCTGAGTCATTTGGGAGAACTTTTGAACCCATTCAGAAACTAAAACAAATTCTGTGTAAGTGTGATTCACCAGTTCAGAATTATTATCACAAGCAATCGAATAAGAAAGACGCAGAGATTCCAGACACTTTTGAGGAGAAAATTCAATCACCCTGTAGTCATGATCTCCCGACCCACCACGCGATGCACCTTGAATCCAAAACTCAGTAGATTCACCCTCAGCGCAGTTAATAACCGTATCAATCTCTTTGACAGTTACACCAAGAACATTTGCCCAGCGAGTAATAATCATAGTCTTGGCATTCTCCGCAACATGCTTGTTAATCATGTCTGCATTTACATTAGCATCCCCAGTAACAACAAGAGGAGTGTAATCCTTGATGTATTTGGCAATCAAATGACATGCCTCAGCACTCGGCATCAAAAGATATGCGTGACGAGTATCATTCAGAAGACGATCTTTAGGATTACGGATATGACGTTGAGTAGAAAGATAGTTATGAACAAAGTCAATCACGAGACTCTCATGAATAAATTTGCCATCTTCAATTGTAAAGATATTCTTCATTGCATCAGCAGTATCACCATAGATTTTGCGATACTCTTCAGACTCATACTTAGCGAGGATTACATGCATTTTACCGCGATGAAATACACCACGCCGAACATCAAGTTGCTCATCAAAGTATGAATAAATGAACATATTCTCTTTGGAGAAATCAGGTGCCTGTTTGAATGCAGTTCCCGACACATACATGCAAGGAACATCCTTCAGTGCGGAACGAATCTCTTTCCACTGCTTAGCACCATATCCCTGATGACATTCATCATAGCAGAGAAAATCTACCTGAGGAATCTCCTTAATCTTGTCGACAAGACCTTGAATTGTAGACCAAAGAAGAATCTGAACACCTTCAACTTGCGACCAGTATTCTAGTTGCTCTTTCCAGTTTTTATCCGATAGGTTGATATAACGGAAGTGATCAAAGTCAAGGTAATCTTGAGAATCTTTCTTCCAAGATTGCTCTGGAGATTTAAAACGGGAAACAACCAAAGCACACTTAAACTTACGATCTAGAATATGAGAAAGAACCATGACAGATTTACCTGCACGACACTTTGCCCACAGAAGAAATTCATAATATTCTTTATTTGCTTTCTTTACAAATTCTGCTTGATAAGGACGAGGAGAAAAACTAATCTTCTCATCAGAAGTCTTCTCACCAAGAGAAAACTTCTTACGACACATTTCTACAATAATATCTTCAGTGTAAGAATGATTTCCACGAAAAGCAAAAACTTCAAAGTGCTTTTTTGCGAAAGGAAGATTCTTCAAATAGTCATGAATATCATGGTCACGACCATTATAATTCTTAAAGAATGAAACTACTTTATAATCACCATCTCCATCAGGAGATAATGCAGCAAGCATTGCCCTTGCTTTTGAATGATCTCCCATAGAAAGACGACCATCCACAAGATCCTGCTCAGTTTCACCGCAACCAATGACAAGATGTGGAGTTTTGAAGTTGGGAGTAATAAAGTAAATGTTTTTCATTAGTAATTAATAGATGATTGTCATCAAACCCAACAAAGGTAGTCTACAGGGATTGATGGGTGTCTGTCAAGTCCTCTTTATTTTACCCCTTACCCACCCCTCTCCAGGACACTCCTTGTACATCTTGTTAGAGTGTCCATCATTCCACCAATAAAGACCTTTTGTACTAAACCCATCTTCATTATGTTTTCTTCCACATCCTTTTTTATTAATTAATTTTCCAAATCCTCTTACCCATCCATCACCAGGACATTCTTTACTAACTTTTAATTCCGTACCGTTATTCCACCAATAAAGTCCTTTTCTAAATGAATTTTGTTTATTGTTTAATTTTCCCAAAATCCATTCCTCCCCAGGGCACTCTTTTGATCTTACATTTTTTATACCATTATTCCAATATTTTGTATCTTTACAAGTAGCCATTTTAATTTTTGACTCTTCTTTATGAACAAGTCCAGAAGCACCATCCCCACCATTAGTTCTATTGGAAAGAATACCTACCCCTAAATCCTTTCTACCAAAAACAGAAATCATATAAATTTCGTGTTTGAATGCTTCTTCTTCGGTTAGATTTTGTTTTAATTTTATTATTCTTTCCTTTGGCGGAAGATTGCAAGGTCTTCCCTTTTTTTCATTAAGACGATTTCCTTTTCCTTTACCAATATAATAAGGAGTCCCATCTTCACGCAAAAATGCGTAAGTATAGTATTCCATAACTGCTATAACCGACTGCAGTAATATTTATATTACAAAGGGGAAGATTTCTCTTCCCCCGCCTTACAGATTGCAGTCAGTTAGGCATCAATATTTATGCCGCCTGCCCAGTTTCCCGAAGATAATCCATATAATAAACCTCTTCCAAGTGATGTGCTTCAATTTCATGAGGATACTCCCAATATTCAAGGTCATCAAATGTTTTATCTTTATAAAACATTTTTCCCCTACGTTCTTTCAGAAGACCTTGTACCCACTGTCGTAAATGTACGCACTCGTGTAGAATGGTTTTTGTATAAAGTTCAATATCAAGTTTTGGGTCTATTTCAATTAAAAACTCCCGTGGTTTATATACATCACCAGCAACAGAACAATATCCATACGATTGCTCCCTACGAAGACCCCTATGAAGGACTTCAACGTAAATATGGTGTCTGGGTAAGTATTTGGTAATAAACCACTCCACAACGCTCTCACAGCGTCTCTTACGTGCCGCATATCCAGTAATATCAAGCGAGAGCATCAATAATCACCTGAGTAAGACGGACACCCCAGTTCATCAGAACCATAAAAGCAGCAACAAAAATCAGTCGGTCCAGATTTGAATACCTCATTGGTTTCGTGTATCTGTACCTACTATAAACCATCAACCTGTTCTCCATGACATATGGTAGACAGTATTTAAACTGTCATAACAGGATGTAATTGTAGTTTAAAATATAGTTATGTATTTGAATACCTTAGAATTACAATTCCAGAACCTCCGGATGTTCCAGGTCCAGGACCTGGCCATCTCCCACCGCCACCTCCACCAGTGTTTACTGTTGCGTTCAAATCTTCGGCTCCTCCACCACCAGTACCAGGAGTTCCCGAATCACCAGCACCGCCGCCAGCAAACCATCTTCCCGGTGAAGGTCCAGCAGTTCCATAAGAAGAAGGAATACCAGCATCAGCAGAAAATGCAGTTAATCCACTACCACCTGCCGTTGATGGAATTGTTATTGGTCCTCCACTACCGGCACCTCCCCCCCCGCCGCTTAACTGACCAGTTCCGGGCGTTGCATATGTAAATCCAGGATTTCCTTGAGATGGTGCAGGATTTGATGTTCCCGTTTCTCTACTACCTTGACCTCCCGGTTGAGATTGTGTTCCTCCTCCACCAGATCCTCCATTTTTTCCAGTAGCACCAGCGCCTCCGGCAGGACTTCCAGATCCACCTGCACCACCACCATATGAAATTACTTGATTGGGTTGCGGTGAAGTTCCTAGAGATGAAGGATTTCCATTGGAATCAGGTCCACCACCACCACCTACAGTGACAGTTAATGGTAAATCAATATAAACTGTAATAGATCCTGAACGAAATCCACCAGCTCCTCCTCCTCCTCCAGCCCAATTGTCTGTTACACTTCCACCTCCACCACCTCCGGCAACTACAAGATAATCAACTTGTCCACCATTACCTTGTTGAATTGAAAAAGTACCGGAACTAGTAAAGTAATGATATGTATATCCATTTCCAGGAGACGCAGTTCCAATTCCCCCGCTTCCAGAAACAACAAGAGATGCTAATCTCACATTTGAACTATTTCTTGCAGAATATCCCACTTCTTTGCCGGCGAGAAAATCTGTTACACTACCTCTCCTTCCAAAGGTATTTCTTATACGTTTAAAAGTCATATTATACCTCTTTATCTCCCAAAACTAAAACATTCATAGCAGTTGCATTATTTCCCTCATTATAAACTTGAATAGTATCGCCATTACTTCTTAAAGTAATTGGATATGCTGGTTCAAAGAAAAAAGTATCGTCAGTACCTACACCAATTCTTGCTATTCTATTTGTAGTATTTGCGACTCCAGGATTTCCTGCATTATTTGCAACTACATGAACTTGGACGTTTTGTGTTGAAGAGTTGCTTAAGTTATGAAATAAAATACTTTTGATATATGCAGTTTGTGCTGATCCAACAGTGTAAACAGAACTGGTTGTTCCTGCACTAACCTGCGTTGTAAATCCTAAATTTCCCCTATTGAGTGCCATCTTACTTCTTTTTTATACTATTTAGAAGAGTGAATTGTAGAGCCAATCTCCACCACCAACATTAATTCCAGTGAGTCCGGATCCAGATCCAACAAAACTTGCTGCAGTTACGATTCCAGTAACATTAACTCCAGATCCAACAAAACTCGTTGCTGTTACAACACCAGTAGCATTGATACCCCTTGAGTTAATATTAACTGCAGTAGCATTAATACCACTTGAGTTAATAGTAACTGCAGAACCAACAATTGTAGAAGTTGCTGTTACTACTCCAACACTTAAATTTCTTGTTGATGTAATACTTGTGGTAAATCCAGCAAGATTAGACGCTCTAGACATCTTATTGTTACTTTTTAGTTATTTATCTGCTGAGATCTCTACCCCCTTTCAAATAAGTTCTAATTGCGAATATAAATCATCAATTCTCCATGATAATTGTCTAAGAAACGATCATCAAATATCCAGCGTGTCAAATTTAACTCAAACCCAGTTGAAATATTTTGATGCCCGTTTGAAAGTATGATATAATCATCAAAAAGATCCAAATACTTATCTCTAAAATTTTTAAACTTTTCCTTACAACCAGAATAAGTCAAATGAAACTCTGCGGCAATATTGCGAACATTATTTAAGATCCAATCAATATTTTTATCTGTGAAAATATCATACTCTCCTCCCTCACAATCCATTTTAAGAAAATTAATATACTGAATATCATATTGTTCAATAAAATCAGAAAAACTTAGATAATCAAAATCATTGATTCCACCATAAACATTCTCGTTTCCAGAGAAAACTTTTACATCCTCAGTCTTCCCATCACAAATTGCTTGATTAACATAAACAATTGGTATTTTTGTTGAGAATTTAGATGTATTTCTTACAAGAGAGCAAAATAAATCTTTTGATGGTTCTATACAGTAAATTGACTTAGGATTTTTGGAAAGAATTGAATAAGTGAAAGGTCCAACACTTGCTCCAACATCAACAACAATATCATTTTCTTTAACCTGAATAAATCTCTCGTAAATATTATCCATTCCAAATTCTTTTTTAAGAGAACTGATAAGATCAGGACTGAACTTACCCCAATCAAAATTCTCAGGAAAAACCTGAGTATTCATAATCTTCGAAATAGAAGTTTTAGAACCAATATTTTTCCACCAATTCAATACTGACAATTGTGAATTATGATGACTTTCTCCTTGTCCATTTACAATTAAAGATGAATCAAATTCAGGTGAATTGATGAATGTTGTGGGAAGTAATGTTTCTTCTATAAAAAGTGGAATCGTATAAACTTTCCCAGAAGTAAACATTACATTTTCAACAATTGGTTGGAGATTTCCCATATCATAATTAAATTCTTCATTATTAATCATGAAACGATTCAAAAGTTTTTGTCCATATTGGCGAGTTAGCATAAAAGCAGTTGCCGACCAATCATCTGGATATCTTTCACGAAATTCAATCTTTACCATATGTGGTCTTACCCACATTAACTGAACTGCTTCCCAATCTTTGGGAAGATTATTCATAAATTCACTCCAAGTAAATTTCCAATAGTCTACAGTTTCAAAAGAAACATCATCCTCAAAAAATACAGCATAGGGTTCATCAGTTTCAGTTAACCACTTCTTAATAGATTTTAAATGGGACGTTGAAGCACCTTTATTACTACTATTCAGTGTATGAACAAGAGGTCCATGAATTATATCATTACACTCAGCAAATCTTTTGAAAATCATTGGAGTGTAGTTGGTAATGCCATGCTCCGCAAATTGCTTTGCAAGATTATCTTGACGATCTGTGCTTTCTTCTAAAGAAACATAGTAGACTGGCGGAAAATTTTGAAGTTTCATTGTGTTAACATATAAGTTTTTGCTTTTTTAGTTTTGTTATTCACATCTCTCATAATATCTACAATATTTGTATCTACTAAGTCTGGATGAACCCACCAATCTTCAAAATTACTAATGCCATCGGGAGAAATATCGTTTACAACAAGTTCATAACCCATCATTTTCAAATATTTTCTTGATTTATCTCTATAAGATTTTGTTACATCAACATAATAATCATGTTCATAAGTGATTACTGCAAATTTGTAATCCTCAAATGGAATTGAAAGTAATGCCTCAAAAGTATTTCTTGCTGGTTCAATATCTAATTGTAAGTAATCAATTTCTTTTGTGGTAAAACATTCTTCAAATAACTTTTTATAATTCATTGTAAGTGCATCTGTCTGAAGAATAGGATTTTTTCTTGTCTTTCTATATTCTTCTACAAATTCAGAGTTTGTTTCTAAAGAAACTCCTTTCCAATCATAATTTGTCTCTAACAATGCAGTATTATTTCCAATAAAAGGTGTTCCTCCACCAATTTCAACATAAGTTCCGTTCTTTTTTCCATTTAACATAGAAAGAATAAACATATCTTGATATACTTGAGAAAAATTATTCTCAACTTTATCGGAATCAGTGAATTTAAATCTCAATCTATTAAAATCATTTTTATAGTAATAGGTAAATGCTTGAGATTCTGGACCAGAACCTAAACGTGTGATATTATGTTCAGTCATATTGCGATGTTTTTCATCCATTACATCCCAATATTCATCTACAAGTTGATGAAATAATTGGCGAGACTCTATTCCTTTTCCCCACCAATAAGAACAAACTGCTTTTTCAAAAATAATTCCATACTTCCCTGGATATTCTAAGTCACTTTTTAATGGTGAAAAATCAAAATCTGCTGTTGATAATCCTATACAACAAATTGTATATGATTCTGAACATTGCTTAGTCCATTCAAGATATCTTGCATATAAAAAATATGCTTCAGGTCTTTTTGGTAGAATTGAAATTGCGTGTTGATATAGTCCTCTTACTGTGTAATCTCTGTTCTTTTGAAGATTAAAGCACGTAGCCATATGAAGAAGACACTCATATGCTAGGTTTAGATCTTCTGTTCTATCTGCTGCACGGAGAAAATAAGAAATGGCAGCGGCAGTTTGCCCTATGTTTTTATATTCCATCGCAAGGGCAAAATTAGTTTCTGGATTTTCAGTATCCAAAACGTAATTATAAAGAGCATCATTCATTGATGAAATCCTCCATTAGTTTTCCAGGAACTCTTAAAATATAGGCAGCATTATCTTGAAATCCAAAAGTAATAAGATAATCTTCTTGATATCTGGACATTCCACAAGCAAATTCAATTTTTGCATTAAGAAATGAAAATACTGGTGAAAACTTTTTGATATTCCAGTCTTTATCCCAATAAGTGAATCTATGTCTATATGTGGCGTCTTTACGTCCTGCCTCAGATTTATAAAGATCTGTCTCGTGATTGAGAGCTAGATATCCATCTTTATATGCTAAAACTTGAGAACCACCTCTCAAATCTTTTGGTGCTTGAACCCAATCTTTGAGAACTACTGTTTCTGTGCGATTCTCTTCTGGAATAGTTCTAACAATCTCCGTTCCGTTAGTCCATTTCACAAAATGAAATGGTTGATCTAGAATAGGCATCCAGTTCTTATTACAATACTCTTGATCTGGCGGGGGCCCTGGAATGCGGAATCTTGAGATTTCTTTAACCGAATTCTTTTCAAATTCAATTTCAGAAAGTTCCATTCTTCCTGTTCCAATTGTATCTAAATCTCTCCGAACACCAGTTAAGTAGAACTTATCATTCCACTTAATTAATCTTGCGTCTTCCAATCCCACAAATTCCCACAAAGGTTTCTGATCAAAATCAGACGTATCTACCTTTGCCCAATAAGAAACATTTAGGTTTTCATCTAACTCACAAATAAAGTTGGTTGTTGTGAGTGTAATGTCGTTCTCGGGATTCAGATAAACCAAAGGGCCATACTGATGCTCAAACTTCTGTAATTCTGAATGATACAAAGTATATTGAATATGGCGAAGATTAACTAAAATCTTTCCGTTATTTACAAAAACTGATGGATTACACAACCCCGTTCCATTCGTGTGCTCTGCTGGAATAATAAGGGGTTTAATTGTGCCACCATAATCTAGAGCAAGTTTTACAAAGTTCATAAAAAACAACTAAGTTACTATTATTTAACCAAGAATTTATGGGGTAATTTCGGGATCAGGAGTTGGTTCAGGAGTCGGATCTAATGTTGGATCAGGAGTTGGTTCAGGCGTAGGTTCTGGTTCCCAAGGAAGTTTATCAACTTTAATTGGAGAAGGAATTGGATTTCTTGCAGTATTAATCCAGTCAGTATTCATCTGCTCCAGATCTCCAGAGTTTGATCCCAATTTATCTCTAACCCACTGAAGCACCATTTCTTCAGTCAGATCTTGGTATGGCACAAAATTAGAAAGATTTTCTGTTTCTAGTTCAATATTTCCAGCAGAAACATATGAGTATTCTCCGTCAGTAGAATAAACCTTATAAAAAACTTGAATGACTAATCCACTTCCATCATTCTTTTGAACTAACTTTCTAACTTTCCAGCTATGTGTGATTTCCATATTATCCTACCTCGTGAATAAGTAAGTTCAGGTATTCTACAGTGATTGGAGTTGTGCTATCTAAATTGTTACAGTAAAGTTCGACATAATTTCCAGTATTAAATTGTGTAATTAAATCAACTATAGTAACATGATGCAGTTCTCCCACACTTGATGTGTGTTTAATTTGTGATGGGTCTCTAACTCCACCTAAACGACTATCATAAAATCCAAATTTAACATTATCAGGTGCTTCACATTTGAAAGAAATACTAGCAGTAACGTTGATTTCTCTTTCAATCACTCCCTCATAAGTTAAACGATTATCACTTGCAACAAACTTTGCAGTTTCTCCAGTATCAGTCGTAATACCTGCCACTTTTACCCAAGTATCTGTTGCTGCAATTGATGTTTGAATAGTGTTATCTTGCATATAAATTTGCCCAGTCACAAAGGTATTTGAAATACCTCTATTATTTGTAAACAGTGGTTTTAAACCTGTAAGATCTGCAGCATCTCCACTCAAGTATGATCCAGGTCCAGAGAAGTTACAAGTATCTAAAATAAATGCCTCATCGGGAATTGTAGATGTATTTGCAAAAGATATTCCAACAAATCCCGATGGAACAACAAAGGAGTTTACTGTTGATCGAAAGCGACGTGTAATGTTTGCATTTTCTGCGATATTAATAATTGAACGACTACCACCAATTCCAAAATCACCACTAAACAAACACTGATTAAATCCAATTGTTCCCGTTGTTCCAGCGAAAGTTAAATCTTGAGAACTCAAAAATGCACTATCAAGCATAATAAAATTATTATAACTCGAAATAATTCCAACCTTGGCACAATTGGTAAAATTTACACCAAACCAATCAAGTGCCTGATTTGAAACACCAGTTGCATCAAGATTAAGTGCAAGAGGTGCTTCAAGAGTAATATTCCTTAATGGAAGTGAATAGTTGCTACTTAAAAGTGCTGTGGTTGTGCTGATACCTGTGGATTTAATTCTACAGTTTTCTGAAGAACCGCCAAGAATTGTGGTATTTTGCCCGGCAACTAAACGACTTCCTTGTAAGTCTACAGTTGTTGTAAAGAAGTAAGTGTAGTTATCCTTAAGAGTAATGATGCCATTTTCTGCTGACGGTAAATCATTTTTACTTCCAACAAAAACAAAGTTTACAATATCATTTAAATCAGTAAAATTACCGGCTCCACCTCCACCAATCGTTGCCATCTGTTGTTGGATACGATTGATAAAAAGTTGATAATGATCGTTCAGTTGTTGAGTGGTTACAAAGTTTTGATCCAGTGGTGTAAGAGGATCACTGTTTTTTACATTAGGAGGTTCATTCAATAAACCTTCATTCAGTTGTTTCTTTGGTGTTGGAACTAATTGTTTCTTAACTTGTTCACGAAGTTCATAGAAATCATCGTGTTGATTTACAATTAAACTTTGTAAGAACTCAACATTATTAGTCAGTTCTTTTGCCTGCTCTTTTAATCTATCAACTTCTGTTTTTTTCTGCTCTGCTTCATACTCCTCAAAAGTTCTCTTCTTACCTGTAGAACTTTTAGGGGTTTCTTTTTTCTTTGGACTAACGTGATGTAGAATTTTAGAATATCTATTCATTCTTTTGGACTTTTTAGTATTTAGATATTATAACTCATACAATATCATTTGTACCAGTAGAAGGAAATTGACGATTTGGTCCCCAGATAATCCTTACGGCGCCAGCACCACCTTCACCTCTATTGTTATTATTTTCAACACCACCTCCACCACCACCATAAGCACCAGCAATCGTTTGGTTTCCATCAGTGCCACCAGAACCACCTTGCCCTGATGTAGTGCCTGATGTTCCTCCACCAAGTACTCCTACACCACCTCCACCAATACCAGCAGTAGAAGCAGATGTTGTACCACCAGCTCCACCACCACCACCGCCAGCAGTGAATCCACCTTGAGAACCACCACCCGTTCCACCATTTCCAGAGTATCCACCAGCACCACCACCACCTGCGTTAGTAGCACCAGTGCTGTTACCACCATTACCACCATTACCACCACCTATTGTTCCACCAAAAGGACCAGCACCAGTTGCAGTTCCTGTTCCTCCTGTACCACCAGTTGCAGTTCCAGTAGTCCATCTTGTTGGACCATTTCCGCCATTTGCCTGAACTAGAATATTTGCACCTCTTCCAATAGAACTTGCAGTTCCATTGTTTCCATTACTTGTGTTCGTTGCTGGAGGGGCGCCACCTTGACCAACAACGACAGTAAGAGTTTCTCCTGGAGTGACTGGAAGAGCATTAATATATCTCAATCCTCCCCCACCACCTCCAGGTTGTTCTGCACCGTTACCACCACGAGAACCAGAACCACCACCACCAATACAAACTGCTGCAATCTCATAAACACCTTGAGGAACTATAAAATCAAAAGTTCCTGGAGTTGTAAATTCTTGTTGTCCGACTGAATTAAAATATCCAGCAAGTATTGATATTACACTCATTTTAGGTTACTCCCGCACCTGAAATTGCATATTCTCCAGTCTTCACACAAAGAACTGTTGCAACACCTCTTTGTTGAATAAATCTGTTTCCAGTTTGTGTGGTTCCTGCAAGTCGTAAAGTTACACCTGTATCTTGTGTAATTGTTTGTTGTGATGCACTGTCGTTGTAGATTACAACGTTCTCACCAACAGAAAAGACGTTTGCAATCGTAAGACCACCAGTAATGACTACTAACTTACCATTATCGGTTGCGAGAATTGTATCTCCAGAACCTAATGTGTCGGCAGATGCTGGAATTGTTGGGGGGCCAAAAGTTCCCTGAACACCTTGAGCACCAACAGCACCTTGAGCACCAACAGCACCTTGAGCACCAACAGCACCTTGAGCACCAACAGCACCTTGAGAACCAGAGGCACCTTGGGCACCAGAACCAACAGCGGCACTCCAACTTACTCCGGCACCGGTTGAAACGAGAACAGAACCAGCAGTTCCTACATTTCCATAAAAATCTTTTAAGGAACCATTGAGATTCACTAATCCACCAAAAGTAGAAGTACCAGTTACAAAAAGTTGAGAAGTTGATGTTCCAGATCCAGTTACAGTGAGAGTACTAGTTGGAGTTATGGTTCCTACTCCAACATTACTATTTCTTTTTCCAATATTAATCGTAAATGGATATGAGATAAAGTTTGTTGGTATGGTAGTTACTTCACTTTTCTCTACTGTGTTTATTGATAACTCACCAAAAGTACTTGATGAACGATGAATTACGTCAATATCACAAGTTACGGTTCCAAATACTGTTTGCAAAATATTCAATGCAAATGTAAATGCTGCCTGTCCAGCAGTTTCATTCATCCATATGACTGGTTCAACATAATTAGTAGTAGTTCCACCAACTCCAACATTACTATTAAGTTCGTTGTCATATGATGCACTATATGCAAGATCTGGTAATGTATTAGATCTTAATCCTGCTTGGAAATATATAACCTGCGTATTAGCACCAGATTGAACACAAATTCTTCCAATTACAGAATAGTTTGTTGCATTGAGCGATGGAGTAATTGTAAATACTGGTTGATATTCTCCATTTTCAAGATATTGAGTTGCTTGCCCCCCTTCAGTAGAACCTCCACTATAAAGTTGAGAAAAAGTTTGTGTTTTTGAGTCCTTATATCTAATAACACCAAAAGTGCTGATACCAGAAACGTTTAACTGTTGCGTCGTTAAGTTAGTTACTGTTGTAACTCCAAGAGTAGAAATACCAGTTACAAGAGTATCTCCAATAACGTGAAGTTTTGATGTTGGATTCGTGGTTCCTATGCCGACATCACCACTTGAAGTTATACGAGCTCTTTCTAATCTACTTGATCCAGTTCCTGTCCAGAAAGTAATTCTTTGTGGTGCTGTTCCAACACCAACAGTACCATCAACATCCATATTGATGGCGGCAGTTGCACGACTAGTAGATCCATCATAAATTGCACCAAGTAATGAAAATGTATTATCACCAGTAATAGGAACAGTGGGAGAACTTAGAGTTCCTCTTGCTCTTGTTGCTTTAAAGACTCCCCTTTGACTATCAGCAGAACCTGCAGCAATAATATTAAATCCAGGTGACGTATTTTGAGCACTGATTGTAAGGTAGTCGGATGAATAAAGTGCTGTACTAATTCCACCATTACCATCGGAAATATGTAAAGGTGTTACTGGATTTGTGGTTCCAATACCAACATTAGAAAGTGTATGAATTCCTGCAGCGGTTGATATCCAATAAGAATCGCCAACAGCACCTTGAGAACCTGATGCACCTTGAGCACCAGAGGCACCTTGAGAACCAGAAGCACCTTGAGAACCAACTGCACCTTGAGAACCTATAGCACCTTGAGAACCAACGGCACCTTGAGATCCTGTTGAACCTTGAGAACCTGATGCACCTTGAGAACCTGTTGAACCTTGAGATCCTGTTGAACCTTGAGAACCAACGGCACCTTGAGAACCAACGGCACCTTGAGATCCAGAGGCACCTTGAGAACCAGAAGCACCTTGAGAACCAACTGCACCTTGAGAACCTATAGCACCTTGAGAACCTGATGCACCTTGAGAACCAACTGCACCTTGAGAACCTATAGCACCTTGAGAACCTGATGCACCTTGAGATCCTGTTGAACCTTGAGAACCAACGGCACCTTGAGATCCTGTTGAACCTTGAGAACCAACGGCACCTTGAGATCCAGAGGCACCTTGAGAACCAGAAGCACCTTGAGAACCAACTGCACCTTGAGAACCAACGGCACCTTGAGATCCAGAGGCACCTTGAGAACCAGAAGCACCTTGAGAACCAACTGCACCTTGAGATCCTGTTGAACCTTGAGATCCTGTTGATCCTTGAGTTCCTTGAGCACCTTGAGATCCTGATGTACCCTGAATACCGCGAGGACCCTGACCACCAGAAATAGAATCTACAACTGCAACATAATCAATATCAGTATAGTGAGAGGATGCTCCTGTTGATTGGTGATAGAACCTTACAAGTACTTCATTAGAACCATTAATATAAGGAGTTCCACTAATAACTCCTGGTTGGAATTGTGTCCAACTTGCTAATCCTTGATATCTTTGAACTTCAGACCAGTTTCCATTAGTCCAATCATAAAGTTGAACTAAAACAATGTGAGTAGAAGTATTTGTGTATTGAACATTAAAATCTATTTGATTGAGTGATGTAACATTTGTATACTTAGTATAAGTAATCCATCCAGGAACCAGTCCAGATTCATCACGCATTTCATAATAATATCCAGAACCATAATCACCATATGTTTGAATACCAACTACATTTCCACTTGTATAATCGCCATATACAAGTTTATAGTTAAGTCCATCAGTCGTTCCTGCAGTGGTTACAAGAGCAGTTCCAGCACCACCACCAGATACAATATCTTCTGTAAGAGTGAAAGTTACAATACCAACATTTGGACCGACTACACTTGCATCAGCAACCTTATAAAGAGTTGGAGATGAGTAACCAGTAATACTTCCACTTCCAGTTAATGTTCCAGAAACTGAAAGTCTTGCTCTCTGAACTATACGATATCCAAGATAGAAAGTTAAACCAGTTGTTGTTCCTGGTGAAGTTACAACAGGAGTTAGTCCAGAAGAAGTAACTAATTCATCAAGTGAAAATGTTGTGCTTCCGTTTGTTTGAGAAATTGTATATATCTTTGTAGTATCTCCATATCCAGTGATACTTCCAGTTCCACCATTTGCTCCGACAATCTGAACCACCATCGTGTAGTCAGATAGCATTTCACTTGTTACAGCATCACAAGAAAACTCACCATTCGTTCCTGTAATCTGAACATTTGATAATGTCTCATAGGTATAAGTAAATTCACCACCAGTTCCAGAAATTGCAACTTGACTTGAACTAATACCAACAGCAATTGGATTTATTTCTGATATTGAATTTGCAATATATGTTGTGGATTCTGGTGTTTGCCCTTCTGTGCCTTGAACTCCTTGAGAACCTTGAATTCCTACAGCACCTTGAATCCCAGACAATCCTTGAGAACCTGATGTTCCTTGGGCACCTGTTGATCCTTGAGCACCAGGTGGACCAACATAACCCTGAGTAATTGCTGTTCTCCAGTTTGATGGAGTGTTTCCAGAATGAACAAAGTGTGCAGTGATAATTCCCGAATTCGTCGTATTGCAATAAACTTTAGTTACTATTCTATCAGTTGTTGCAATTCCAATAGGGCCAGTAAGAATTCCGAGTTGAGTGTAATAAGTTGGAGATAATGCATTAATTTCCGCACCTGTTAGTTGGAATAAGAAAGTTTCATTTCCATTATTATAAGTATAATTTTTAAACGTGAGAGTTGTAATACCTACATCTTCACTTACATATGCCCAATAACGAATTTCATATTCACCTGCAGGAAGTTCTGTAATACCAGGATCTCCTATTTGACTAGCAAACTCTTCGATAAGCACTTCGCCAGAGGTTGCGCTACAAATACCAACCATATCATCCTGTGGAGAATCATCAGGAATATCAGGTACTAGACTTTCATAACCAACAATATCGCTATCAATTTGGCTGAAATACCAAATACGACCTGATGCAGAAATACCAACAGAACCTTGAGCACCAAAAGTTCCTTGAGATCCCTGAGATCCTTGAGCACCTGTAGATCCTTGAGAACCAGTAAATCCTTGAGTTCCTTGAGCACCTTGAGAACCTACAGCACCTTGAGAACCAGAACCAATAATACCTTGAGAACCAGTAAATCCTTGAGTTCCTTGAGCACCTTGAGAACCTACAGCACCTTGAGAACCAGAACCAATAATACCTTGAGAACCAGTAAATCCTTGAGTTCCTTGAGCACCTTGAGATCCTGTTGAACCTTGAGAACCAGAACCAATAATACCTTGAGAACCAGTAAATCCTTGAGTTCCTTGAGCACCTTGAGATCCTGTTGAACCTTGAGAACCAGAACCAATAATACCTTGAGAACCCGCAAATCCTTGAGTTCCTGTTGCACCTTGAGCACCTATAGCACCTTGAGCACCTATAGCACCTTGAGATCCAGAGGCACCTTGAGATCCTGTTGAACCTTGAGAACCTACAGCACCTTGAGATCCTGTTGAACCTTGAGAACCTACAGCACCTTGAGATCCTGTTGAACCTTGAGCACCTATAGCACCTTGAGATCCTGTTGCACCTTGAGAACCAACGGCACCTTGAGATCCTGTTGAACCTTGAGATCCAGAGGCACCTTGAGAACCAACGGCACCTTGAGATCCTGTTGAACCTTGAGAACCAACGGCACCTTGAGCACCTATAGCACCTTGAGATCCAGAGGCACCTTGAGAACCAACGGCACCTTGAGATCCTGTTGAACCTTGAGAACCTACAGCACCTTGAGATCCTGTTGAACCTTGAGAACCTACAGCACCTTGAGATCCTGTTGAACCTTGAGAACCAGAACCAATAATACCTTGAGAACCAGTAAATCCTTGAGTTCCTTGAGCACCTTGAGAACCTACAGCACCTTGAGAACCAGAACCAATAATACCTTGAGAACCCGTAAATCCTTGAGCACCTGATGCTCCTTGAGAACCTTCTGCTCCTTGGGTACCAGCACCTGTAGATCCTTGAGAACCCGCAAATCCTTGAGCACCTGATGCTCCTTGAGAACCTTCTGCTCCTTGGGTACCAGCACCTGTAGATCCTTGAGAACCCGCAAATCCTTGAGCTCCATCAGTTCCAACATATCCACCAGGTCCTTGTGTTCCCTGAACACCCTGAAGACTACTAGATTCTCTTGTGACTTTAAAAGAAGGTGAATAACCTACGGTAACGTTATAATCCGTCATTATATTGTCTCAGTAGCGTTTACTAGCACCATTCCATCAACAACTTTAGTTTTTTTATTTGTAACCGATGATGCAATAATTACATCATAGTAATATCTTCCTGCCTTTAAGTCAGCAGTAACTGTATTTGCAAGAGATACTACAACTTGTCCTGCATCAGACACAATTCCAACAGTGAATGGTGTAGAAGTTGCTGATTCTGGAAACTTACGAATTTTTGCCACTCCAGTATAACCTGTTAGATCCAAGGGAGATCCATCGGGATTATTTACAGTAAAAACATCTAAATAATCTGTTCCTTGCTCTATAACAATATTAACTGCAGCAACTGCCATTGTTTTTGGAAACTTTTAATTATTTATGATAGAATACATACTATAGAATAGAAAAATATGAGTGAGTTTCTTAAAAAAGGATGGTATTATCTTCCAGAAATTATAACTCCAGAAGAAGCAATACAAATCAAGTATAAGAATCTTTGTGGTGCGATGAATGACCTTGGAAGTTTAGAAGGGCATTTTGACCCAGAAAGAGGAAGAGTATTGACTTGTTATGCTCCACCTTCTTGTGCTTTTGTGATGTTAACTGCAGGTACTGTCATTGGATTGGAGTATTTTTAAATATTTATGATTTTTTCCAAAATGTAAATTCTCTGTATTTTTCAATAACAGATTTTGGTAGATAATCCTCAGCAGAATATTCTGTTTTTTTCAAATCTTTCTTAACTTTATGTAAATTTTTTCCAAACTCAGAATCATCATATTTTAATCCATTTAATTCTAAGTCATTTAGATTTTGAAATCTATGAGTATATTTACAAATACCCAAGAAATCATATATTTCATCTATTGTTTCTTGTGGATTATTAACTAAAGAATCATACTCTATAAAAGTAGAGTATTTTAAATTTTCTTCTTTAAATAAAGTAAATGCCGATAACATTGTTTTTGCAATTTGCCCATGTGGATTCATTAGATAATCACATTGATCTTCTATGGTTTTATATTCTCTATCAATAAAATTATTTGGATTTTCTTTGGACCATTTAATAAAAGACGCTAAAATATCAGTAACATCTCTAAGTAGAACTATTATTTTTATCTTATTGGGGCAATACTTTTTCAAAAGAGTTAAATTATCTGGTGTTCCCCAAGAACCTCTATCAATAATGTATCTTTGGTTCCAATTTTTATAATAACTTGGAATCAACTGACTCATCATTGATTCATAAGATTTTAAGTCACTAAAATTTTTATATCCTCTATCACAGTATTTAAAATTTTCAAAATTATACAATATTTCTGGCAAAATACTATTTGCAGTTACTGCGATTTTCTTGTTCTGATTTAAAATAGATGCCAATAAAGTATTTCCTGACCTAGGCATCCCCGAAAGGAAATAATATTTTTTAACGGACATAATATAAAAATTTAAAATTAATTATAACAAAAAATAAAATTAGGTCAATAGATATTATATTAAAATTCTAACAATTACTACACCGCTTCCTCCAGCTGTTGAGAGAGTGCCATTTGGATGTCCTCCTGCTCCACCTCCACCAAGACCAGAAATACCAATAGTTAAACCTCTAGGACTAGAAGCTACACTTCCACCACCACCATTTCCCCCTAATCCTTGATATCCAACTGTCCCCCCAGGTGCTGCATATTGTCCACCACCGCCACCACCTGCATATTGGTTATTTGTTGGAGAATTTGCCACGGGAGCCAAAGTACTTAATCCAACTATAGGATATTCAAATCCTACAAATGGCTGTCCTGCACCACCATTACCCCCTCCAGCGGCAATAGTAGGAGCAAAAGTTCCTGCATTTGCTGCAGCTGCACCAGATCCTCCTCCACCTTGAGCACCATAACCACCTGTTGTGGGTTGATCTCCACCCTTAAAACCATAATTTGTTATTTGAGGAATTCCTGGATTTTGTGTTGGTTGTGTTGCAGTTCCTCCAGCAGCAGATCCTCCTCCACCGCCAGATCCACCAGGAGCTCCTGGTCCAGTTCCACCTTGATAGAATCCGCCAGCACCACCACCCTTTGCTGTTACAATAGTACCATTGAAATTAATTGTAGTATCTGTTCCTTGTGTACCTGCCTGTGCTGCTGTTCCCACAGCAGCTCCGCCGCCACCTATAACTATAGGATAACTGCCTGCAATGATTGGAAAGGCGGAACCGTAGGCAACGCCACCACCACCGCCGCCACCACCATAATATGTTCCTCCTCCACCACCGCCGGCAACAACTAAGAAATCTATGACTTGATTGGTTGCAGTACCAGAAACTGATAATGTTCCGGAGGAAGTGAATGTATAGTACTTATATCCATTTCCAGGAATTGATTCTATACCCCCAGATACACTAAGTGGTATAAAAACGGTCCCACCACCTCCACGAATAAAAGTATTTCTACTATAACTTAATAAGTGGCCATCACTTATATTATTTTGCCCTCTATTTTTATTAGAACTTTTTGCACCCATTTTAGATTACCTCTTAGATATCCGTATCACCAAGAATTTGATAATTAACTATAGTACCAATTCCAATTCCACCAGAACCTGATTGACTAACTTCCACAACAATTTTTTCTTGATTAGTAAGAACTAGTGGATAGTTCATTTCAAAGAAGAATGTCTCGTTTGGTGCAAGATCAACTCTTGATAAACGATAGATAGTAACACCGGCACCAGAAACTGCCTGACTACTTGGATAAACGTAGAGTGATGAGGTAGCAGTTGCAATTCCAGTGTTGTGCATTACTACACCACGAAGATAAGTGGTTGATGCAATACCAACACCTCCAGCAGTTTGAGTAGTTCCTACAGTAAAAATGCCAACAGTATTAATACCAGTGACTGCTTGAATACCCAATAATTTAGTTCTTCTGAGTGCCATCTTACTTCTTTTCTAGTTATTTATCCGAAAAGCATATTATCTAAATCACTATACCCCGCTGGAAGTCCAGATAGATTAGATCCAGATCCAACAAAACTTGTTGCAGTTACAACACCAGTTACATTAATTCCCGTTGAACGAACAGTAACTGCAGAACCTACTATTGCTGCAGTGGAAGTTACAACACCAGTTACACTAACTCCTGTTGCATTAAATGTGTTTGAAGAACCAGTGATATCAAATTCTCTTGCTGTGATAATACCAACTCCAGCATTAATTCCCGTTGAACGAACAGTAACTGCAGAACCTACTATTGCTGCAGTGGAAGTTACAACACCAGTTGCATTAATGTTTGATGCGTTTGTTTGTCCAGTAAGTGTTGATATTCCAGTTACATTAATATTGTCAAATTGCCCTGCCGTTGTAACAATTGTTGCAACATTATATGCAATAGACTCAATTTCATCATTTAAGTTTGCTGCATCGGCAAGAACAAAAGTTGTGCCATTAGTAGCGGTAAAGTCACTACCAGATGTTAGTCTGACGCCATTACGATAAACTTCTAAATATCCTACAGTATATGTTCCAGTAACAGTAAAATTAGTCTGTCCTGCAGTTGCGGTAAATGTACTTCTAGTATAAACATTACCATTATTTGCATAATCTACTGGAACTGCCGGACCTAAAGAAACTGCAGAAAACGTAAGTCCAGATGCTGGTGCAGTTGTAAAGGTAATATTACTTCCAGAAATTGTATAATCATCAGATGGATCTTGAATAACACCACCAAGATTTACTATTACTGATTGTGAAGTTGGTGGAGAAATTGCAGATCCATTAGCAGTTAATGGAAAAGTTTGAGTACTACCATTAAAACTCGAACTAATATCATCTATAATTTTAATATTAGAACTACTCGCCCCAGTAAAACTTTTCCATACCGTTCCATCCCACTCATAGGAAAACCCAGATGTTGAATCGGTATATATTTGTCCTACTGTAGGAGAGTTTGGAAAATTAAGTGCCACTTCTTCTCTATTATCTCTATAGTTTTATTTATTGACTTATTTTAGTGACTGATGATCTGGAGTCTCTGGAAGTAAATCAAAAGATAATATAGAACGTCTTTTTCTTGTTTGATTTGGATAAACAAAGTGTAAAGTATAACTAGGGAACAAGATCATTGTTCCCTCTTTAACATTTTGTGGAAAAACTAAAGATGTTGTGTCTGTTCTTGGATCTTGCCAAGGAGCAACAAAACAAGTAGGACTATGCACTATTGGATCATACTCCAAATATATAATCCCACTAAATCCCCAAGAACGGTGATTATGAATTGTTTGTTGATCTCCTTTATAGTATCTTACACACCAGGCATCAGTCATTCTACAAGTAACTTCAGCTTCTTGACAGAATTCATTTAACTCAGGTTTTAATATGTCCTGAAGGTAATGAATATATGAATGATTGTCTTTTTGACGATCAGTTTCAAATGTTTGAAGTGAAGTTCTTATAAAATTTTTATCTTTAATTTTACCCAAAATTGCTTTCTTTTTAAAGTCCCAATCCGTTAATTGATATTGATATGTGGGATATTCAAAAAGTGGTATTTTCATCGCGCAGCATCATTTGCACAGTGAGCTCTTGGTCCATTTGCTCTTACATAATGGAAGAAAATTTGGTGATGATATGTATCATCTGGTTTTCTAAGAACTTTGTTTAGAATTTTACCAAATTTAGTGTATCTAGATTCTAGTGGATCTCTCCAGTGTTGCCTCTCACATCCTTTATAAAGAAGTCCCCAACCATCTTCAAGATTTGCAAAACGCTCTTCACCACTTGGAGTTTCAATACAGAAAGGCCAAGGTTTATCTGCATTAGTGCTAATTTGAACACTTACAGAAACCTCACAAGCATCACGATCCGAATGCCTTACAAGTCTTTGCCCAGCGAAATAAAAACGATCATAATAATAAGTATTATAAAGTTTTTCACCAAGAATATCTTCAAGAATTAAACGAATCTTTGTATGCGCTTCTTTATATTGTGGGTGAGTGTAGCGTGCAAGTGAACCTGGAACTTGCATTTCATCTGGATTATGGTTAAATCTATCTACAGATCCAAAATAATTAAGTTGACCTCTTTCTTTTGGGACTTCATGAAATAATTCTTTCGGATCATATAGATTTTTGATAATCATATATCCATGACGATCAAAGTATTCGCGAGCACCAAGAGGAACAGCAGGAGCACCAGGATCAATTGAACATTGAAGTCCTTGCTGATGATACTTATTAAACTGTTCCATAATTGGTTTGGACTCTACCATTTCTTTGGTAGCACCAATTGGTCTATTTGGATTGAAATCACATCCGACGTTCATTTTTTATACCTCTTTCTGTTGCTGACGCTTATTTTCCCACCAAAGTTTTCTTGCCTCTTTCATTTTCATAAGTGTTTCCTCACTATGTTTTTTTCCAAAATTTGGATTTTTTTCCCCTTTGTTATTTTCTCTAAACTTTTCTTTTGACTCTTCACTATGTTTTCTACCAATCCAAGGATGTGGTTGATTTTTCCAAGTTTCTTTTATTCCTTTCTTTATAAGTTCTTTTGTTTCTTGTGAATGTGTTTTACCATGAAATGGATTGTTTTCTCCTTTATAAGATCTACGATTTTTTACATATCCGTTATTTTCTATTTGATATTGACTAATAATTTTTTTTGTTTCCTCAGAGTGTAACTTTCCATAAAATGGATTTTCCTCACCAAATTTTTTTTCTGCATAATAAAATCCACTTGTTTTTTGTCTTGCTTTATTTGCAAAATGTGGGTTTTTATCTACTTGATAAAATTTATGAAGATCTACTTCTGCTTGGAGTGCTTCTTCTCTTGTAGAAAAAGTTTCAAGAATTATTTTATCTGTTGGATTAAAAGTTTGGTCGGTATAAGAACCAAGATAATTATCATCTTCTGGGAGACAATCGCAGGTTCTAGAACCTATATAACCTCTCCCAAATTCTTCATAAGAATAATAAACATAATGATTTTCCATAACATTATTGGTTATCGGTGGAAGTATTTATATTACTTCCACCTAGGTTCTATTTCCATCTTGAACCGCACACCCAGCCAACCAAACTCTTACGAACTCCTTTAGTTACTTTAAGAACTCTATGTTGTGTGCGGGAATCAAAAAGAATAACCGTACCGCGCTTTCTTGGGGCAAAATATGAGTTGCCAGATTCATCAAGGAGTTGAAGGTTGCCACCTTCATAATCATCAGGATCAGAAAGTTGAACAACAAACGAAAGCTTTCTTACCATCTCAATTTTTTCATTGAGAAAATCTTGAGCAAGACCGTCTTGGCGATTACCAACACTTACTGGTTTATATTGTGTTGCAAGTCCAGCATCATTATGCCATCCATAAAACTGACCTTCACTGTATTTTGTAAACTGCATTGATTCTCCGTCAATGCAGCGAAGATCATATAAGAAGTTTTCTCTATTTGCTCTTTCAATATAATGCCAAACAAATCCACCTACCCAATGTGTAGTGGGAATCCAGGCATTTTGTGAGTTTCTTTTTTCTTTGTTTAGAGCATCTCCATGAAGTCTGGAGTCTGCCATTTGCTGATCAAACTTTTCAGTTAAATCTCTTTCGATAATGTCTACTACATCTTCTGGTAGGTCACTAAAGTACCAAATTGATTGAAATGCCATATGTGAATAATATATTCAGGTTTATTATATATGATATTTTCAGAAATGTCTATGATAATGGCCAAGCATAAGTTCCGCTGTATACACCATAAGTTGAATTAGAATAATTTGTCAATGAATATGTTGTAGCATTGATAGTTGCCCCATTTACATTATTTGTAGATGTACCAGGAAGACTAAATGGACTAGATGAAGTTAACGCAGTGTTTTGGACTATTGTGCTTGTTCCTCCACTATATGATGCAAGCCAACTGGAAGCAACGAATAGACTATTATAAGTTTTTCCTGCCGCAGTTGTGCTATTATCATAAACATAAGACATATAACCGTTGGCATTTAACTCTTCAAAAACGCAGTTATAAGCTTGTCCATTAGTTGCACCAGCATACTCACTCCAAATGGCCGTATTGTAATCTGTGGTTCTTCCGTCATTATTTCTTTTGAAGGTAAAACCATATAATTTAATATTTGTATTATTAATTGCTAAAATATGATTATCCCTTAGTCCCAGATTACTAGCTTCTGTCCATATTACTCTTCCAGGAGCAGCAATGTAACTTAATACTTTAGTAGTATACACCATCGCATCAGCTCCACCACCTATATTATAATTAACTTCACTATAAGTTCCTGGATATACAATAATTGCAGAGCTTGGTAATGCCTGAGATTCTGCGTATTTAATTGTTAACCAAGGATTATTTAATGAACCATTTCCAGTAGAATCGCTTCCAGTTTTTGCAACATAATATTTTGTAGAAAACGAATCTATTAATGATTGATATGCTGGAGGAAACGCTAATCCAGAATTTGAAGCACTAAACCCAAATTTTGACCCAGTAAAAATTGGAGACATAATTTAGCGGAATCCTCCATTTTTAGTGGCATAAACTTGATAGCTCGATGCTGTAGTATTTGTTCCTCCTGTATAATGTATAAAGAATGAAACAAATTCTCTATCATTTCCAGTTGAAGTGAGAGTAATTGTTGAACCAAAACTAACCAATGCTCTTGTTGTTATTCCAGCAACAGGCGCTCCATTTTCATATCCAACTATAGTAATATTTGTCCCTATACCTGTTGCTGTAGTAGTATTACCAGTTCCTGCAGAGTTTTGAGTTACTAATAACGTAATGGTAGAACCACTTGGGCGGTTAGTTTGAGCTGGCATATTTTTAAAAGAAACAATACCAATATTTGCCCCTGCTGGCATTGTATAAGTATACGTTGTTGCTTGCCTTACATCCATCTCAAGCACTAACGCAGAACCGCTCAAATATGTGGTTGCCGTAGATACAGTCTCTATTACGCCACCAAATCTGGAATCTCCACCAACAACATGCAACTCTGAAGTTGGATTTGTGGTTCCAATACCAACATCACCTGTTGTATCTTTTACAACAAGTCTCCAATTACCAGATGTATTATCATAAATTCCACCACCAGATATAGAAGTATTAGCACCAAAAATATAACTTGAACCAGAAGTTGGTGTTACAATAAATGAAGGTGATGTAGTTCCAAGTGACCTCACATTTCCACCAAATACATCAAGTTTTGATGAAGGATTAGTCGTACCAACTCCAACTGATCCAGAAATATAAGCATTACCAGTAACTTGAAGTCTTTGATTTAATGTCCCAGTTGATGATGCAGAACCTGCAAGAATAGGATTATTAGAAACTGTTAATCCTTTCGAAAAATTTGGTGCTCCGTTATCATCTTTATTTACAATAGTATCAACTTGTACTTTTGACATCAGATTACAGTTTTTTTAATATTTATATTACTCTCAAGGTATTGGAGAAGTTTCTAAAACCCATTCACCATTGTCTTCATCCCAACGATAGAATGAACGTGCTTCGATTTGTTCTTCTGTGAGAGTTGGTTTAGCAACTGGTGATTCCCAATCAAACGTAGAGTCATTCAGAACCCAAGATTCATATGGTTTAGGTGGAATAAAAGCATCTAGAGTTTCGTTATAGGTATATCCAATACCAGCATAACGAACTCTAAAATTATTATTGTATGATGTTTTTACCCATCTATCTTCTAAAGAATCGGGAATTGTTTCGTAAAGATGTTTATAAGCCCAGTCTTCATGCTCATTACCATTAATATCAGTAATCATTTCATTTGGAATGGGTGTTACATAAGTAACAATATTATTTGAATTAATTCTTGCGTAGTGTGCCATAATTTTATATACCCTATACTAAGTAACGAATGACGACAATACCGGAACCACCAGCTCCAGCTCTATTTGTTGGCGTGTTTGGATCTCCACCACATCCTCCTCCGCCTCAACCAGTATTG
>Ga0208783_10000324_pt1 | contig 29631 bp, 26 predicted proteins | sample DEB19_08_DNA_2_FD_184529 | JGI IMG/M metagenome (GOLD analysis project Ga0208783, IMG submission 184529) | Aqueous microbial communities from the Delaware River and Bay under freshwater to marine salinity gradient to study organic matter... | ecosystem: Environmental > Aquatic > Marine >...
TGGATGACCTCGAAGCCTCGGCGCGCAGGCTGATCGCCTTCCTCGGCCTCGACTGGGATGCCGCCTGCCTCGACTATCACCAGCAGGAGCGGCAGGTGCGCACGCCGTCGCAGTGGCAGGTGCGCCAGCCGGTCTACCGCAGCTCGGTGGAGGCGTGGCGGCGCTACGAGCGCCACCTCGGTCCCCTGAAGGCCGTGCTGGGCGTGGCGTGAGGGCGCGGTGGCACCGCTGAGCAGCACATTCCAGAAGGCGCTGGCGCTGCACCGGGCGGGGCAGACCGGGCCGGCGCAGGCGCTGTACCGGCAGGTGCTGGCACGCGAGCCGCGGCATTTCGACAGCCTGCACCTGCTGGGCCTCGCCACCATTGCGCAAGGCGACCCGGAGGCAGGTGCGGCGCTGATCCGCCAGGCGCTGGCAGTGAAGCCCGACGCGGCCCCGGCGCACTACAATCTCGGCAATGCCCTGCTCACGCTGGGCCAGCCCGAGGATGCGCTCGCCAGCTTCATCCGCGCCCTGGCGATCGACCCCACCGATGCGCTGTGCCATTTCGAGGCCGCCAATGCGCTGAAGGAACTGGGCCGCGGCGATGAGGCCATTGCGCGCTATCGCCATGCCATCGGCCTCGACCCCGCGGCGGCCGAGATGCACAACAACCTCGGCGTGGCGTTGAAGGATGCGGGACGGCTGGAGGAGGCGGTGGCGTGCTATGACCGCGCGATCGTGCTCAGGCCGCGCTACGCGGAGGCGCACAGCAACCGCGGCAACGCGCTGCGCGAGCTGGGGCGGCTGGCGGAGGCGCTGGCCTGCCAGGACACCGCCATCTGCCTCAGGCCCGGCCATGCCGAGGCGCATTACAATCGCGGCAACCTGCTGGTGGACCTGAGGCGCTACGAGGAGGCGCTCGCCAGCCTCGACGCGGCACTCGCGCTGCGACCAGACTATGCCGAGGCGCGCCACAACAAGGCGCAAGTGCTGCTCGGGCGGGGGCGCTTCGGCGAGGGCTTCGCGCTCTATGGGTCGCGCTGGCAGACGGCAGGCTTCGGCAGCCCGGCGCTTACCGGCAACCTGCCGCGCTGGGACGGCAAGCCCGGCGCAGGCCGCGTGCTGGTGTGGCCCGAGCAGGGCATCGGCGACGAGATCTTCCATGCCTCGCTGCTGCCGCTGGCCCCGCGCGAGGGCGTGCGCATCACGCTCGCTGCCGACCCGCGCCTGCATGCGATCTACCGCCGGTCCTTTCCCGGACTGACCATCACCGGCAGCGAGGTGTTGGGGGCGCCGCCGAGCGGGCATGACGCGCAGGTGCCGGTGGGCGATCTGGGCCACGTGCTGGCGGTCGATGCGGAGAAGCTGGCGGCGCGGCCACCATCCTTCCTCGTGGCAGACCAGGAGCGCCGCGCGGCGCTGCGGGCTGCGGCCTCCTTCCCGAAACCCGGCCCGGTGGTGGGCCTCTCGTGGAAGAGTTCCAACAAGAAGTTCGGGGCGGAGAAGAGCCTTCGCCTCGTCGACCTCGCGCCGGTGCTGGCATTGCCCGGCCTGTCCTTCGTGAAGCTGCAGTATGGCGATGTCGCCGACGACATCGCTGAGGCCAGGACAATGCTCGGCGTCGACGTGCATGAAGTCGAGGGGCTCGACGTCTACAATGACATCGACGGGTTGCTCGCGCTCGTCGGCGCCTGCGATGTGGTGGTGACGACCTCCAACGTCACGGCGCACCTCGCCGGCGCCATCGGCAAGCGGGCGGTGGTGCTGGTGCCGGCGGGCAAGGCCTGCTTGTGGTATTGGCAGGGCGGAATCAACGACTTATGGTATCCGAGCTTGACGCGCGCCGCCCAGCCGCGCATCGGAGACTGGCAGCCCGCCATCGCGGCGGCTGCGGCCTGGGTAAGGGACAACACATGACGGAACGCGTCAATCTCATCGTCGGCTTCGATCAGCGCGAGGCCGTGGCCTACCACGTCTTCTGCCAGAGCGTGATCGAGCGCGCGAGCCTGCCGGTGCAGTTCCTGCCGCTCAATCCGCGGTCGATCGAAGGCTACACCGAGCGCCACCGCGATGGCAGCAACGTGTTCATCTACACGCGTTTCCTCACGCCCTACCTGATGGACTACAAGGGCTGGGCAATCTTCGCCGACGGCGACATGGTCTGCAATGCCGACATCGCCGAGTTGTGGCGGCTGCGCGACCCGTCCAAGGCGGTGATGGTGGCCAAGCACGACTACAAGACCAAGGCCGCCACCAAGTATCTCGGCAACAGGAACGAGAACTACCCGCGCAAGAACTGGTCGAGCCTGATCCTGTGGAACTGCGAGCACCCGGACAACCGGCAAATCGACCCGGCCTTTGTCGAGTCGAAGGATGGCGCCTTCCTGCACCGCTTCACCTGGCTGAAGGACGAGCAGATCGGCGAGATCCCGAAGGCGTGGAACTGGCTCGCCATCGAGTATGAGCCGGCGCCCGAGGCGAAACTCGTGCACTATACGCTCGGCACGCCGTGCTTCGCGGACTACCGCGAAAGCGAGATGGCGGAGCTGTGGCAGGCCGCGCTGGCGCGTGCGCAGCAAGGCCTGGGCAGCTAGGCCACGTGGCGAAGACGCTCGACCAGCTCCGGCAGTCGGTTGCCTTCCTGCAGCAGGGCAATCTCGCGGAGGCCATGCGCCTGTCGCAGGCGATCCTGAGGGCGGAGCCCGGCAACTTCGATGCCCACCACATCATGGCGCTGGCCAGCTACCACGCGCGCGACATCGATACCGCCGGGCGCCACATCGCGCGCGCGCTGGCGATCCGCTCCGACATGCCGGATGCCTTCAACACGCAGGGCCTCATCCGGCGTGCCCAGGGCCGCCTGGCGGAGGGCGCCGAGGCCTTCGCCCGCGCCGCGAAGCTGAATCCACGCTCGCGCGAGGCGCACTACAACCTCGCCAACGCACTGCAGGACATGGGCCGGCTGGCGGCCGCGCTGGAGCACTACGATGCCGCCCTGCGCGTCGAACCCGGCATGGCGATGGCGTGGAACAACCGCGGCCTCGCGCTGCGCCGCATGGGTCGCGCGCAGGAGGCGCTGTCGAGCTTCGACGAGGCGATCCGGCTTGGGCCGGGCTTTGCGCCCGCCCACTACAACAAGGCCGACGGCCTCGCCGCGCTACAGCAGCCGGAGGCGGCGATTGCCGCCTATGACCGGGCCATCGCACTGCAGCCCGGCTTCGCCGAGGCGCATTGCAACCGCGCCAATGCGCTGATGGTGCTGGGCCGCCACGATGAGGCGCTGGCGGGCTATGACCGGGCGATCGCGCTGCAACCCGGCTTCGCCGAGGCGCAGGTGAGCCGTGGCATCGCGCTGTCCGCGGCGGGGCGGCAGGCCGAGGCTGAGGAGAGCTTTCGCAGCGCCATCGCGCTCAGGCCCGACTATGCCGATGCGCATTACAATCTGGGCAAGTTGTTGAAGGAGGCCGGGCGCCTGGCGGAGGCGGTGGCGGCCTATGACGAGGCCATCCGACTGCGGCCGGAGCATGCAGAGTCGCACAGCAACCGGGGCAATGCACTGACGGAGCTGAAGCGCCTCGACGAGGCGATGGCGAGCATCGACCGTGCGATCGCGCTCAGGCCCGACTTCGCCGAGGCCCACACCAACCGCGGCAATGCGCTTACTGCCCTCGAGCGCTACGAGGAGGCGGCGGCGAGCCACCGCGAGGCGCTGCGCCTGAGGCCCGGCTGGGCCGAGCCCCACAACAACCTTGGCAATGTGCTGATGGAACTGAACCGCCTGCCGGAAGCGCTCGCGGCCCTCGACGCGGCCATTGCACTGAAGCCTGATCATGCGATGGCCTACAGCAACCGCGGCAATGCGCTGCGCGAGCTCAACCGCCCCGCCGAGGCGATGGCCAGTTTCGATGCCGCGCTGGCACTTACCCCCGACGCGCCCAGCGTGCGCTACAGCAAGTCGGTCCTCGTGCTGCAGCAGCACCGCTTCCGTGAGGGCTTCGCCCTGCAGCGCGCGCGTTGGGGGGCGGAGGATTTCGAGGGCTTCCTGCCGGAGACCGGCATTCCCGTGTGGGACGGCGCGCCGGTCGGCGGCGAGGTGCTGCTGTGGGGCGAGCAGGGCCTGGGCGACGAGGTGTTCTATGCCTCCATGCTGTCGCTGATCGATCCGGCAGCGCAGCCGTTGGCGGTGTCCTGCGACCGGCGGCTCCACCCGGCCTACCGGCGCTCATTCCCGGGGATCAGGCTGCTCGACCGCAAGACCACGGAAAAAACCATCACCGGGGATTTCGCGGCGCAGGCGGGGATCGGCGACATCGGCGATCTGCTCGCGGTCGACGCGGCGCGGATCGCCGCGCGGCGCTATCCCTACCTGATTGTGGATGACGAGCGGCGGCGGCAGATCGCGGCGTCGGCCCCCTTTGCGGGCGGCGGTCCGGTCTGCGGCATTTCCTGGCGCAGCGGCAACAGGAAGCTGGGACCGAGCCGCAGCCTGAGGCTGACCGACCTCGCGCCCATCCTGAAGGTGCCGGGGCTGTCCTTCGTGAACCTGCAGTATGGCGACGTGGCGCAGGACATCCATGCGGCCAGACAGCAGCTTGGCAGCGATGTCCAGCTGGCCGAGGGCGTCGATGTGTTCGGCGACGTCGACGGCCTGCTGGCGCTGATCGCCGCCTGCGACGTGGTGCTGACCACCGACAACGTCACGGCCCACCTGGCGGGCGCCCTGGGCAAGAAGAGCGTCGTGCTGGTGCCCACGGGGCGCGGCCGCTACTGGTACTGGGGCGGCGAGGCGCGAAGCCTCTGGTATCCGAGCCTGCGGCTGGTCTATCAGGAGGCCGTGGGCGACTGGACCGGGGCCATCGCCGATGCCGCCCGGCAGCTCGCCGGCCTGATACAGGAAGACTGAGGATGCCGCTCTACCAGTATCGCAAGGGTGAACACGAACGGACGCTGATGTTCATCCACGTGCCGAAGACCGGCGGCACCGCGATCGAGACCTTCTTCCGCGGCATCGGCTTCACCGGCTACTTCGACCCGCCCACCTACATGCCGGTGCGCCCCTACCTGAGGGTGCCGCCCGCTCACTACGACTATGGCGCGCTCAACAGGCTGTTCAACCTCGACGCCCTCTACAGCTTCGCCGTGGTGCGCCAGCCGGTGAAGCGCATGATCTCGGAATACAAGTGGGCGATCGAGAAATCGAGCAGCGCGGAAGCGATGGCGCGGATGGACTTCGGCCAGTACCTGCGCTTCATGCTCGACAATTACCGGCGCGACGAGAACGTCGCCGCCGGTCACTTCAAGCCGCAGGTCCGCTTCGTGGGCGAGAAGGTGCGGAAGATCTTCAAGTACGAGGCGGGGCTCGACAACATCATCCGCAACGTGCTGCGCGACGTGGGTCTGAACCACGAGAACCTGCCGCCGCTTCCCAGCGTCAACAGCAGTTCCTCCACCCGCGCGATCGTGCCCAGTGAGAGCGACATCGCGCTGATCCACCAGTTCTATGCCGAGGACTTCACCGCCTTCGGTTATGATGCGGCCAGCTAATGGGCATGGGCGGCGCGCGTCACCGCCGCCCCTCCGGAGAACCGAAAGAGAAGAATCTGTCATGACTCCAGACATCGTCCCGGCTCCCAGCGGCGGAAGGCTTCGCGAAATTGCCTTCCTGCACATCGGCAAGAATGCCGGCACGCAGATCATGCACCTCTCGGAACAGCTCAGGCCACACGGCGTGCAGGTGCACCAGCTTGCGCACACGAAGAAGCTCTACGAGCTCCCACCCGCGCTGAATTATTTCTTCTCCATCCGTGACCCGATCACCAGGTTCAAGTCGGGCTTCTATTCGCGCAAGCGCAAGGGCCAGCCGCGCATTTACGTTGAGTGGACGAAGCCCGAGGCGCTCGCCTTCAGCAAGTTCCCGCACGCCAATGACCTGGCCGAGGCCCTGTTCCGCGGCGATGCCGCGGGATGGGATGCCGCGCAGGCGATCCAGTCCATACGCCACACGGCGATGCAGCAGATCGACTGGTTCGAGCGGATCGGCTTCCTCGACATTCGCCCGCCGGTGTGGATCATCCGGCAGGAGAACTTCGCCGCCGACTTCGGCATCTTCCTGGAGCGGATGGGGCTCGCGGTCAATTATGCTGGCCTGCAGCCCGCGCAGGACGCGGCCGCTGCCCACAGCAACGACTATTCGCAGACGCCCCCGCTCAGCGACATCGCGAAGGAGAACCTGCGCCGCTGGTATGCCCGCGACCTGGTCTTCTACGATGTGTGCGTGCAGTGGATGAAGAGGCATGACCCGCGCGCCTGAAGAGTCCTGCCGTGCGGCCTAGGCCGCCTGGAAGCGCATCCACCGCGAGAGGTATGCGGGCGCAAGACCCCCCAGCTCCTGCCTCAGGAATTCCGCGAGCCGGATCCGCTCCTGCGGGGTGAGGGCCGCCTGGTGGGTCTTGAGCAGGCCAGGGTCGCCGCGCGTCTGCGACCCCGAGGGCTGGTTCCTGTCATACCAGGCGACGGCATCCTGCCGCACGGCAGCGAGCCGGGCCGTGTCGAAGCAATCGGCGATGCTGAGGAAGCCGAAGATCCTGCGCAAGCCCTCATCGCCTGACACGAGGTCGTCGTAGGTTACGAGGAGCTTCTCGCCCTTGAAGGCTTCAAACAGCCGGATATTGGCGCAATAGAGCCGCATCTGGCTCGGGCTCTTGTTGTAGGCGCGCACGAAGGCCTCTGCCGGGTCGCGCAGCAGCAGCAAGGCCTTGCGGTAGTTTGTCGTGCCCGCGGGCGTGAACAGGGGCGCGAAAGGCCCGACGGGCGGCCCCTGATGGCCGGCGTAATGCGTGCGGTGAAACAGCAGCGGGCCGTCCTTGATCAGGTGAACCTTGCCGGGTGTCCGCCTGCCGCTCATCTCCTCGCAGGCGTGCCGGACGAGGTTGAGGCCCGAGCGCTCGGATGAAATCACCAGCGTCTCGGGGAAGGGCGCAAGGCCGTTGCGGAATTCTGTCAAGCGCCTTGTCTCCCTCACCTTGCGCGGACCGGGGGCACTCCCGGGTGGGCCACAATTTCCGTCGACGCTCGGCCACGGCTTCTGATAGAGCAAGTCTCTCGTCAATGGCAACTGCCGCCCGAAGCCGCATCGAGACCGCCGGAACCATGATCCTTTCCCACCGCCACAGGTTCATTCTGCTCAAGACGCGGAAGACGGGGGGAACGAGCTTCGAGATCGCCGTGTCCAAATACATGTCGGGTGACGACATCGTCACGCCGGTCGCGCCCGCCGACGAGGTGGTGCGCCAGTCGCTCGGCTTCACCGGACCGCAGAACCATGGCCCGGTGGCTGGAGAGCGGCTGTCGCGGTTCTACAATCACATGAGCGCCGCCGAAGTCCGCGCGCTTATGCCCGCCGGAACCTTCGCCGGTTATGTGAAGGCAGCCATCGTGCGCAATCCCTTTGACTATGTGGTGAGCTGGTATTTCTGGGAGCGCTCCCGCATCGCGCCAACCTCGGTGGAGGATTTTCGCAAGTGGCTCGCGTTCCAGGCGGCGCGGCGTGCCGACATCGAGGCGGCCTACCGCCTGGGCCAGCGCCGCAATCCCGGCGTGTTGTCATCAAACCGCATGATCACACACATCGACGGCCACTGCGCGGTGGACGTGATGCTGCGCTACGAGAGCCTGGCGGATGACATTGGCCGCTTCGCGCGGGCCGTGGGACTGCCGGAGACCCTGGCGGACGAGTGCCGCGCGATCCGGACCAAGGCCAGCTACCGGCCGGCCTCCGCCACGCCCCGTCAGATGTTCGATGGCTTTCCCCAGGGCCAGAAGGTGATCAGGACGGCCTTCGCAGAAGACATCGAACGTTACCACTATGCGCTGGCGTGACCCGGCCATGAACCTGCAAGGCGCAAGAGTATGAAAACGAACAAGGCGATTACCTTCTCCGCAAGCGAGCGGGTGACATGCAACCTCATGGTTTCATCGCACGAGAGATCGGGAACGCACTTCCTGATTAACTCGATTGCACTGAATTCCCCCTATACCAGCGAGCCCGAGATCTCGTTCGACCCCTGGGCATCGGGCAACATCGCCAACTACTGCAGCTACAGCAGCGTGCAGAACGTCTTCGACATGCTGCAGCGGAACAACTGCAACAGCGTTATCAAGAATCACTTCCATGCGGATTTCTTCTTCGATGCCTCCGGTGGTTCCGTGCTTGGTACGACCAAGACCCTCCATGTCATCCGCGATCCCATCGAAGTGCTGGCGTCTTTCAGGCGGTTCATCCACCATCTGAGTGAGAAGGGGCACCGCGAAGGACCCCTGCTGCATGATCGGCTGGACTTCATGCTGGCCGAGCCGGTGTGGAACATGCTCCGCTACCAGCCCCGGCAGTATGGCTCCATCATTGAGCGCTGGATCGACCATTCGGCGGCGTGGCTGAAGGTGGCGGAGGGCCATTCCAATGTTCGCGTCGTCCGCTATGACGACCTGAACCGTGACTACGAGGCCACCATCACGGGCGTGCTGGCATTCCTTGGGCATCCGCCAGCCAGGCAGATCAGGCGTCCCGATGCCAGGATCAACACGGTTTATGTTCCGAACAACGAGAGCCTTCTGCCCGGGGAGAAGCGCCAAATGACGCTCACGCTGCGCGACCGGCTGGCGCCTGGTCTGCGCGATCGCCTCGACGCACTGCTTGCCTATCTCGGCAGTTGACCACCCACGCCATTCAGCGCCCCGGCCTCGGCGCAGGCATAAGGCGCAGCGAAACAATGTCGATTGAGAAATTGGAGCGGGCCTGGCCAATAGAACGCCTAACCCTAACCTTGGCAACTTATTTGGTACAGAGCCCTCGTAAAATCCGTTTACGATCCTGCTACAGCGGAAGCGGCTCAGAGCGGTGACTTTTTGATCCCTTCAAGTTATTGTCATTATACATAAATTTTAGGCGAGTGGGAGGTCAACATGACGCTCAGTTGCGCCGGTTTTCCAGCGCCACTGTGCTACTATGGTCCCTTCCCTGAGTTCGACTTGGAGTCATCAATAATCCATAGGAGCGAAATGATAAATTTGATTAAAATAATTTCGTAACTTGGTGGTAGCACCCGGGGTGTACAGGTTTTGGCTCGACATTCAGCTTTCAGTATCAGCCAGCGCTACATAAATACTAATGCTGGCGCGATGAAAGAGGCGCTGGAGGTGATGTAGACCCCACCACCCGTATCTCTCCTCAGATAATCAGGAAGTCGTTGTTGGTCAGGGCCAATCCCGTCGCCAGTGTGGCGATCTGAACCGACCCACCCGCCGCGTTTCCATCGCTGTCGTAGAACAGAGCTCCGGTGTCGGAGTTGTAAATGACCCGATCAGCCGCATCCAGAGCTGCTGCACCGATGACGAAGGCTCCCGCGCTGAGGGTGCCTGTTGCTGTACCCAGAGCGGCGAAGACCGCGTGATCCAGTTCAATCGTATCATCAGCCACGTTGAAGTCCGTGATGGTATCCCAGTTCTTTGTGGTGTTCGGCGTCGTATTGAAGATGAAGCTGTCCATTCCTGAACCACCCGTGAGGATGTCGTTACCCAGACCGCCATAGAGATCATCGTTGCCCGCGCCGCCGTCCAGACTGTCGTTCCCGGAGTTACCCCGGAGAACATCGTTGAACCCCGTCCCGGTAAGCGCATTGTGGCCGTTGTTGCCGATCATCTCCAGGCCGTTGGCAACACCGCTGGCATTGATGTTGACAGCCCCCTTACCCTTCGTAATGGCATCTAAGCCATTACCTGTACCGATGGTCACCCGTTCGAGCCCGACAGCATTCAGGTAGAGGGTGGCGGCTGATTTTCCAGCGAACCGGAACTCGTCAACGCCACTGCTGCCCGTATCACTGATTGTGTCGCCGTTGAAATCTGCTGCCGACGTGACGACATAGATGTCGCCCCCATCCCGCCCATCCATCGTGTCCGCGCCGCCAGCTCCTGTGATGACGTTACCCCAATCATTGCCGGTGATGTTGTTGGCTAGCGCGTTTCCAGTGATGTTGAGACGGCTGGAACCTGTTAAGCTCGCATCGAGGTCCTCGATGTTGGCACCGAGTTTAAGCGTCACTGTGGCGGCGTTAGTGGATGTTCCAGACAATACAATTCTATCGACTTCACCGGGTAGCTTTGAGGTCTCGACGACTTTATCCTCAAGCTTACCCGCAGCCGTCAGGTTGACATTGTATGTATCGTTCCCCGTTCCACCCGCCAGCGTGTCCACGCCTGCGCCACCCGTGAGAACGTTGGCGTCAGCGTCGCCCGTAAGCTTGTCATTGAATGACGAGCCGATCAGGTTCTCAATGGAAACATACGTGTCTCCGGCGGCCGCTCCGGTGTTTTGAGAAGGTATCGCGAGACTTGCTGAGATCCCCTTGGAGGCGGCTCGGTAATCAACGGTGTCTGATCCCGGAAGGCCATTGAATGCCTCGATGTCATTGGACGCAACGAACGTGTCGTCGCGGGTTGTGCCAATCACTGTCTCCGGTGTCTGGTTCGTAACTGTAACGGCAAGGGTCTGGGTATCGGTCAGTGTTCCGTTAGTGACCCTCACGACCACATCGTAGACGTTGTTCGCGCCTATATCTGTTGGAGCTTCGAAGTCAGGGGCGTTGATGAAGGTCAGAATGCCAGTCGATTCGTTGATCCGGAACTTGGCGTAATCTGCTCCCCCGACGATCGAATAGATGAGCGCAGTGCCCGCATTTGGGTCGGTTCCCGTGACGGACGCCACCTCCGTGGAGTTTTCGCTGACCGAAACCGAAGCCGTCGCGCCACCTCCATTCGATGTGATGATGGGTCTCCCGATAACTTGACCGTTATTTCCTATAACCGGACCGCCAAACGTATCGTCAATAGTCCCGTTTGTATTGAAACGGAGTGTTGTTATGTCCTGGTTAAGTCCGTTAGACGACGACCCCGTGACGATGATCCCGCCATCAGATTGCAGGGCTATGCTCCAACTGAAGCCTGCTCCTGACACCGCAGGAGTTATCGCTGATCCAGCGTTTCCAAAGGTAGTATCTATCGACCCATCTGAGTTGTATCGGATCAATACCAGATCGTCATTCAAGCCGTTCAAGCGGCTTCCTACCAGGATGATCTTGCCATCGGTCTGAAGCGCGGATCCCCAGGCAACTTCATCCAAGGAACCCAAATCGGTGCTGGTGACGCCAGAGAGGCCGAACGTACTGTCAAGCGTACCATCTTGGTTATAACGCATTGTCAGGAAATCACGACCGGTGCCATTATCGACCGTAAAGCCGGCTACAATGATCTTTCCATCTGGTTGAACCAGGACAGACTGTGCCACGTCGTCAGAGATACCTACGGCAGTGATAACAGAGCCAGAGCTCCCAAATGTTGCATCCAGTAATCCGTCAGCGCCGTATCGAATGAGAGATACGTACTTGAAGCCGTCAGTGAAGGTTACGTATCCTGCAACAAGGTATTTTCCGTCTGATTGTACCGCGACTGAATTGCCAACATCATTCAGACCGGAATAATCGAACATGGCGCTGTCGACTAAATTGCCACTTGCGTCAAAGCGAACATGGAAGATGTCAGTGTCCCCGAGGTAAAGTGAACTACCGACAACGATTATCTGACCGTCGGGCCTAATCGCGACCCCGAGTGCCTGATCGGGAGTACCTCCGTCGTAGATCGTGCTTCCGCCGTTTCCAAATGAGGTATCAAGAGAACCGTCGGTGTTGTATCGGATGACCACGATGTTATCGTTTACGCCATTGAACCTTCGCCCAGCGACAACAATCTTCCCGTCGTCTTGAAGTGCAGCTGACCATCCGCCTTCATCAATAGATCCGAGGTCAGTGGTTACTCTGCCGTCAATCCCAAATGTTTTATCCAGAGTTCCATTCGCGTTGTAGCGGACAACCGCAAAATCGAGACCGGTCGGCGAGCCCACGCTGTAGCCGGCAACAACGATCTTGCCGTCGGCTTGGACAAGGACTTTTTTTCCGACATCGTCAGATGTTCCAATGGGCGTAGTGACCACGTCAGATGCCTTTTCCAGTATGCGTGCGCAGGGACGTCGATTGGACGTCTGGATGAGATAGCGGGTTGCTCCAAAGACTGATATACTGAAAATTACTATAAATATAGTTTAATACAGAAAAAGTCTCCTAAAGAGGCAGTAAAACTACGTATGAACTGGGGCAAATTGGGCAAACGAGAGTCGCTGGCCCCAGTCCGCCAGCCGCCCACCGGCAACGACCGCACCAACCCGACAGAACCAGGCCGGCTTCGTGCAGGCGGCTCGCCGGAACAGGTAGATCGCGCCGTCCTTGAAGCTCCGGCTTTCAAGCTCCGTTTTCTCCTCACGATGCGGCTACCCCTCGGGAATTGACCCAGGGTGATCACAGGCGGGGGTCGGATCGAAGGAAATCCGTTTACGGTCCGGTTACGCCAAAACTGCTCTACAACGGTGCCCGGACGTCCGAATGGAGATTTCCGACCCAATGATGCTTTATGAGAAATTGGAGCGGGCGAGGCGAATCGAACGCCCGACCCTAACCTTGGCAAGGTTATGCTCTACCCCTGAGCTACGCCCGCTTCCATGGCCTGACCGGCTTGCGCCGATGGGTGGCGCCTTATTGCCTAACTCGCCGGCAAATGCAAGAACAAGATCATCTCAATCTTTCACTTGGGAAATTCGGCCGCCATGACTGCGACCCGCGAAGACCTTTTTGCCCGTTTCAGGGACCTCGGCATCGAGACCACGACCCGCGACCACGCCCCTGTCTATACCGTGGAGGAGGCCCAGGCGCTGCGCGGCGAGATCGCCGGGGGGCACTGCAAGAACCTGTTCCTGAAGGACGACAAGGGCAACATCTGGCTGATCGTGTGCCTCGAGGAGGCGCAGGTGGACCTGAAGGCCGCGCCGGGCAAGATCGGCTCGCGACGGCTCTCCTTCGGCAAGCCGGAACTGCTGAAGGAAGTTCTCGGGGTGGAGCCGGGCTCCGTCACGCCCTTCGGGCTGATCAACGACACCGAAAAGCGCGTGAACGTTGTGCTGGACGCCGCGATGATGGCCCATGAGCTGGTGAACTACCACCCGCTGGAGAATACCGCGACCACCACGATCCGCGCGGCCGACCTCGTGACCTTCATCCGCTCCTGCGGCCACGAGCCACGGGTGGTGGCCGTGGCCTGAGGGCGGGCCACCGCGGGCGCCGTCATTGAAAAGCAGAATGGTTTGCTCCACATAGGGGGCAGCAACAGTTTCGAAGGGCATTCCCATGAGCATGACATTCGGCGGCCAGCCCGCCGGCAGCCCCGCCCCGGCCGCGGCGGCCGACCTCATCAAGGATTCCAGCACCCAGACCTTCATGCAGGATGTGATCGAGCCGTCGCGCCAGCAGCCGGTCATCGTCGATTTCTGGGCGCCGTGGTGCGGGCCGTGCAAGCAGCTCGGCCCGGCGCTGGAAAAGGTGGTGCGCGCCGCCGGCGGCAAGGTGCGCATGGTGAAGATCAATGTGGACGAGAACCAGCAGCTCGCCCAGCAGATGCGCATCCAGTCGATCCCAGCCGTCTATGCCTTCGTCAACGGCCAGCCGGTGGACGGCTTCATGGGCGCGCTGCCCGAAGGCCAGATCAAGCAGTTCGTGGACCGCCTGGGCGGCCAGGGCAGCATGGCCGAGGAGATCGAGGCGGTGCTGGCGGATGCGCGCGCCCTCGTCGAGCAGCAGGATTACCAGCATGCGGCCCAGCTCTTCGGCCAGCTGCTGCAGGTGGACCGTGAGAACGCGGGCGCCATCGCAGGCCTCGTGCGCTGCGAGATGGCGCTGGGCGACCTCGAAACCGCCCAGAAGACCCTGGCCCTCGTGCCGCCCGCGAAGGCGAACGACCCCGAGGTGCTGAGCGTGAAGGCGCAGCTCGACCTGGCGCTGAACCCGGTCGACACCTCCGAGATCGGAACGCTGAAGGCCAAGGTGGAAAGCAACCCCGACGACTTCCAGGCGCGGGTCGACCTCGCCGTCCTGCTCAATGGCGCGAATGAGCGCGAGGCGGCGACGGACCACCTCATCTACGTCATCAGGAAGATGCGGAGCTGGAACGACGAGGCGGCGCGCAAACAGCTGGTCAAGTTCTTCGAGGCCTGGGGCCCCAAGGACGAGTTCACCGCGGCGGGCCGCCGCAAGCTCAGCTCGGTGCTGTTCTCCTGATGGGCCTCTTCGACCGCTACCGCCGCCCGGAGGACCTGGCCCGGCGCATTCCGGTGTTTCCGCTGGCCGGTGCGCTGCTGCTGCCGCGCGCCGACCTGCCCCTCAACATCTTCGAGCCGCGCTACCTTGCCCTGATCGACCACGCGCTGGCGGGAGACCGGCTGATCGGCATGATCCAGCCATCGCGCGACGACGCGCAGGGCGATGCGCCCGCGCTGATGAAGGTGGGCTGCGTGGGTCGCATCACCGCATGGTCGGAGACGCCGGACGACCGGATGCTCATCACCCTCACCGGCGTCAGCCGCTTCCAGATTGTCGACGAGCTCGACGTCGACACGCCGTTCCGCCAGGTGATCGCCAACTATCATCCCTTCGCTGCCGATCTCGCGATCGGAACGGGCGCGGCCGAGGTAAACCGCCCGGCGCTGCTCAAGGTGTTCCGCGACTATCTCGACGCCAACAACATGAGCGCCGACTGGAGGGAAGTGGACTCGGCCCCCACCGAGGTGCTGGTCAACACGCTCTCGCTGCTCGCACCCTATCCGCCGCAGGAGAAGCAGGCACTGCTCGAGGCACCCGACCTAAAGACCAGGGCCGACGTGCTCGTGGCCCTGACCGAGGTGGCGCTCGGCAAGATGGGCAGGGGCGCCAAGCCCCGCCTGCAATAGGATACCACATGGCCGACACCCGCACCGACCCGCGCCTCCTCGAACTGCTCGTCTGCCCGCTCACCAAGACCAGGCTGCAGTATGATGCCGAACGCCAGGAGCTGATCTCGCGTGCGGCGGGCCTCGCCTATCCGATCCGCGACGGCATTCCGATCATGCTTGCCGACGAGGCGCGAGAGATCAACCGTGAGTGAGCCCTGGCCGGAGGAGCTGCGCCTTGCAAGCGGCGGCAGCGAACTGCATGTGCGCTTCGACACGGGCGAGCAGGTGGCGCTGGCGGCGGAATACCTGCGCGTCGAGAGCCCGAGTGCCGAAGTGAAGGGCCACGGCCCCGGCCAGGAACAGCTGGTCTGGGGCAAGCGCAAGGTGAAGATCAGCCGGCTCGAGCCGGTGGGCAGCTATGCCGTGCGCATCACCTTCGACGATGGGCACTCGACGGGGCTCTTCACCTGGCCCTATCTCCTGAGGCTGGGCCGCGAGCACTGCACGTTGTGGCCCGCCTATCTCGAGAAGATCGCCGCGGCGGGCTTCAGCCGCTAGACCTTTTCGCCGCGCAGCAGGCGCGGCAGGTTGCCCGAGATGCCGGCGGCTTCCGACACGAACATCGACTTCATGCTGCCCATGCGGTTGACCGCGAGGAGGCCCGCGCGGCGCAGCAGCGTCAGCACCGGGTTGGTGTTGGCGAAGAGGCGGTTCATGCCGTCCATCATGGCACCCGTCGCCACCGTGTCGAAGCGGCGCCACTGGGTGTAGCGGTCGAGCACCGCCTCGCTGCCGATGTCGAGACCGAGGGCCGCGGCATCATGGATGCAGTCGGCCAGTGCGGCCACGTCGCGCAGGCCGAGATTGAAGCCCAGCCCCGCCAGAGGGTGCAGCACATGTGCCGCGTCGCCCACGAGCGCGAGGCGCGGGGCAGTGAAGGTTTCGGCGAGATACATGGCGAGGGGGTAGCCGTGGCGGCCCGAGATCAGCTTCACCTCGCCGAGGTGGCTGCCGAAGCGCAGCTTCAGTTCCTGCTCGAAGTCCTCCATCGGCAGCGCCAGCATGCGCTGCGCGGCCTCGGTGCGCTCCGACCAGACGAGCGATGAGCGGTTGCCCGGCAGCGGCAGGATGGCGAAGGGTCCTGACGGCGTGAAGTGCTCCTCTGCCCGGCCGTTATGCGGCAGCTCGTGCTCGACGGTGGCGACCAGGCCCATCTGGTCATAGGGCCAGCCGACGAGCCTGATGCCCGCCGCCTCGCGCGCCGGCGAGTTGCGGCCATCGGCGGCGACGATGAGGGGCGCGCGGAGTGCCCCCCCATCGGCCAGTGTCACTGCGGCAAGGCCTGGCTTGAAGTGATAGTGCTCCACCGCCTGGCCGACGCGGAAATGGATGTGGGGCGAGGCCTGTGCCGCCTCCAGCATGGCGCCATAGAGGAAGCGGTTCTCGATCATGTGCGACGAGGGGCCGCCCGTCATGTCATCCTCGCCGAACTGCAGCAGCACGGGGCGGGCGCCGCCGGGCACGGCGCTGTCGGTGACGATGATCTCGGTCATCGCTTCCGCGTGCTGCGCCACCTTGTGCCAGATGCCGAGCGACTCGAACATGCGGCGCGCCGCGGCGGTGATGGCGGAGGCGCGGCCGTCGAAGGCGTTGGTGGAGAAGGCGCGCGGGTCCTTCACATCGACCACCACCACGTCGAGCGGGCGCTTCACATGCGCCCCGCCGAGGGCGAGCGCCGCCGCGAGGCCGTTCAGGGCCGCGCCGATGACGATGATGTCGTGAGGCTTTGTCATGGAGCCTGTTTCGCTGGTTTCCGGCGTGAAATACAGATGGTTCTCCGTCGCGGATCAATGCGCAAAAATAAGGCAAGATTTTTGGAGTGCCCATTATTGCGGCATTCCATGGCTGGTCTGATTCAAAATTCACATTATTAATCAGTAACTTAGCTGCTTCATCCAAGTGGCATGGATCTTGTGATGCACGTCCGGAACATTCACGGGGAGCAGGCATGAAGTTCATTGTCGCAGTCATCAAGCCATTCAAGCTGGAGGAGGTGCGCGAGGCGCTTGGTGCCTTGGGCATCCAGGGCATCACCGTCAGCGAGGTCAAGGGCCACGGCCGCCAGCGCGGCCATACCGAGTTCTACCGCGGCGCCGAATATACGGTGAGCTTCGTTCCCAAGGTGAAGCTCGAGCTGGCGGTCGACGAGCACATGGCCGACCGGGTCATCGAGGCGATCCAGACCACCGGCCAGACCGGCCAGATCGGCGACGGCAAGATCTTCGTCCTGCCGCTCGAACAGGCCGTCCGCATCCGCACCGGCGAAACCGGCACGGCGGCGCTCTAATCCACGCATCGAGGGAGCTTTCAATGTTTGCACGGACCACCACCAAGAGGCTTGCGCTCGCTGCCGCGGGATTGGGCCTCACGCCACTCTTCGCCTCCGCCGCCCAGGCAGCCGCCACCATCAACAAGGGTGACACCGCCTGGATGCTGGTCGCCACCTCGATGGTGGTGCTGATGACCATTCCGGGACTCGCACTGTTCTATGGCGGCCTCGTGCGCGCCAAGAACATCCTCTCCGTGCTCATGCAGGTGCTGACCATCTTCTCGGTCATCGCCATCCTGTGGGTGGTCTACGGCTACTCGGTGGCCTTCACCTCCGGCGTAAGCGCTACGCTCAACCCCTTCTTCGGCGGCCTGGGCAAGCTGATGCTCGCGGGCGTCACGCCGGCCACCGAGGTCGGCACCTTCTCGAAGGAGACCAATATTCCCGAACTGGCCTTCGTCATCTTCCAGATGACCTTCGCCTGCATCACGCCCGCCCTCATCATCGGCGCCTTTGCGGAGCGCATGAAGTTCTCGGCCGTGCTGCTGTTCATGGTGCTGTGGTTCACCTTCGCCTACTTGCCCATGGCGCACATGGTGTGGTTCTGGGCGGGGCCCGACGCCTACACGCTGTCGGCCGACAACCTGGCGCTCGTCTCCTCCCTCGTCGGCGAGGACAAGGCGAAGCAGTTGCTCGACGCGCTCGCCGCCGCCACCACGGATGACGCCAAGGCCGCGGTGCTCGGCGAGTATGCAGCCCTCGTCAACGCGGGCAACGGCTACCTGTTCAACCTCGGTGCCCTGGACTTCGCGGGCGGCACGGTGGTCCACATCAACGCTGGCGTTGCGGGGCTCGTCTGTGCGCTGTTCCTGGGCAAGCGCGTGGGCTACGGCCGCGACCCGATCATGCCCCACAACCTCACTTTCGTGCTCACCGGGGTGGGCCTGCTGCTGTTCGGCTGGTACGGCTTCAACGCCGGCTCCAGCCTCGAGGCCAATGGCCTCACCGCACTGATCATCCTGAACACCACCATCGCCGCTGCCGCCGCGGCGCTGGCGTGGACGGGTGGCGAATGGATCTTCCGCGGCCACCCGAGCCTGCTCGGCGGTGCTTCGGGCGCCGTGGCTGGCCTCGTGGCCATCACGCCGGCATGCGGCTTCGTCGGCCCCGGCGGCGCCATCCTCATCGGCCTCGCGGCCGGCTTCCTCTGCCTCTGGGCGGTGGTCGTGCTGAAGGCGAAGCTCGGCTATGACGACTCGCTCGACGTGTTCGGCGTCCATGGCGTCGGCGGCATCCTCGGCGCGCTGCTGACGGGCATCTTCGTGAACCCGGCGCTGGGCGGCACCGGCGTCACCGACTACCTGGCGGCGGATACCACCGTGGCAGTGGCGGCCTACTCCTTCTCCGGCCAGATGTATGCGCAGGCAATGGCGGTGATCATCGCCATCGTCTGGACGGCTGTCGTCTCGCTCCTGTCCCTGGTCATCTGCCGCGCCATCTTCGGCCTGCGCGTTAAGGAGCAGGAAGAGCGCGAGGGCCTCGACCTCGTCGACCACGGCGAGCGTGCCTACAACTGAGCGGCTCACGTCTCGCACGTTCCAGCCCGGCGGGGGCTACTCCGCCGGGCTTCTTCATGCCAGCCTTAAACCCAGCCTTAACCACGGTGCGGCCAGACTAGGCTTAACCATGTGTTAGGGCCGGCGGAGCACCTCCCCGGCGGAGGCTTTGTGATGGCGTACCAACCGTCCTACGACACCGACGACAGTGCGGTCCCCGCAGCCGTCAGGATCTTCTTCAAGCGCCGCCTGTTCGAGGTGGCGGGCGTGGTGCTGTTCCTCGCGCTCATCGCGGCAAGCCTGTCTCTGGCTTCCTGGTCGGTGGACGATCCCTCGCTCAACCACGCGCTCGACCGCACCGCGCGCAACTGGCTGGGCTATCCCGGCGCGGTCATCGCCGACGAGTTGATGCAGTTTCTTGGCCTCGGCGTACTCGTGCTGCTGGCGGTCCCGATGCGCTGGGCGATGGGCTTCCTCGCCCATGAGGGCCTGTCCCGCCCGCTGCGCCAGTCCTCCGCCTGGATCGCCTGCGCGCTCTCCGCCAGCGCCGCGCTCTCGGCCCTGCCAGTGCCTTCGGGCTGGGTGCTTACATCAGGTCTCGGCGGCAATGCCGGGGACGTCATTCACAACCTGCTCATGATGCTGCTGTCGATCGCCATCACCGGCTGGATTCCCAGCCTTGCCACCGGGCTTCTCATGCTGGCGGTGACGGTGTTCTTCGGCCTGCGCGCGCTGGGCATCAGCCGTGCGGCCGCCGTGAAGCAGGCGGCAGCCGCACCGAGCCGCAGCCGCATGGTGCTGCGCGCCACGGGCAGCGGCCTCAGGATGGGCTTCGGATACATGGGCGAACTCTGGTCTCGCTGGCGCGATCTGCGCCGTGCCGAGGCCCAGCTCGAGCAGACGGGCGATGCGGACGACATCATCCGCCGCCTCGCCCCGCAAGCCGAATCACCGCGCCGCGGCAACCGCCAGGGCGCGCGCATCGAGCCCACGTTTTCGGCCCGCCGCCCGGCCCCGCCCATCGCCGCGGTGGAGGACGAGGCCGAAACCTACGTCGACGACGAGACCTACGCCGAAGACCAGGCCTACGAGGAGGACGGTTACGAGGCCGAGCCTGAGCATGTCGAGGAAGCGGAGGCCGCTGAAGAGGAAGAGACCCCCGCCCCCAAGGTGGCGCGCACCCACAAGCCCCTGAAGCAGGGCAAGCGGCTGCGGAAGGACATGCAGCCCGGCCTCGGATTCGGTGTCTCGCAGGACTATGAATTACCGCCCCTCACGCTGCTCGCCGAGCCGAAGCGCCTGGGCAAGCCCGCCGAGCTTTCCGACGAGGCACTGGAGCAGAATGCCCGCATGCTGGAAGGCGTGCTTGATGACTTCGGCGTCAAGGGCCAGATCCTGAAGGTCCGCCCCGGCCCGGTGGTGACGCTCTACGAACTCGAGCCCGCGCCCGGCATCAAGTCCTCCCGCGTCATTTCGCTCGCTGACGACATTGCGCGCTCGATGAGCGCCATCTCGGCGCGCGTCGCCGTGGTGCAGGGCCGCAACGCCATCGGCATCGAGCTGCCCAATGCCAAGCGCGAGACGGTGTTCCTGCGCGAGATGCTGGGCTCCGAGGCCTTCGAGAAGACCAGCCTCAACCTCGCCATCGCACTCGGCAAGAATATCGGTGGCGAGCCGGTGTTCGCCGATCTTGCCCGCATGCCGCATCTGCTGATCGCCGGCACCACCGGCTCGGGCAAGTCGGTGGGCATCAACACCATCATCCTGTCGCTGCTCTACCGGCTGCCGCCGGAGCGCTGCAAGCTGATCATGATCGACCCGAAGATGCTGGAATTGTCTGTGTACGAAGGAATTCCGCATCTGCTCGCACCCGTCGTCACCGATCCGCGCAAGGCCGTGGTCGCCCTCAAGTGGGCGGTGCGCGAGATGGAGGAGCGCTACCGCAAGATGTCGAAGGTCGGCGTGCGCAATATCGACGGCTACAATGCGCGCATGAAGCTGGCTGCCCAGAAGGGCGAGGAGCTGTACCGCACCGTCCAGACCGGCTTCGACCCCGAGAGCGGCGAGCCGGTGTTCGAGAAGGAGGCGATGGACCTCTCGCCCATGCCCTACATCGTGGTCATCATCGACGAGATGGCCGACCTGATGATGGTGGCGGGCAAGGACATCGAGGGCGCCGTGCAGCGCCTCGCGCAGATGGCGCGCGCCGCCGGCATCCATGTGGTGATGGCAACACAGCGTCCCTCGGTCGACGTCATCACCGGCACCATCAAGGCCAACTTCCCCACCCGCATCTCCTTCCAGGTCACCTCCAAGATCGACAGCCGCACAATTCTGGGTGAGCAGGGAGCGGAGCAGCTCCTTGGCCAGGGCGACATGCTCTACATGGCTGGCGGCGGTCGCATCTCGCGCCTGCATGGCCCCTTCGTGGCGGATGACGAGGTCGAAAAAATCGTCGCCCACCTCAAGGCGCAGGGCAACCCGCAATATGTGGAAGCCGTCACCGAGGAGCCGGAGGACGGCGCCTTCGGTGAAGACGGTGCCGCGGGCGGTGAAGGCGGCGGCTCGGGCGACGACCTCTACGACCAGGCGGTGCAGGTCGTTTTGCGCGACAAGAAGGTGTCGACCTCCTATGTGCAGCGCCGCCTGCAGGTTGGCTACAACAAGGCTGCGAGCCTCATCGAGCGCATGGAGCGCGAGGGCCTGATCTCCGCCGCCAACGCCACCGGGAAGCGTGAAATCCTGGTGCCGGGCGACAGCGCCAGGGGCTGACATTTCGGTGATTGCGGGAAGCTTGCCTCAAAATCGGCCCGTTCTTGCGGATAAGCCTGCCATGCCATACAAGTCCGGGCGATTTTCCAAGCCCTCAGCCGGAAAGAACAGGATGAACAGTCTCTCGCAGCTCTCGCGCCGTGCCTTTCTGGGAGTGGCCCTTGCCAGCCTGGTCGCCTTGCCGGCCCTGGCCGCCGAGCCCATGAAACTGAGCCCGGAGCAGCAGACGGCGGTCAATGCGATTTCTGATTACCTCAACAGTTTCAAGACCCTGCAGGGTGAGTTCACGCAGATCAGCCCGAAGGGGAACATGTCGCAGGGCATCTTCTACATCGCCAAGCCCGGCAAGATGCGCTTCGAATATGCGCCACCCAACCCCTTCCTGATCGTTTCCGACGGCACCTGGCTCACCATCAAGAACGTCAAGAAGGAGAAGGGCGACCAGTTCCCGCTCTCCCAGACGCCGCTGCGCCTGGTGCTGGGCGACAAGGTGGACATCGCCAACGACACCAGCATCATCGATTTCCAGGACCAGGACGGGATGACCACCGTCACGGTCGAAGACAAGAAGAACACGCTGGGCAATGGCCAGCTCACACTGGTCTATGACCAGGCCCGCAAGGCCCTGCAGCAGTGGATCGTCACCGACGGCAAGGGACGCAAGACCACGGTGTCGCTCGAGAACCTGCAGGCTGGCATCGAGCCGGATCCGAAGCTCTTCGTGGTCAAGATCAAGCGCGACAGCAAGAACGGGCCGTAGACCCGACCACGACCGGCGGGCTTGCCTTCCGGCGGCCGGCGCGGCTAAGCCAGTGGCATGAGCCTCAAGGTCGCTACCTGGAACATCAATTCGGTCCGTCTCCGCATCGGGCTGGTCACCAAGCTTCTCGAACGCTGGCAGCCGGACGTGCTGTGCCTGCAGGAGACCAAGTGTCCGCAGGGGCAGTTTCCCTCGGCCGCCATCCGCGATGCGGGCTATGAGCACATCGCCGAATTCGGCCAGAAGGGCTATCACGGCGTCGCCATCGTCTCGAAACGGCCCTTCCTCGCGCAGGCCACGAAGCCGTTCTGCGGCAAGGAAGACTGCCGCCATATCTCGGTGACGGTGGCGGGCAGGAAGCCGGTGACCATCCACAATCTCTATGTTCCTGCAGGCGGCGACGAGCCGGACCCGGGTATCAACGAGAAGTTCGCCCACAAGCTCCAGTTCATCGACGAGCTCGAGGCGTGGTTCGGCAAGGACTGCGTGCCCAAGGGCCATGAGAGCGTGCTGGTGGGCGACCTCAACATCGCACCGCTGGAGCATGACGTGTGGTCGCACAAGGATCTGCTCAAGGTCGTCAGCCACACGCCCATCGAAACCGACGGGCTGCTGCGCATCCAGAAGAAGGGCAAGTGGGTGGACCTGCTGCGCCAGCACGTGCCGCCCGAAAAGAAGCTCTACACCTGGTGGAGCTACCGCGCGAAGGACTGGGAGACGAGCGACCGTGGCCGCAGGCTCGACCACATCTGGTCGACGGCGGGCCTCGCGCCCGGCTGCAAGAAGATCGACATCCTGAAGGAAGCGCGCGGCTGGCAGCAACCCTCCGACCATGTGCCGGTGATGGCGAGCTTCACCGCCGCCTGATCACAGGCCGTGGAAGGAGCGCGCCTTCTCGAACTGCAGGCGGGCCACGTCGAGATCGCCCATCGCCAGGTCGAGCCTTTGGGACAGCACCTTGAACACCGCCGCGCCGAATTCAGGGAATTCGCGCGCCACGCGCATGAACAGGTCGCGGTCGATGCGCGCTGTCAAGACCGCATCCACCGCCGCGGCCGTTACCGAATAGGGGCGCTCGCCGATCATCGCCACCTCGCCCAGCAGTGCGCCTTCGCCCGCGGAGCCCAGTGGTCCTGCCTCGGTGGAGGAGAGTTGCACCTCGCCGCTGAGGATCAGGAAGGCGGCGGTGCCCTTGTTGCCCTGGCGGATGATGAACTCGCCGCCCGCGAAGTTCTGGCGGGCCGCGGAAAAGGCGAGAAGTTGCAGGTGAACGGCATCGCATCCCGAAAAGATCGGAATGCTGCGCAATGTCTCGACGTCCGCCCTAACGCTCATGAATCCCCGGCCCGGCCCCTCTGCTGTGATGTCCGTTTACATGAGGCGGGGCGGCCCGCCAAGCGTGTGGGACGGTCAGGGAACCAGCTTGTAGCCGCCGCCCTCGGTGACCAGGATCTCGGCATGCGACGGGTCGCGCTCGATCTTCTGGCGCAGCCGGTAGACGTGGGTTTCGAGCGTGTGGGTGGTCACCCCGGCATTGTAGCCCCAGACGTCCTGCAGCAGCACGTCGCGGCCGACGATCTGCTCGCCCGAGCGCAGCAGGAACTTGATGATGGCGGTTTCCTTTTCCGTCAGCCGGATCTTCTTGTTGTCGTCGCGCAGCAGGAGCTTGGCCGAGGGCTTGAAGGTGTAGGGGCCGACCTTGAAGGTGGCGTCCTCGCTGTGCTCGTGCTGGCGCAGGTGGGCGCGGATGCGGGCCAGCAGCACGGCGAAGCGGAAGGGCTTGGTGACATAGTCGTTGGCGCCTGAATCCAGGCCGAGGATGGTGTCGGACTCCGAGGCCTGCGCGGTCAGCAGGATCACCGGGCCCTTGTAGCCGTTCTTGCGGATGATCTTGCAGGCCTCGCGGCCGTCCATGTCGGGCAGGTTCACGTCGAGGATGACGAGATCGGGGCTGTCGGCCTTGATGGCCTTGACGCCGGCCGTGGCGGTGGCGGCCTCGGTGACTGCGAACTCGTCGTGGAGTGAAAACTGCTCGGTCAGCGTTTCGCGCAGCATGTCGTCGTCATCGACGATGATGATCTTCCTGGTGCCGCTCATCGCTACCCCTATGCCCCGAAGTCTTTGAAATCACTTGCTCCGGCGGTGCTGGATGTTAGGGTGCCGCGTGGCCTTTTCAAGGCCGAAGTGCCGGAAACCGCGCCCCGTGAAAAGAACTGTCAAGACCATCCACGTGCTCACCCGCAATGCCCGGGCCACAACTGGGCTGCTCAAGGTGGGGGAGATGACGTTCCCCTGTTCCATTGGACGCTCCGGCAAGCGCTTCCTCAAGCGCGAGGGCGACGGGGCCAGCCCGCGCGGCGGCTGGCAGGTGCGCCGCCTGTTCTACCGCGCCGACAAGGGGCTGCCGCCGCGCTCTGCGCTGAAGGCGCAGGCGATGCGGGACGATGATGGCTGGTGCGAGACGGTGGGTGACCGCAACTACAACCGCCTCGTCCGCATCCCCTATGCCACCGCGCATGAGACGATGAAGCGGCCGGATCACCTCTATGACGTGGTGGTCGAGCTTTCCCACAACGAGCGGCCGCGGGTGCAGGGGCATGGCAGCGCGGTGTTCTTCCACCTGCGCCAGCCGGACGGCGGTCCGACGGCGGGTTGCGTCGCCGTGTCGGTCCGCGACATGGGCATCATCCTCGGGCTCATCGGGCCGCAGACGAAGATCAGGATCTAACGGGTTCCGAAGATCGCCGAACCCACCCGCACGTGCGTGGCCCCGCAGGCGATGGCCGCGGCATAATCGCCGCTCATGCCCATGGAAAGCTGGGAAATCCCGTTGCGCCGGGCGATCTCGGCCAGAAGCGTGAAGTGCGGCTTCGGGTCCTCCCCGGCGGGAGGGATGCACATCAGGCCCGAAATTTCGAGCCCGTGGACCTCTCGGCACGCAGCCAGAAAGGCGTCGGCCTCGCCCGGGTCGACCCCGGCCTTCTGCGGCTCGCGGCCGGTGTTGACCTGGACGAAGAGCTTCACAGGCTTGCCCTGCTTGCGGATTTCGGATGCGATGGCGGCGGCGATCTTGGGCCGGTCCACCGTATGGATGGCGTCGAACAACTGCACGGCCTCGGCCGCCTTGTTGGACTGGAGCGGGCCGATCAGGTGCAGTTCCACCTCTGGCCAGGCCATCTTCAGGGCGGGCCACTTGGCCTTCGCCTCCTGCACGCGGTTTTCCCCGAATACCCGCTGGCCGGCCTCGATGACGGGCACGATCTCTGGTCCGTCGAAGGTCTTGGAGACGGCGATCAGGGTGACGCTGGCCGGGCTGCGGCCAGCGGCCTGGGCGGCCGCCAGAACCCCGTTCAGCACCTTTTTCAGACCCTCATGGACCATGCCGGAAACTCCTGTAACGACGATGCTTTAGGCCAAGCTTGCAGGGCTTTTCAAGGACTGGTACCAGCAAGCGCAAAGATCCGCCCCGTTTCGACAGGATGACTGCCGTGAGCACCGAACGTTACAACCCGCGCGACGCCGAGCCGCGCTGGCAGAAGCACTGGACCGACCACAAGAGCTTCGAGGCCAGGGAAGATGCCTCGCGCCCGAAATACTACGTGCTCGAGATGTTCCCCTATCCGTCGGGCCGCATCCACATGGGGCATGTGCGCAACTACACCATGGGCGACGTGATCGCGCGCTTCCGCCGCGCACTGGGCTTCAACGTGCTCCACCCGATGGGCTGGGACGCCTTCGGCATGCCGGCGGAAAATGCCGCCATCGACCGCGGCATCCACCCCAAGTCGTGGACCTACGACAACATCGCCACCATGAAGCGCCAGCTGCAGTCGATGGGTCTGGCACTGGACTGGAGCCGCGAGATCGCCACCTGCGACCCCTCCTACTACATGCATGAACAGGCGATGTTCATCGACTTCATGAAAGCGGGCCTCGTCGAGCGCAAGGTCTCGATGGTGAACTGGGACCCCGTGGATCACACCGTGCTGGCGAACGAGCAGGTGATTGACGGGCGCGGCTGGCGCTCCGGGGCGCTGGTCGAGAAGCGCGAGCTGGCGCAGTGGTTCCTGAAGATCACGGCCTATTCGGACGAACTGCTCTCGGCGCTCGACGGCCTCACCCGCTGGCCGGAAAAAGTGCGGCTGATGCAGAAGAACTGGATCGGCCGCTCCGAGGGCATGCGCTTTTCCTTCGCGCTCGAGGACGAGTCCGGCAAGGCGCTGGACGAACGCCTCACCGTCTACACCACGCGCCACGACACCATCTTCGGCGCCAGCTTCTGCGCCATCTCGGCCGATCATGAACTGGCAAGGCGTCTTTCCGAAAACAACGAGAGCCTCGCCGCCTTCCGCCGCGAGGTGGCCGCACTCGGCACCTCGGAAGAAACCATCGAGCGCGCCGAAAAGAAGGGCTGCGCGCTGGGCCTCTATGCCCGCCACCCGTTCCGCCCCGGCGTGCGGCTCCCCGTCTATGCCGCGAACTTCGTGCTGATGGGCTATGGTGAGGGCGCCATCTTCGGCTGTCCGGCGCATGACCAGCGCGACCTCGACTTCGCCCGGAAGTACGGCCTGCCGGTGATCCCGGTGGTGGCGCCCAAGGGCACTGATCCCAAGACCTTCGACGTCGGCACCGAGGCCTTCGTCGAGAAGGAAGGCGACAACACGGTGCTCATCAACTCCGACTTCCTCGATGGCATGAGTGTGCCCGAAGCGAAGCAAGAGGTTGCGACGCGCATGGAGCAGATGGGCATCGGCGAGCGCAAGGTGAACTTCCGCCTGCGCGACTGGGGTGTTTCGCGCCAGCGCTACTGGGGCTGCCCGATTCCCGTCATCCACTGTACCAGCTGCGGCATCGTGCCGGTGCCCAAGGCCCAGCTCCCCGTGACGCTGCCGGAGGACGTGACCTTCGACAAGCCGGGCAATCCGCTGGAGCACCATCCGACGTGGAAGCATGTCGACTGCCCGTCCTGCGGCAAGCCCGCACGGCGCGAGACCGACACCTTCGACACCTTCATCGACTCGTCGTGGTACTACGCGCGCTTCTGCTCGCCGCATGCGGTGGATCCGGTGGACATGCCGGCCGGCAAATACTGGATGGGCGTCGACCAGTACATCGGCGGCGTCGAGCATGCGATCCTCCACCTGCTCTATTCGCGCTTCTATGCCCGCGCCATGACGGCAACGGGCTACCTCGCCATCAAGGAACCCTTCGAGAGCCTGTTCACGCAAGGCATGGTCATCCACGAGACCTTCCGTACACTGAATGGCGAGTGGGTGCTGCCGTCGGACGCGGTGAACCAGGACGGCAAGTGGGTGCATGTGACGACCGGCGAACCGCTGGAAGTGGGCGGCGTCGAGAAGATGTCGAAGTCGAAGAAGAACGTGGTCGACCCGGACGATATCATCGCCCGCTTCGGGGCAGACACGGCGCGCTGGTTCATGCTCTCCGACACGCCGCCCGAGCGCGACATCGAGTGGACCGAGGCCGGCGCCGAGGGCGCCTGGCGCTTTACACAGCGCATCTGGCGTCTCGTCAATGACTCGGCCGCCCATGCCGGCGGCAGCGATGCTGCTGCTTCACTCGAATTGCGCCGTGCCGCCCACAAGGCGCTTGCCGCGGTGACCGATGATCTCTCTTCGCTGCGTTTCAACCGCGCCATCGCCCGCATCTATGAACTGGCGAATGCGCTGGGTGCCGCGCTGGCCGGCGGCAAGGCCGATGCGGCGGCGGTGAAGGAAGCGGCCGAGTTCCTCGTGCTGATGTCGGCGCCGATGATGCCGCACCTGGCCGAGGAGTGCTGGCAGGCGATGCAGAAGCCGGGCTTCGTGGTCGACACCGCCTGGCCCAAGGCAGACCCCGCACTTCTCGCCGATGACCAGGTCACCATCGCCGTGCAGGTCAACGGCAAGCGCCGCGACGAGATCACGGTGGCCAAGGACCTCGACGCCAAGGCGGTGGAGGCCATGGTGCTGAAGCTCGACTCGGTGGCGCGTGCGCTGGAGGGCCGCCCGGTGAAGAAAGTGATTGTGGTGCCCGGCCGTATCGCCAATATTGTGGGCTGATGCCGAGGCTTCCCGCCATTCTCCTGATGGTTGCCGCGCTGGTTCTGGCCGGCTGCGGCTATCGCCCCATGTATGGCTCCACGGCCACCAGCCCCGGCGTTGCCGGAAGCCTGGCGGCCATCTCCATTCCCGAGGCGGCGGACCGGCCGGGGCAGCTCATCCGCAACGAGCTCATCTCCTCGATGCAGACCGGCAAGGGGGCGGAGCCCAAGTACCTGCTGAACCTGACGACCACAGTGGCGGACAATGGCGTCATCCAGAAGGCGCAACCGGCGGTGACGCGGCAGGCCATTCTCATCACCAGCACTTTCGAACTCGTCGACCGGTCCACCGGCAAGGTGGTGACCAAGGGCACCACCTTCGCACGCGTGCCCTATGACGTGATCCGCCAGCCCTTCGCCGACCTGCAGGCCCAGAAGGATGCGACCGAGCGCGCGGCCCGCGAGGTGGGCGCCGACATACGCACCAGGCTCGCCGCCTATTTCGCAAAGCAGCCGCAGAGCTCATGACGGCCATCAAGCCCGCCGGGCTCGATGCCTTTCTCCGCAAGCCCGATCCCGCCATCTCCGCCATCCTGATCTACGGCGAGGAGGGTGACGCGGTGCGCGAACTGGCGCAGCGCGCGGTGAAGAAGGTGGCGGGTTCGCTCGACGATCCCTTCAGTGTCGCCGTGCTGGCCGAGCAGGACGTGGCCTCGGACCCCGCGCGGCTTATCGACGAGGTGCAGTCGATGTCGATGTTTGGCGGTGCCAAGGCAGTGTGGATCAAGGGCGCAGGCGACGGCTTCCTGAAGGCCGTTCTGCCGCTGCTGGAAGCCAAGGTGCAGGGCAACCTGGTGGTGGCGGAGGCGGCTGCTCTTCCCAAGAATTCGCAGCTCCGCACCCAGTTCGAAAAAAGCCCGCACGCCCTGATCCTGCCGCTCTACGAGGCGGAAGCAAGCGAGATTGCGGGGATGGTCGAGCAATTGCTGGCGCAGGACGATCTGCGAATCGGGCCGGATGCGCTTGCCCGTTTCGTCGAGCTTGCCGGAACGGCGCGCGGTCTCGTGAGGCGCGAGGCGGAGAAGCTGGCGCTCTATTGCCTTGGCGCCGGGCGCGTGAGCCTCGAGGATGTGGAGGCGGTGTGCGGCAACGACACGGGCTCGACGCCCGATGCGCTTGCCGACAGCGTGTTCGGCGGCGAGGTGGAGGAGGCCGACCGGCTGTTCCATGATCTCGTGCGCGGCGGCGAGGATGCCGGACGCCTGCTCGGCGCCGTTCACAAGCAGGCCTTGCGGCTTGCCGAGTTACGCTTGGCCATCGACAGGG
>Ga0208783_10000325_pt1 | contig 29615 bp, 46 predicted proteins | sample DEB19_08_DNA_2_FD_184529 | JGI IMG/M metagenome (GOLD analysis project Ga0208783, IMG submission 184529) | Aqueous microbial communities from the Delaware River and Bay under freshwater to marine salinity gradient to study organic matter... | ecosystem: Environmental > Aquatic > Marine >...
CGCCGAATGGCTGCTGGAGTGGTCAAAAAGCTTGGACTTCCTCCGGGGATCACAAAGACGCATCGACGAAAACGCAATGCCTGACAGTCCAACCATCAACACTGTGTTGCGGTTAGAACATAGGGTTGATGAACGTAGGCGAATTTTTTGCCCGCGCCACCGCGCTCCTCGGATCCGCCGAGCAGCACGCGTCCAAGGTCGCGGCACTCACTGGCGAGCGTGACAAAGCGCTTTCCGATCTCTCGTCTGTTTCCCAAGACCGGGACCGGCTCAATGCCGAAGTCCAGCGTCTGACTGGCGAGGTCGAGACCGCCAAGGCGTCTGCGTCCGCTGCTGCAAAGGCCGCCGAAGAGGCTAACGCCGCTGCCGAATCGCTCAAGCTTGAGGCGAGCCGACTGACTGCCAGTCCGTCTGCCCAGGCTGCCGCGATCCTTGGGACCGTCGGCCATCCGGCTGCCGCCGCCGATTCTGGCGCCTCGGCCAATCCGGTGAAGAAGACGATCGACCCTACCCTTACGGGGCTGGCGCGCGCCAAGGCCGCCCGCGCCGCGTCCGCCAAACCCTAACCAAATAACACACGATGCCAGTTCACACCCTGCTCGATGTTGCCAAGCTTACCGGCAACGACGTGGCGGTTGGCCTGATCGAAGAGAATCAGACCTTCGCCCCCGAAGTGCTGTCGTTCATGTCGCGGGTCATTCCCGGCACGAGCTACAAGACTGCGGTCGCCACGACGCTCCCCACCACCGGCTTCACCGCCGCCAACCAAGGTATTGCGCCGACCAAGTCGACGTTCGACCAGCGTCTTACCGAGTGCTTCATTTTCCGTGGCGCTGTCGAGGTTGACCTTGCCGTCAGCCGCGCTTCTGAGGGTCTGGGTCTGCCTGACCTTGAGATGATCGAAGCCAGTCGTGTTACCCGCTCCGCGCTGGTGACGCTCGGCGGCCAGATCTTCAATGGAACGTCCGCGCTGGGCTTTACCGGCCTGAAGGCGTTCACTCCTAAGACCGCTGCATCCGGCACGTCCTCGATCGTCGTTGACGCCACTGGCACGACCTCCAGCACTGCGTCCTCGATCTACGCCGTCAAGTTCGGCCTCCAGGACTGTCACTTGGTGTTCGGCAACGGAAACACGCTTCAGCTCGGCGAGTTCCGCGACCAGCAGCTCACCGACGGCTCCGGCAATAAGTACGGTGGCCGGGTCGCTGACTTGACCGCTCACGTCGGACTCCAGTTGGGAAATGTCAACTGCGTGGGTCGAATCCTCAACGTCACTGCCGATTCCGGCAAGACCGCGAGCGACTCGCTGATCTCGCAGCTGATCGAGAAGTTTCCGGTCGGCTATACGCCGGACGTGCTCTTCATGAGCCGCCGGTCCGCTGGTCAGCTTGCCCGCTCCCGCTCGGTCACGATCTTCAGCCAGGCCGGTGTCGCGCCCAACGCTGCGCGCACCACGCCAAACATCGCGAGCCGCGTGCAGGACTGGGATGGAATCCCCATCGTGCTGTCCGACAACATCGGCATCACGGACGCGATCGAATAACGCAACTGCCCGAAAGGAACCAATACCATGCCTCGTCAAACTCAGGACGCACTCCTTACGGTCAGCCGTGCGCTGCCCGCCCAAAACACGAACGCCAACTCCTCGTCGATCGACCTGGGCGTGGCGCTTCCGGAATATGTTGGTGAGCAGTCCGAGCTTGTGATCGCTGTTCCGGCGACCACCTGCGCGACTGGTCAGACCATCACGTTCACGATCAACGACAGCGCTGACAACAGCTCTTTTGCTGCCGTCTCGCAGCTTGCGACGCTGGTTCTCACTGGCGCTTCCAACGCTACCGCCGCGACCACCCGCCGCTGGCGTTTGCCGTCGACGGTTCGCCGCTACATTCGGGTCAACATCGCGATGTCGGCAACGACTGGCGATCTGACCGCGATTACTGCTGGCATCCGCCTGGACACGTAATCTTACCGCTCGGCCCTTACCGCTCATTGGTCACACTGGGCCGGTCTGCTTATCCAGATCGGCCCTTTTCATTCCCATGAACAGACTTTTGCTGGTTTTGCTTTTCCCGTTGTGCCTGTTCGGCCAAACGCGTGCAGTCATCAATACTGGAACGACTGCAAACGACGGAACCGGAGACTCGCTTCGGACCTTTGGGCTGAAATCAAACACCAACTTTGCGACGTTGTGGGCTTCGGTCTACACCAACGGAGTCACAAAGATTGGGACTAATATTGTGCTTTCTGGTTCGGGCGTACTTGATGGCAACCTGACCAACAGCTTTGAGCTTGATGACATCAATCAACTGAATCTCGATGGCATCAACACCGACATTGGAGGGGTTCAGACATTGTTCATTGATGGCGGAATCACAACGCTCAGAGGTGTCACAAACCTCAATTTGATCACGCCTGGAGTCACCGCTGGGACGGTCAGCAACGGATACGTCCTGAGGCTTTCCAACAGCACCGAAGGAACGGTTGAGTTTTCAAACCTTCCTGGTTCAATAATCACCGGAACGGCAACATTGTCATCCGGCGCGGCAACCGTCACGAACTCAAGCATAACCGCAACCAGTCGAATCTTTTTGACGACTCAGTCAGTATCTGGCGCTCACGGATATTTGCATGTTATTTCCAGAAGCAACGGAGTAAGCTTTTTGGTCAACAGCAGCAACGGAGGCGACAACTCAACCTTTGCTTGGATGATTGTCCAACCATGAGCATGACGACCAAAGGCCAAAGCGTAGATTCAGCAAACCCAATCTACAAAAAGCGCTACGAGGACATCTCGTTTGCGTTTTCATTTGCCGCGTCTGCTTCAGTAAGCTGGTCTGGATTAATGCTTAAGGGTCAGCTTAGGACGTATGATGACAGGCTGATTTGGGACAGTGGGACCGTCTCCGCATCTGTTTCTGGGGACGGATCAGCATCGTCAACAATCACTATTCCTAGCGCAACAACCGGGTTGCTTGACGAGGGCACTTACTACATTGACTTCTTTTTTTGGGGTTCGTCGGTAAACAAATCCGCAACCAAGACCTATCTGATTAAACTGGCAGACGGGCCGACTAACCTATGAGCGACGTAAATGTCAGCGTGACATACGGCGGTCTCGGGCTGTCTTTTTCTCAATCGCCAGTAACGCTTCCCGTAACAATCCAGACCGTTTCCTCGGTTCAGGATGAGGATTCGACATTGATTGGTTGGGTTGCGTCGGAAGCGTATACACTGACATCAGCAACCCGCGATTCCGACGGCGTGATTACAACCGCCACTGTGTCATGGCCTGACGGTAGCGCGGGCACGTTCACGCGAACCACGAAGAACGCAACTTTTCTGACTATTGATGCGTATACAGTTACCCATTCCAACAGCGGCAAAACAGCCACCCAGACAACTGTAACTAGAGATGCTGAAGGGAATGTAACAGCACAACCCGCAATCACAATCGCATGAGCGCACTTTCATCCGCAGTGGATCCAAACGTAAGAACGGCCATCCGAAAGGATGGAATTGGAAACGGACGCATCAGAACAGAGCTTGCGGCTGGAGAGCTTGTGTTTGTTCCGTGGACATATGCGCAAGATGGTGCGGGGTTGCTTCCGACCTCGAATCCGTTTGCCGCCATGAACGCGGACAAATCAGGCACATACATTTTCATGGAATCTGTGGCCAATGGATTTGGAACAAACTACGGTTTCTCTGGATATTTTCGCGGCAGATCGTTCGGAGTTCGTTTTGACCCATCAACCACGTCAGCGATTAGCCCAAACGTGCATTCTGATTTTGGTGTGATGATTGATCGTGTGGGGTATGAAATTCCAAAGCAGGCTTGGAATCCTTATACTCAGGCAAGACAATCAGACCCATCGGGATCTTACGGAGTAGTTGTAACGCGAGACCTATGTGATGGACTCCACCATTTTGAGATTGACCATCGCGTCTTTACTTCAAGCGCAAACGCTACATACGTAATGGGGCTTCTCCTTGAAAAGGCTGCCGGATATAGGGAGCCGCAGAACTTTGCGATACGTTCCAATCCATACGACGTTGCCACCACCAACACTGCAATTGTTGCGTCTGGATTTAGTGGCGCATTTAGAACGCCACGGGGCATTTTGGAGGCGACATACTATAACACTACAGTGTCTGCAATCACGATCACATGGAGGTTAAACGCTGTCGATTACTACGTCTTTAGCCTAGCCGCTGGTGAAAGCAGAACATTCCAGTTTACATTGCCCATTGCTGGTAATCATTTTTCGAGCAGTGCAAATTTTTACCTGCACCGCGCATCAGCAACAGGAGTGAAATGCACTGTGGTAGGAGTTTGATCTATGGATCCAATTATTTACCCAAAGGTTCGAGCTGTTGCGTTTGGCGACAGCATCACGCACAATAACACAAACGGTGTCTTGGGAGTCGAGTTTTGGCCAGGCGCTGCCCAGCGTGAAATGCGGACTCAATACGGTCTCGAAACGCTTTTGTTCCGCAATCTTGGAGCATCCGGCAACACTTCCACCCAATGCCTAAACCGGATTCATTCCGCGTTTCAGTGGCGCGACGGAGGAAGCGATGAATGGCCGATCTACAACGTGCCGGAGATTGCCTTTGTGATGATCGGAGTAAACGACCCCGGAAATAGCATGACGACCGCGACTACGCAGGCTAACATTGAGGCAATCATCCGATGCCTCCTGAACCGTGTCGAGGGCGTCGTGTCTGCTGAGGGATCTCTGCCAACGGTGGACGCTGGCCAAACCCTGATCCCGATCGGAACCAGATATTGGGTCGTGGCGGATGGATCGACCACAGGCGGGATTGCTGACGCGGCAATACCGACCTCCTACGGCCAGCCTGCGCGAGTGACTGGGGCAATCGCGTCCGTGAAACCGGCAGGAGCGACTACCAACGGCGCGGTCTGGATCAAACGCCGACACGCTTCCGGGGCTGCCGGGTGGTCCCGAATCGCGGATGACTACACGCGAGGCGTGAAGCAGGTCGTCATCATGTCCACCCAATTCCTGCCGACCGAAACGCCAGGATCACCGGACTCAACCAACGCGACGCTTCGCACCGCGCAGCAAGCTGCCGTGACCGTCTCTCAGGCAATTAGCGGCATCGGGTCAACCCGAGCCAAATACCTGAACCATTGGCAGCAGTTCGCCGATGACGTGACGGCTGGCTATATCGCCGACATGAATGCTTTGGTCTACACTACAGGCAACCAGCACTACAACGCTGAAGGCCATCGGCAGATCGGCGTTCGGGTTGCCGACTGGCTTAAGACCAATGCTGTGCCTGGCGTTACAGCTCAATCAAACTGGGTGGATTACTGGGCCGCGTCGTAGTCTCTACGCAATTGCGAAAGACCAACATCATGAGTAAGCCGCAAATCGACGAAACAACACGCGTAAACCTGCCTCTGCGATTGCTGTGGGCAATTCTGATCGGCGTTGCAGTTGGAGCTTTCATGGCTGCTGGCGTGTATTATCAAACGTCTGACACCAGAGCCAAGGTGTTGAGCATTGACTCAAGATTGAAGCTGATGGCCGACAGATTGGAGGACCACGAAAGACGGCTGATACGGATTGAAGCAAAAACCGGAATTGCAAATGTGGACGGGGGGCAAAACGCAACCGTTTACTAACCAAGGGTATTTATTGCATTTTGACATGCCAGAAGGTCAAAGTGATTGCGTGGCCTCCGCAAACTCCAAAAACGATTAGCCTGCCCCCAGTGATCAAAGTGCCTGTCCAAAAACCAGCCGACCAACTTGCGTAATATGACACTCGCTGAAGCTATCCCACTGGCAACCACGGCAAGTCTGGGTCTTGGAGCCTTGGCCAAGTCGTGGCCCAAATTTCCAAACGCCTACATCCCGACGCTGGCTGCGCTTGCTGGCGCTCTACTGGTGCCAGCGCTGTGCGGCTGGGATGCGTTGAACGTCGTCTCTGGATTTGTGGCGGGCCTCGGCGCAACTGGTATCCACCAAGGCGTCAAAGGCGCAGCGGATGACGTTAAGCGTCGAAGCGGGAACACCGAGATCATCAAGAAATGAAAAACGTTGCACTGATTGCCGCGCTTGCCGTGACTGGCTGCGCATCATTTAACACCACCCAAACCGATGAGCGACAACTCCCGGACGGATCGTACACCAAGATCACCACGCGTGCCTCAAGCCGAACGATCTTTACGAGCAAATCGGATCTCGCGAATTTCAAGGCCCAGCAAACCGAGGGACAGCAATCCGCCACCGTCGGATCCCTCGGCCAAGCTTCCAGCGGAACCAACGCAGTGCGAGCGCTCGAAGCCCTCGACTCCATCCTCGGCAAGATCCGCTAGAGCGACCGCCCAGGAGCTTATCGACGCTGCGGATTCAGGCATTGTGCCTGAGTGGTTTTCAATGGCGGAAAAGGAAGCGGTTTACAAGCTGATGCGATGAGCATTGCCAACATGACAAGGGCAGGTCTTTCGAGCCTGCGAACGCTTCTGGAATCGCCGACTTTTACCTGGAAGTCGCTGCCGGTCCCGTGTGTGCCTAACACGCTCGGCGTAGGATCAATCGTGGCCGACGGCGGCTACGACATGACGGTGTCACTGACGCTGTTTGTCGATCGCGAAGAGTTCCTGACTGTAGACTCTACGCTGATCACCATGGATTCCGAACTCTACACCATGGATAATGACCGACCGACTCCGGTGACTGGCAAGACCATTGTCTATCAGGGATCCACCCGCAGAATCGTGAAGACTGCGTTTTCGCCTGACAACGTGTACATCATCCTGATGTGCGCTGATGCCAACGCGTGAAGGCCGAACTCACAATTGAGACGGAGAGGTTCAACGAGGTGATGAAGCGCTGGTTGGTGACGACCAGTCGCGAAATGTCCGTGGCCGTAAATGCGCGCATGGCATTTCTTTTGATGCGGATGTTTGTCCTGATTCCTCCGCATCGTGTGCAGCAGAAGCGGGATGAGATCAGGACGTACATGCAGCAAACGATCGGCGACAGGCGCATGGACAAAAAGACCGGCAAAGCCGTAGGTAGAGCACGACAGCTTCGGCGTGTTCATCTGATCGCCCAGACCAGAAATCGCAAGGCTGGCGGAATTGGGCTGTACGGTGAAAAGATGAAGACTGCGTCTGCATCGCTCAGACGCAAGGCGGTTGGCTCAGTGGGCTATCTGAAGTCTGGATTAATTGGAGCCATCAAAAAGTTCCAAGGACACTTCACGCAATTCGGCGGATCGTCCAAAAAGTCCAAAGGTAAGCAGATTTCCGGCAATGCCGCGTTTATGCGACTGGTGCGCGAATACGGCGGGCTCGAGGGAACCGGAAACGTGGCGAGACATAGGGGCGCAAAGTTTCAGGTCTCAACAGCTAAGCCGGGATTTTCTGGTCCGAAGACGGAAGCGTGGATGAATTTGTCAATTGGCATCGCCGACGACCAACTGGAACGGGTGAACGCGATTTACACGGCTGCGGCCACTCGAGCTTTTCGGGACGAACGGATTGAGATGGAGAAGCACCTTGCGGACAAGCTTGCGCAAGCTGCCGACGAAGCCATAACTGGCGCGTGATTGATCTGGCGGAAGAGTGGAGGAGAATACAGTGGGTGCCTGACCGTAGGCCGATCTCAGACTGGGCGGCGGACAATGTGACGTTGCCTCCAACGCTTACGTTTTCCGGCAAGTTTGATCCGTCGATCTCGCGTCACTTCATCGCGCCGTTGGACTCGCTCAAATCCGACCGCGTGCGAGAGGTTAACATTCTGGCTCCCCCTAGAACCGGAAAGACTCTGATCGCGGACGTGTTTGCTCCGTGGGCAATTGCCCAGGATCCCGGCCCGCTGCTTTGGGTGTTCGCTGTGGATGATCAGGCCCGGTTGCACTGCGAAACGCGCCTGATGCCAATTCTGCACGCGTGCGAGGCCGTCCAGTCGCTGTTGCCGGAGAATCGGCACAAGGACCGATCGACCGAGATCCAATTGGCCAATGGGTACCCGGTTCACGTAAAGGGTCCAGCATTCGGCAATCTGCAAGCGCGAGGCTATCGTTACCTGATTGGCGACGAGCTTTGGCTTTGGCCTCATGGTAGACTGGGACAGGCAAAGACGCGGCTTGGAGACTTCAGGCGCAATCAGTCCGACAAGTTCCTCGGCATCTCCCAAGGCGGAGAGACTGGCGGGGAATGGTGGCAGCAATACACAGCCGGGACCGTGCATGAGTGGGAAGTGCCGTGCGACGCATGCGGCGTCTATCAGCGACCTGTTTTCTCAGGCAAGCACGACGACGGCAGCCGCTACGGAATCGTGTTTGCAGCCGACAAAAGGGCGGATGGATCCTACGACATCGAGGGCGCCAAAGCGTCGACGCGTTATGTCTGCCAGTTCTGCGGGCACGAGCACAAAGAGTGCAAGCAGACGCAAGGCCGATGGAATGCCCTGGGTCGATACGCTCGTGTCGAGGGCGGGTCCTCCGAGTCGCATTCATACCATTGGAACGATGTCATCTGCGCCCAATGGCGCGATCTTGTCGCATTGTTTTTGGCTGCCCGCGTCCAGTCCAAGCGCGGCAACTGGAAGCCGCTGGTCGATTTCACGCAGAAGCAATTAGCGGAGTTCGCTAATGAACGAACGGTTGCTGAATCGGAAAACCCGTTGCAACGCGTCGAAATGTCAGCTTCGGAGGAATGGCCTGACGAGGCTTTCCGGTTCATGGCCGTGGACACGCAGCACGGTCACTTCCACGTCATGGCTAGGGCCTGGTCAAAGACCGGGGAAAGCCGCCGACTGCATTGGGGGCAGGTCAAAACGCCAGAGGAGATCGAGGCACTGAGAATCGCGATGAACATCAAGCCACGATGCGTGATCATCGACGCAGCTTGGAATGCTCGCATGGTCTACACGTGGGCTGCCAATTACGATTGGGTGTGCATTCGCGGTGACGCTCGCAGGGCGTGGAAGCACAAGGTTGCCGAGCCAGGCAAAGCGCCGACATGGGTCGAGAAACCGTGGAGCCTGTCCTGGTGGGGAGACCCAGACTCCAACGGGCTGACCAGCAAAGGCAAAAAGGCTTTGGCGTTCTTCATCTCAAAGCCGTCGACCGCTGACCGTTTGCAGGCTTTGCGCGACTCTGGGCTATGGGTGGAGCCTAAGGTTGAGCCAATGACGAAGGCGGAACAGGACTACACGGACCAGTTAAACTCAATGATGAAGATCCGAAAGAAGCCGGGAGAACCGGAAACGTGGGAGCAAGTTGGATGCGAACCGCACGCGTGGGACGTGGCACGGATGCAAGTTTTCGCCGCAATGGCAAAGGGCGTCGCGTAGCGGTGTTGCGGTTACGGGTTAAGGTGTGGCGTTCAACCCGTTCGTCGGACTGACTGAGGCGGAGTTGCTGGCTGCTCGCAGGAGCATCCAGACTGAGATGCTGTCTGGATCGCAATTGCAATCCTCGTCCGCTGGCGACGTTCAGGCGTCATCCATCATCCAGATGGGACCATTCCAGCGGTTTGTTTTGGTTCAAAAGGCACTGTTCGCCATCAACCCGGATCTGTATCCGCTTTCCCAGATTCCGCCGACTAGATCGGTGGCGGTCATGGGCGCTGCTGTCTAATGGCCACGCAACCCGTCAGACTTTTTGACCAGTTCGGGCGGCTTATGCCGACCCGGATCAGCACTGCCGCCATTGGCTCGCAGCAACGCAGGGCTCGCACTGGATTCGATCGCGACTCGGCTAACCTGTACAGCGGCACGGATCGCCTGTTGCTGATGTCAATGGGGCGCTGGCTTTACGCCAACAACTCCCTGGTGGCTGGATCAGTCGACGATCAGGCCGCAATTGTGTCTGGCGAACTCACGCCGCAGTTTGCCGGGTCTGACTCCGAGTGGGGCATGCTGGCGGAACAATGGCTGGAGGATCACGACCGACTCTGCGACGTGCGCGGGGACCTGTACCCGATGCAGACTCTGCAACGCCTGTGGATGCTGCACATCATCCGCGACGGAGACGTAGGCGTTATCTTTACCGAGGGCGCTGGCGGATACCCTCTTTTGCAGACGATCCCAGCGCATCGCATCCGAGACAATGGAATTGGAACCGCTGGCTCCGACTCGCCTTGGGAAGGCTATCGCATCGTTGACGGAGTGATCGTAAATGACGTGGGGCGACCGCTTGCGTACCGGGTTTACGACGACGCGAGGACGACATATCAAGACATCAGCGCCGTAGACATGAAGGTGCGCTTCCTGCCTCGGTACGCTGACCAGGTGCGCGGATTCTCGGCGCTTGGATGCGCGATGACGGACTTTCAGGATGTCGACGAGGTTCGGCGCTTCGAACTGATCGCGCAGAAGCTTGCGGCTTCAATCGTCTTAGCTGAGACCAACGAAACCGGACTTCCTCCAGCGACTGCGGAAAGCTTGCTGGGCGAGGATTCGACCGAGACAAACCCGGACGCAAATCTTGCCATGCACTCAATGCGTGGCGGCGAGATCCAATACTTCCGCAGCGGAACCGGAGGCAAGCTGGAGGCGCTCAAGGCTGACCGTCCTACTCCGGCACAACAGCAGTTTGCGGATTCAATCATCCGTCAGGCCATGGCCGGGATGGGATGGTCGATCGACTACTTCCTGGATCCGTCTAAGGTTGGTGGCGCTGCCATGCGGGTTGTGGTTGAACGCATCAACCGTCACGTCGGCATGATGCGCAGCCAATGCCTGTTTCCGCTGGCTCGTTCGGTTGACTCGTGGCGCATCGCCAAAGCTATCAAGGAAGGGATCCTGCCTCCGTCTGATGATTGGTATCGGTGGCGCTACCAGGGCGCTGCCAACATCACGGCAGACGCCAAATACGCCGCGCAGGTCTCTGAAATCCGAATGGAGCGCGGATTGTCTTCGCCACAGATCGAGGCCGCGCAGATTGGAAACGACTGGGAACACGTGATGGATCAGCAAATCGCGTTTGCCATTCGGTTCCGCGAAAAGTGCGCTGAGGCTGGCATTTCGACTGACGAAGTGAAGGCGATCAATACGAACTCTGGGACGGCTCAACCGCCAACCGATCAGACGCAGGAGGTAACACCGTGAGCCAACACAAGATTTTCGCGATTCGCCCAGAGGTCACGTCCGAGGCTGTCGAAGCACTGCGCCCAAAAAAATGCCAAGACGAGCCGGTTTCAACACCCCCTTACGAATTGATTGAGTTTGAGGATGAAATGACGGGCATGGAAATGTCCGTTGCCGTGATCAAAGCGCGCGGCGTTTTGGCGCTCAACGTCGACGGCTGGTTTGGATGCTGCGATCTGGACGAGCTTGCCGAAGAAATTGAGGAGGCCGACGCAGATGCTAACGTGACCGCCATCATCGTCGAGATGGACAGTCCAGGCGGAACCGTCAACGGCACGCCTGAGGCAGCCGAGCGTATTGCGCGAATTTCAAAGCCTCTCATGGTGTGGACCGAGGGCGAGCTTTGCAGCGCTGCCTATTGGATCACTGCAAGCGCGGACGTGATCTACGCAACGCCGTCATCGGTTGTTGGATCCGTTGGATGCGTCCTCGCGTTCTACGATTACAGCGCAATGCTGGATCAGTCCGGCATCAAGGTGCAGGTCTTCCGCAGCGGCGAGCTCAAGGCCGCAGGTTATCCTGGCACTGCGTTGTCGGAGGCTGAAGCCGCGCATTTTCAGTCAATGGTGTCCGAGGTAGGCAGCGACTTCGCCGACTGGGTGACGACCTACCGGGACAACGTGGACGTTGACGTGTTCGACGGTCGCGCCGTAAGCGGAAAGCAGGGTGTCAGACTTGGCCTATTGGATGGCGTTTTCATAACTCGCGAAGAGGCGATCAAATCCTTTCTGGAGGGGATTAACCTGTGAGCATCCTCAGCAAAACCATGTTTGCGTTTCGCGACGCAATGGAGACGAAGGCTTGGACGTGGCCAGCGTCTATTCGCGCCGGGATTTCGCGGGGGCCGCTGGACGACGACGAAACGGCATCGCCTGCCAGCAATCCGCTCCCTTCGATCATCGCCAACGCTAGCACGGCATCCCAGATCACGCCGCAAATTGCCAACTTTGAGGTGTCTGTCTCTGTCGAGGTCAGGCACCAGGCGGATGACAGTACGCCAGATGATCATCTGCAATCCGTGGCTGAGGTCGCGGATTGGATTCACGGCGACTCATTCATTTCGGATCTGAGTGCGTATTCTGGTTTCACGGCATTTGGTCGTGGAAACGTGAACCAAAGCTTCGACCAGATGGGTCGCAAGTGGGTCACTCGATTTGAGTTTCAACTGACGGCAGCGCCGTCCGACATCAGCTAAAGGATACACATGGCCTCACAAACGCAGGGTGCAGCAAACGGATTTGGGACATACGGCGGAAGCGCAGGCTCGCGGACGCCGGTCTCGTTCACGGTTTACAACGCCAGCAACACGTCGCTCGGCGCTGGGTTTGTGATGCCTACCGTCGACGGGTTCACGCTGACGCATAACTACGAGACATCTAATACGCGTCTCGGCAACGGCGACTACGATTCCCACACCGTTCACGGCGAGTATCTCGAAATGTCGTGCGATTTGGTTTTCGTTGGATCGAGCGAAGCCAACCTTGCGCTTGCGGAGCGCGGTTTTCCGCCAGGTTCGACGATCGTGATTTCAGGAGCGCCGGTTCGTTCGATGGGATCTTTTACTGACGCGATTAACGTCGCTGGCGGATCCGCTCCAGAGACCAGCCGCTGGCACCCAATGCCTGGAATGACCATCCGCCGCACGTCGACCGGCACCAGTACCGGCAGCATCACCTTGCGCCGTTACCCCGGCATCGTCGGCGGCGCTGCAATCGTTGTCTAATGGACTGGGCAACAGCCATTCAGCCGACACGCGTTCTCGGGCTTACCTTGCGCGAGCCCGTGACGCTGGCCCATGTGCTGCTGCTCGCTGAGGTCGATTCCCCTGTGGTGACTGGCGGAATGGTCACCATTGGGGACGTTGCGCTGGCTGCGTTCATTTGCGCGTGGCCTGCTGCAAAGTCCCGCGATTTATTGTCCTCCCGATGGTGCCCGCTGGTGTTCAAGCTCTGGGGCAAGTTCTGGGCACCCAACGGAGACGCGGAACGGTTCATGGATTGGCTGAGGTTTCAGATCCAACTTCCCGAAACCTGGACCACAGACAGCAAAGGCCGAAAGACCGAGCTAGCCGCCCCGTGGTGGCTGAATAGGCTGTCTCAGGCACTGGAGGCAGGCATCAGCTATCAAGACGCCTTGGTGATGCCTTTGCGGACGTTGTCGCTGATCGTGGCCGCAAGGCTTGAAGCAAGCGGCGCGGTCGAGTTCGTAAGCGATCGGCAACGCGATTACCTGCGCATGTGCGAGGAGTATTCCAAGAGGAACTGACATGGCAATTTTCACATTTCTCGCCAAGCTCGGCCTAGACACGACGGACTTTCAAACCGGAATCAAGCGTGCGCAATCGTCCGCGTCTGGTCTCGGTAAAGGCATCTCGGAAAGCCTCAAGCGTGAGAACGACAGCATCAAAGGCGCGCTTGCTGGCATGTTCACGGTGTCGGCAGCAAAGTCCTATTTCGGCGACCTTAAGAACATCGTCGACGAGATAAAAGACATGTCCGAATTGCTCGGCGTGTCGACGGATGAGGTGCAGCGATTGCAGAAGGCATCCGCAGAAACTGGGCAGAACTTTGGCAGCGTCGTCACCGCATTCCAGCGCATTGAGCAGATGCGAGCGCAGGCAATGACCGGAGATAAGCGTGCGGTTGGAATCTTTGCGCTGCTTGGGATTGATCCATCAAAAGGATCCGGGATTGAAATCCTCAAAGCTGCAATCGACGCATCGTCACGCGGAGCGCAGGAGAATGCGGCAGCGTTTGAGTTGGTTGGGAAAAAGGTGACTGGATTGAAGCTAACGATGGAAGAGCTTCAGAGGCTCGGTCCAATCAAGCTTATTGATCAAGAGCAGCTTGACGCCATTGACAGCGCGATCAAAAAGCAAGAGGAGGCAATTCGGCAGATGAAGATTGCAGGCGCTCCGCTTATGGCAACCTTGGCTCAAGGTGCTACCGGAGTGCTCAACATGTTCAACAGCCAGAACAGAGAGCGCCAAAACGAAATTGGCGGCATGTACTCACGCGGTGAAATCGACTTCAGGAAGCGGTTGGAACTGGAATCAATGAGCCTGCTAGGGATGCAGTCTGAGGAAGGGCGCAAATATTCTGCGTTGCCGCTGCCTGGGAATCGCGCCAATCCAATGCCTCAAGACCAAAACGCGCTAATCCTTGAGGCTGCGCGAGCCAACATCAAAACATTCGAGATCCTCGCTAAGAACGTCGATCAATGAGCGCATACACTCAAGGCTCGCCATCGTTTGTCGCATCCGGCATCACGCTGGTCTCGACGCGCCCAGTCTTTGACCAAGGCAACGGCAACACGTGGGAATACACTTACGAGGGAACCGCCGCAGGCATTGCGACGCAGGCCGCAGACATGCAGGCGGCTGGAGCCAGAACAACGGTCGACAACAGCGGCCCGGTCTCGCGCCTTGTTGCGTCATTCGTCCGTGATCCAACGCAACCGGCGGCGGCTGAAACCACTTTTGACACTTGGTCGATCTCGCAGGAGGAATACCAAGTCAGCCTGTTCTCGATGGACCGCGCCGTTGAGGAGGCCCAAGGCTACGTCAGCAAGGCCCAGTACCGATCAGACATCGAGGAGGCGGCACGCGGAGGCGAGGCCTACCCGCTCGATCAGACCCAATACCCGGTTGGTTGGTACATCTACAACTTGCTTTCGCAAGGCATCGACACTTACCCGCGTGGAATGCCGGTGCTTAACCGCAACCGCACGTATTCACTGACGTACACTGGCACCCCTCACCGGGTCGTGACGCAGGGTCTGGTCTACACGCGGGCAGCGTTGCTGCGTGACTTTGGCATCATTTCACCACTGTCCGAGCGCATCCCACTGGATCCTGCAGAGACTCTGCCAGAGGGCTTTGTCTGGGGATGGTATTTGTCGCGTCAGGACTTCAGCTATCAACGCGAGCGGTCAGCGCTGAAGGTCACTGAAAACCTCGGATGGCGATTTGGTAGCTGGAACGCGTGGCCTGAGGGTTCCGCTCTGCAAGGCATCTACCGACTGATCCAATGAGGATTCCGAACAAAGTTTCCGAGCAGGGTCTAGAGCCTGAGCTTCGCCGAGCGTTCAACCAAATGGTTGAGTACCTGCGCACGATCCAGCCACGCGACAGTGCCAGCGTCTCGGTCAGCACGACGACCAACGGCGTCACGATGGCGGTCAAACCTTCGGCTCGTGGTAACGGTTCAGGCAGCGTTCCTCGATGGGGATAATTTATGGCAAACGAGATCACTATCAGCTTGTCGATTTCGGCGAGCAAAAGCGGGGCTTCCGTCAACAGTGTGGGCGCAACTGGTCCGGCTACTGCGTCCTACGACATGACGGGTGCCGACATGAGTTCTGGAACGGTCGCGACTTCCACGACAACCGCCGCCTTAAGCGTCGGGGCTGTCACCGCGCCTTACCGGATTTACCTCTGCAACCTGTCGACGACCTCCGGCGAGGATGTCCGCATTGGAAATGCGAACGCTGACCCGATCACGTCGATCGTATCGACGTTGGCGCCTGGAGACGAGTGCTTTCTGGTCGTTCCGTCGGGCACGCTGTACGTTGAAAGCGCGGCGGGCACGCCAAACCTTTTCTACGTCGCAGTCGAGAAGTAAGGTCGGCGCATGCCGATCACATTCACGCGAGCGGAGACGGTTGAGCCAGGCGACGCGATAACCTCGCGCCAATTGGCATCGCTTGCGGACGCCTTTAATTCGCGCATCCGGTCTGGTCTTGGTGACGCGACATACCGGATTCCGTACTATCTGTTCCAAGCCGCACGTCAGATTCGCAACTCTGACGGCGGCTTTCTGTTTCCCAGCCAGGGCGAGTTCTTCGAGCAGTACCAGGCATTGCGTCCGCAGGATGGGCAATGGCCAAACTCATTCGCGGGCACGCCCGAAGGCGTAAACGTCAGCAATCCGCTCGGTGCTTTCGTCTTCGGCAACCAGAGCGCGGACATCGACAACGAGACCGACCGCATTGAGACCGTCGCATTTTTGGTCAACGGCGCTGCACCTGCGACGCTTGCGGACTATTGGACGCTCGGTCAGCTCCAGCGCGGAGCAATCGACCCTGACACTGGCGCCATTGCATCGCCTGCCCTTGATGCTGCGCGGCTCTACATGCGGATCGCCTACAGCGTGCGGAGTCCCTACGGCAACAGTTACGGAGGATTCCAACCAATCCCCGAGATTGGCGCGACGCCATGCGATCCGGCGGACGGATTCACGCCCGTCAACTACCTGTACAAGTTCACGAGCCTTATCGACGGATCGGTCGTCACCTATCCGGGATCTTGTCCTGAGGAGCCCACGCACGTCGGCTACATCCTGCGCCTGTCTGACCTCTACGTGGTCGTGCTCAACAACGGTGACACGGATTACTACAGGCGCAGCGAGTGGATCGAGGGACCGTACACCGGCGGCGGGTCGCTCAAGCGTGACGTTGGCGGGCAACTGGACCGCGCCGTTGACCGGTACACCAAAGATTTCCGTGGAACCGAAGCGCAGCGTGAGCGTGGCTGGAACAAAAACGCGTTCGATTTCCAACGGTTCCTGACTCGCCAATACAGTTTGGCGCCAAACCGAGGCCAACAGGTCGGCAACGAGATCACCGCGACGTACCCGACCTTCACCTGGACGAGCAATCAGGCAAGCGGGACGATTTCAGGCACCGGCCACGCATTCGCCTCGGGCTACGTCATGGATGCGGTCTACATCCGCGCCGACAACGTTGCGGATCCGGTCACGGTCGAGATCCTAGATGACGCCAACAATGTCTTGGCAACCGTCAGCGCCGTTCCTACAGGCGGCGTGGCGGAGGCGATTCACTGGCTCCCTAGTCCAGCCACCCCGACAGCAATCAGAGCGCGCCTTGCAGCTCCCTTGCGCTTTGTTGGTGGCACTGGGACGCTGACCGTTCAGACCACGGAACTGTACCCGTACAAGCCGAACGCATCGGACGCCTATCTCCTCCTGAGGGTCGCGTCAGCAAAAACCGGCACCGTCCACGGCAGCGGTCTGGAGGAAGAGGCCGCGAAGGAGATCTGGGACGGATACAAGGCGTATGGCTGCATCGTACCAGGTGCTGGGCTGCCGTTCGAGGACGCCACGATCAACTCCAATGCGGTCTACGACGCGTTCCGCAGGATGTCCCAATGCGTCCGCATCCTGTCCCGCAACCAACTGATCGGGTACGCCCTCGAGGGCGGGAAGAGCGTCCTGTGGTTTGTGCGCCAGAACACGATCCGCGCCGATACGTTCGCTGGCATTGCGCCGGTCAACGGTGTCGGTGGAATTGCGCACACGGCAGAGCCTCAAGGTTACACAAATGAGTGGATGATGGGATTCCAACTCAAGGCGTATCACCCAAGCGAAAGCAGCATCTGGAAGCCGTCGGCGTTTTCGGACTACTACACGTTTTCCGACCGCTGCCATTTCTACCATCCAACTTATCCATCAGACCTCCAACAACACTTCGATTACGGTCAGACCTTGAGCCTGTCGCCTGAGGGCGCACCTGGGTATCGGTATGCGAAGGGCGTCAACAACTCCGTGGGCGATGTGGACCGGTACAAGTCATGCCGGATCTACGAGCCAGACATCGAGGTCGAAAGCGCCGAGGAACTGACCGAGAACGGCGTTGATGTGGTCAAGATCACGCTGACGGGCCGCCTGCATTACTCTGATGATGCGGTGTCATCAATTGACCGCGACGTGACCACGTGGGACGTGACCGCACTCCGCGCCGAGGCTTACAGGTCGACGGAAAACGCCATTCGCGAGTATCTGGTTTTCACGAACACCGGGCAGAACGCAATCGCTGGCAAGCCGGGTGACTCTGCGGTAGGGTCAGGCGTTGACTCGCTGGCTGACAATCCATTCGGAACAGTGTTCCCGACGATTGTCATGACCAAGCTGATGCCGGTCCCATATTTGGACGGCAACGACGCGCAGAATAGCGTAGACACGCCTTTGCTGCACGACACGCTCACGCAGGCGGAGCTTTACCTGCGGGCAATGTGCGAAGGCTACATTGACGGCAAAACGTCCGAGGAATACGCATGCTCGTCCGGCATCTCGTCATGGTATGACTACACGTTTACCAACCTATGTTTCGACGCGTTCCAAGGCCAATGGATTAGCCCATTGGCATCTGAGGCCACAGCGTACACGCGAGCCAAAGACACACGCAGTGATCTACCGCAGAGCTTTGGTCCGTGGCCGAACACGCTGACCTCGGCAGAAGTGTGGAACCAGTTCGCCACGGCGGTCAATTTGCTGACTCGCGTGCGCGTGATGCTGCCCATGAAGTTCGAAGCGGAAAGTCGCTCGGACACCTACTCGTCGTTCCAAACCCGCAACGCGACCAACTCAATCGGCACGGCTGCTGATTGCTCAAGCCCGACTGGCACTGGTTGGTATGCCAGTGTCGATGTGCCAACCACGATTCCGACGACGGTCTCAAGTCCGCGAGCGACTGCAATCAACGCGAGCGCCGTCAATCGTGTTGGATATCAACTCAGCGGAGGCGCTTATGTGTGCAGTGGCGCGGCATTCGCGTTTGAGCAGTTCGCCCAGCAGGACGACTACTGGCTCGACCTGGTTGACCCTGACGCCGAGAACGCAATCCCTGAAGATTGGCGCGGGCAATTCAACGCGGACGGCGAGATGTTGTTCACGGTCACGACAACTGAGGTCTTCGATCGCGCAACGGTTGTTGCCGCTGGCGCTGGATCTGATTGCGCAGGGCTGACTGCCTACCCGCTGGCGTCAGGCCAGGAGTGGCTCGTGGAAACGATCACGCAGACGACCAGCACGTGCGAGATACTGCCCATGCAAGGCACGGTCGAAATGCCGGAACTCGGCACGGTCACTGTGTTTGGTGCGCTCAGGTCCGGCACGGTCTGCGCTGCCTCTACGGACACCAGCCGCGCAATTGAGCCGGTGACAACGGACGCGTTCATGCTGCCGATTGCGCTGGCTGACTATTCCGGCGAATGACCTTTCGCGTTACAGGCCGCGTCCGAATGCCGCAGGGAGTAGCCGTCACCGCAACCCGCCGGGTCATCGGCCCGTCACGCGAGATGTGCGGAGCGTGCGAGTGGTTCCAGCAGGAGGTGTCCAGGTGCTGCCATCCACGTAACGGATGCCCGCGAGGAGCCCACAGGATTTCACCGTGGACTCATCCGCAGGAGTGTCCGGTTTCCCGTAGGTCTTGAGGGGATCATCCCGAAATCTGTTTCGGGATCATCCGCCGTGAAGCCTCCATCATCTTTTGGCTGGCGTCCTAGGTGCGGTACACAACGCAGGATCGACGCCTTGACTCGGGCAATTTGCGGACGGGGAATGATCCCACCCAATTGCAACGGCGCAACTCCAAACTTGCGTCCGCGCAATCCGGTCTGCATGGTCCGCCCATGCATGATTTCAAGCGCGAGTTGCGAGCAATCCGTGATCGCCTGGCGAAACAGGATGTGAGCATCCAAGATTGGGCGAGCGCAGCAGACGTGTCCCACACGACCCTCTGGCGCATTCTGGAGCGCGGGCAGACTCCGAGCGTCAGCACGTACATGGCGCTGGTATTCGCCGAAAAGAAATTTGCGCCCATGCAAAAATAGTTGTTGCGTCCGCGCAAAATGCGTGGCCTGATGAGCACGTCGATAACGAAACCACTACTGACGAGAATATGTCTACGAGCTACGAAATCAAAAAGTGGACCGCTGACGAATTGCTGGCTGGCGTGGCAGAATCACCTGCCAAAGAGCGCATGGGTTTCCGGTATTGTGTGATTGCCGACGGCGCCACTTATCGGTTGAACACAAAGCGCGCACTTGAGCGGGAACTTTCCTGCATCCTTTCAAAGGCCCCCAAGGTTTTCCGCAATTTCGATAAGGGTATCACCATCGATTTTGACGTGTAACCCAAACACCGAATCATTAGCACTATGAGCAACACCATAGCAGTGATCCTGCTTTCCATTTTAGCAGGAGTATCCATCTGGGCGCAGTGGTGCGCCATCAAGCGAGCGGAGGACCTCGCCTGCAAGCTGGCAGCAATGCGGTACGAGGCCAAACGCCTGTTTGATAAGAATCAAAAGCTCCGCGCTGAATTGGAGGCGAAGCGATGAATCCTCCCGCGCACATCGCAGCGATTTGCACGCTGCTCTTCATTTTCGGGTGCCTGACGCTGGGCACTCTGTTTGAGAAAAAGCGCAACACGCGCCGAAACAGCCTGCGTAAGTGGCTGAAAATCACACGCATCAAGTAACAATGAGCAACGCACTAACAACGCAGCAGCCGCAAAAGCAGATCGTTCCGATTGGAAACCGAGGCATCGCGCCGTCCAGCATGGACGACCTGTATCGATTCGCCACGGCTGTCAGCAAGTCGGGTCTTGCCCCCAAGGGCATCGAGACGCCAGAGGCGATCTTCGTCGCGCTGGAGATGGGGTTGGAAGTGGGCCTCCCGATGATGGCTGCCTTGCAAAACATTGCCGTCATCAATGGTCGTCCCGCGATCTGGGGCGACGCCCAGTTGGCGGTTGTCCGCAGCACCGGAGAACTGGCGCTGTTTGAGGAATGGTACGAGGAGGCCGGGAAACGGTTGGCGCGCAACCCAGCGACTTTCACGGACGCGACAACGGCAGTCTGCCGAGTGCAGCGTCAGGGCTACGAGCCTGCCGAGACTGCGTTCAGTGTCGCGGACGCCAAGCGCGCCAATTTGTGGGGCAAGGCGGGTCCTTGGACGCAGTATCCTGCGCGGATGCTGAAGCACAGGGCGCGGTCGTTTGCGCTGCGCGACCAATTTGGCGATGCCCTGCGCGGCCTGCGCACCGTGGAGGAAGTCCAGGACGACCCGGTGGCTACGGCGAGGAACGTCACGCCTCCGATGTTTGCCGCCCCGGCGCCAGAGCCAGAGCCGACACCAGAACCCGCACCGGTTGCGGAGGTCGCCGAGGAGGCTCCCCAGCCGTCTGATCTGGATCTGCGTAGGCAAGTGATTGCCGAAGCGTTCGTCGAAGTTGGCGTGAGTTTTGATCTGTTCCAGCAATGGATGATGGACGTTCGCAAGATCGAAGTTCATGCCGACTCGTTTGCGGAGTTGGACGAGGCTTTGGTTGGGCGCATTGCGGACAATCTGGGCCCGATCGTTTCCAAGGCAAAAAAGTGGGTTGAAGGAGGTGGCAAGTGAACGCTCAAGACCGTATCGACGAACTGAAACGCGTGATTTGCGCGCAGGTTCCGATCCTGATTGACGAGGCGCGGGACAACATTACCGAGGCCATCACCGCGACCATGGAGGAGGCGCAGGAGAAGGAGGAAGGCAAAGCTGTCCTGTCGCTGGCGATCACCGCCAAATGGGATCTCGATGGATCCGCCGTCGTCGTATCAATGCCGGTGAACGTCCGACGCAAATTCACGGTGACTGCCAGCATGGACGATCCTAACCAACCCGCACTCCCGCTGGATCCAATCCGCGAGGAAGACCGGCTGGCGGTCGAGGAGGTCAAAGCCATGCACGCCGCAAGAATGAGAGGCAACCATGAGTGACGAGCGCAACAACAAGCCTTCCGCTTCGTCAATGGAGCGGTACCAACTCTGCCCTGGCTCATGGCAGGCCGAGCAGGGCATCCCGGACCAGACCTCGGACGACGCTGCGACCGGAAACCGCATCCACGCATGGCTGGCCGGTGAGACCATGACCGTGCCGCTTACCGCGGACGAAGTAGACCTTGCGCTGCGATGCCGCGAGCAGGAGGAGACAATCCTGAACACCGTCCTGCCGTACCGGGACGAGATCGTCCGCGAACATCGGTACTGGATGGATCACGACTGGTCTGGCAAGCCCGACGTGGTGGCCATTGACAGTCTCAGCGGTGACGGAGTGGTCATCGACTACAAGACCGGTCGTGGCGAGGTGACGAGCGCCGAGGGCAACCTCCAACTCCGCGCCCTGGCTGTGCTGGTCGGCATCCATCACGGCCTGACCAAAGTCACGGTTGCGATTGTCCAGCCGCTGGCAGGTGCCCCGACGATTTGCGAGTACTCGTTCGAGGATTTGATCGTGGCACGCGCTGAGGTTGGTCGGATCATCAACCGCATCAACTCACCGAATGCTCCGAGGATGCCTAGCGCGGACGCCTGCAAATACTGCAAGGCAAAGCCGTATTGCGTCGAGGCTAGGGAAGCCTCAGTTGCGCTGCCGGTCGCAGCTATTCCCGCAGGAACGACTGCGGACGCAATCGCGGCAACGCTGACCTCGCAGACGCTGGCTGAGTTTTTGGAACGCGCCGAGTTTGCGACTCGCGTGATCGACGCCTGCAAGGCCGAAGCCAAGCGCCGCTTGGAGCATGGCGACACTGTGCCTGGGTGGACGCTAAAGCCCGGGAGCGAGCGTGAAACGATCACGGACCCTACAACGGTGTTCAATCGCACCGCTGCGCTTGGGGTCAACGCTGAAGCGTTTATGTCCTGCGTCTCAATCGCCAAAGGCAAGCTCAAGGACGCGGTCAAGGCTGCGACCCAAGAGAAGGGCAAGGCTCTTGAGGCTCGCCTAGAGTCGATCCTTGCCGGATGCACCGAAACAAAGGCGACCGCGCCGTCATTGGTAAAACTTTCCTCCTGAGTGGGAGGTTCCTGCCGCTGGTCCGAATTCAAGGACCGGATTGGCGGCGGGATTTTAATTTGATTGGCCTACTGAAGGAGCGGACTATGAACAACGAGGATATCAACGGAGCGATTGCGGAGCACTTGGGATGGGAAAAAGTGTCTGGAGGGTTTGGTATTGAAACTAGATACAAAGGAACACCAAGTGAAACCAGAGTCACGCTTCCAGTCCCCAACTACTGCGGCGACCTGAACGCGATGCACGAGGCGGAGAAGGTGCTGGACGTTGACATCATGAAAGCCGGATCACCTAGGTACGTTTACTCAACGCACCTTTACACCATCGTCGCCAAGGATTGTCAGCCGTTTCGCGCCACTGCCCGCCAGCGAGCCGAGGCGTTTCTGCGGACGGTTGGAAAGTGGAAGGAGAACGAATGAACAACATTGAACGATTCACGCTGGAGTTGGCGAAGAGGCTGGCCGGATCACCTATGGCTTGGGGTGTTCGGGATGACATGTCCCGCGAAACACCGAACGACGTGAGGCAGGTCGAAACGCTGCATCAGGCCGTCAAGGAGTCCATCCACATCCTTATTCACACAGACCTCGAAACCCGCATTGAGCGCGCACGCCGGGAACTGGAGTTTCTGGAGGGGTTGCGATGAACAGGTGTCCCTATTGCGGATGGGAATCGCGAACTGATTACCCGGTGGAATTCTGGTGTGGGAGCGTGACGAATCGGCATCGCAGCAAGACGTGCTTGGCGCTGGAGATTGGCCTGCTGAAAGAGCGGGTGAAGCGGTTGGAGGAGGCGGGGGATGCGATGCATCGATACTGCGACGCGATCTCTGCCCTCAAGTGGGAGAAAGCCAAGGAGACCAAGCCATGACCATCCGCACCGAGATCGCTGGGAACCTATGCATCCTCACGTTCCCGGACAAAGGCGGGCAGACCCGCATCCGTGGGCGGGTGTGGAGGTGGGAGTACAGCCACGGGATGTTTGGTTTGCTAAGGAAGGACGGCGAGCCGATGAGCATGAGTGCATGGCCTGGGGAGAAGCATCCGTTGTGGCGGGCTGTCCGGCGGTGGGAGAAGAGGAATAGAAAGGCAAAGCGATGAACCATATTGGTGACGGCAACGAAATGGTGAGCGACACGCCCAGGACGGATGCGGAGATATTGGAACCCGAGATTGTCCACCAAGACAGTCACTCGGAAGGTTGGGTTTCGATTGACTTCGCCCGCCAACTGGAGCGCGAGCTCGATCGGTGCAACAACCTATACCGGAAGCTGGATGTTCACTCGTTGAACCTGAGTGATTTGATCCGCAAGCTGGAGCGCGAGCTTCAGGAGGCCCAAGAGCGGATTCGACTACTCATCGCCGAGCGGGACAGCGCACGGCAGCGGGCAGACCAGAGCTGGAAGCTGCGGGAGGAGTTCACGGCGCTTCTCGGGACGGATGATGTGAAGGAAGCGGTGCGTAGGCTTCAGCTGATGAACGAGAAACAGATTTCAACAACACAAACCAAATGAACAACACTATGAGTATTGAGGAGTTCTGTGGCCTGCACGGTGCGTGTGTTGATGGCCGCAAGTGGGCGTTGGAAAACTGCGTGTCGATGGAGGATGCGTGGGCGAAGCTGAAGCCTCGGTGGCTGTTATGGGTTGCGACGCGCCCGGGTGTGCTGACGCAGCGCGAGTTAAGGACGTTTGCGGTGTGGTGTGCGCGACAGGTGCAGCATCTGATGACTGATCCGCGCAGTGTGGCTGCGTTGGACGTGGCGGAGAGACATGCTGAAGGGTTGGCAACGGATGAGGAGTTGAATGCTGCGTGGGATGCTGCGGGGCGTGCCTCGTGGGATGCTGCTCGGGCTTCTGCGCGGGCTGCGGCGCTGTCTTCTGCGGATGCTGCGCGGGCTTCTGCATTGGCTGATGCGCGGTATGCTGCGCGTGCGTCGTGGGATGCTGCACGGGCTGCGGCGCTGGCTCTTGCGCGGGCTGCTGCGGGGGATGCTGCGAAGGATGCACAAGCAGCGTGGATGCGGGCAAACACGAAGCCGAATTTCGGGAAAACCAAATGAACATGAGAACACTGATGGCGATGATGGTGGCCTACTCAACGCAGGCCGCGACGGTGGTTCACACCGTGACGATCAACCCAACGCTGACGGATTGGAGTGCGACCAACCGGGTCCCGCAGTTCGACCAGCGGCTCGGCAAGCTCCGCTCCGTCCAGGTGACGGTGGATGGGGCGAGCGAGGCGTTGGCGCGGGTGGTATTCAGCCGGGTGATCCGGCAGCCCGCGTATGAGTTGGCGGTGACCAACACGGCGTCTGTGTCGGCTGGCGGACTGGTGGCGTCGAGCGTTGTGGTTGGGGTGCACACCGGAGTGGCGGTATCCAACACAACGAATCTGGTGAACTTCCCGGTGGTGTTGGCCGGTGCGGCGACGACCAATCGCAATCTGTCCGCGTGGATCGGTACTGGCACGGTGCCGGTGGTGACGCAGGCCAGTGCGCGGACGTGGTACAGCGGGCCGGGTGACTACACGTTGGCATGGCGCACGGCAGCGAGCGCGGTGGCCACTGTGGCCTACACGTTCGACGGGAAGTGCGAAGAGGACTCCGACAAGGACAAGGACGGACGATGAGTGCGACCTGTACACACTGCAACGCGCCGATTCAGATCGAGACGGCGACGTTTACCGAGTTCCGATGCGGAGCCGGGTTCTATGCCGAGTCCGGCGACCATTGGGAATGCGACGAGGCAACCAGAGCGCAGCGCATCGAGGACAACGATGGGTGGAAGAATGACGCGGAACGTATGGATCGGAAAGGGGTGACGGCGTGAAATCCCTATCCGTTTTTGTGCCAGGGCTACCTGTTGGCCAACCCAGACCTCGCGCAACGTCCTTTGGTGGGCGTGCGCGGATGTACGATCCCGGTACGTCCAACGAGTGGAAAGCCTGCGTCATCCATGCGGTGCGCGGGAATGCTGGCCTGTTCCCGGCGGGAATCCCGGTGCGGTGTGATCTGACGTTCTTTCTGCCCCGGCCCAAGGCTCACTACGGGACTGGGAAGAACGCCATCGTGTTGAAGGGATCGGCGCCAACGCGGCCTACCGGGAAACCGGACCGGGACAATCTGGAGAAAGCCGTGCTCGACGCACTCACGTCCGCCGGGATTTGGCACGATGATTCTCAGGTGACAGATGGGAGGTTGCGCAAGCGGTATGCGATTCTAAACACAGGATGTGAAATCAGAATCACGGAGGATGTAGAATGAACGACACGATCAAAATTCAGGAGTTTGCGGTTAAAGAAATCGGAGCAATCGACAGAATCAAATTCAACCAGGCGTTCCGCAAGTTTCTAGAACGTCACGGTCAGCACGAAGAAATTGCCGTGATGGATCGGATGAGCGGACGCAACAGAAGAAAAGCCGGTAAAACCAAGAAATAGTTATGAACATCAACAAATGCATCATCGCGGGGAATGTGACTCGCGACCCAGAACTGAATCACACGACTGCGGGCAAGTCCGTGGTCAACTTTACCGTCGCGTCGACCGAGAGATGGAAGAGCGAAACCGGAGAACAGAAGGAGCACACGGAGTTCATCGAGTGCCGGTCATGGAGCAAGCAGGCCGAGGTGATCGCCAAGTATTTCCGCAAGGGCTCGCGGATCTACATCGAGGGCAAGCTCAGGACTGAAAAGTGGGAAAAGGACGGGCAGAAGCGCCAGAAGATCATTGTTGAGGTTGCTGCTTTTGAGTTCATCGACCGCAAGGACGACCATACTCCTCGTAACTCGGCACCTGCTCCGCAAGCTGCTGCGAAGCCTGCGAGACAAGCGCCGGACACTTCAGATGACGTACCATTCTGACCTATGAGCTACGATCAATTCATTGATACCAAACGCAAAACACACAAGCCGTGCGGATTTGATCCGGCTCCGTTTATCGTTCCGCTGTTTGACTGGCAGAAAGTGATCGTCACCTGGGCGGTTCGGCTTGGTCGCGCTGCGCTGTTTGAGGATTGCGGCCTTGGAAAGACTGCGCAGCAGCTTGAATGGGCAAGCCAGGTGTTTAGGAAGACTGGCAAGTCGGTTCTGATCCTCACGCCTCTCGCAGTCGCAGAGCAGACCGTTTCAGAGGCTTCCAAGTTTGGCGTGCCGTGCTCCTTGGTTGAGTCTGAGGACGAGATCCGGACCGCTGGAGTCTACGTGACCAACTACGAGAAGCTCGACGCCTTCTCTAGCCACGAGTTTGCCGGGGTTGTTTTGGACGAATCCAGCATCCTGAAATCATTCACCGGGAAGACGCGCAGGCAATTGACTCACCGCTTCTCATCAACTCCATATCGGCTTTGCTGCACGGCTACGCCGTCGCCGAACGACTACACGGAGTTAGGCCAGCACGCTGAGTTCCTTGGGGTGTGCACGCCTGCGCAGATGCTTTGCACGTTCTTCATCAACGACACGTTCAACACCGGGGATTGGAGGCTGAAAAAGCATGCCGAGTCGGAGTTTTGGAAGTGGCTCGCCTCGTGGGCGGCGTGCGTCGCGAAGCCTTCGGACATTGGATTTAGTGACGACGGATACGACCTGCCAAGGTTGGATCTCAAGACGGTGATGGTTGACGTGGACGAGGGTAAAGACAGAGGGGAAGACCTGTTCCGAATCGCCACCCTGTCCGCGACAACCATGCACCGGGAAATGCGCCTCACTTCGGACGCAAGGGCATCAGCGGTTGCGGAAATGGTCAACGGATCCGTCGAGCAGTGGGTTGTATGGTGCAACACCAATGACGAGGCGGACGCCTTAGCCGCAAAGATTCCAGACGCTGTCGAAGTGCGCGGATCGGACACTGCAAAGGCCAAGCGATCAGCATTGTCGGAGTTCCTGGTTGGATCCGCTCGCGTAATCATCACCAAGCCATCAATCGCAGGCTTCGGACTCAATTGGCAGCACTGTAAGAACGTCGCATTCGTCGGCCTGTCTTACTCATTTGAGGACTTCTACCAAGCGCTCAGGAGAATATATCGGTTCGGCCAGAAGCGGGAGGTGAACGCATACATCGTACAAGCGAGGACCGAGGGTGCAATTCTTCGATCCATTCAGACCAAGATGAAGCAACACGCGGATATGCAAAAGAACATGAAAAATGCAGCTTTGGAACTCAGATTGATCAAGAGCAAGGACGCTCCAGAAAAGACGGACATCGACGTATACAAAGGTGACGGGTGGGAGGTTCACCACGGGGATTGCGTCAGGGTTGCAAAGACAATCCCTGATGCATCCATCGGGATGGCGGTTTTTTCGCCTCCATTTGCGGACCTGTTCACATACTCGTCAGACCTTCAGGATATGGGGAACTGCGAGAGCATGGACGAGTTCATGAAGCAGTTCGATTTCCTGATCGCCGAGATCGCCCGGATCATGAAGCCAGGTCGCGAGGTGTGCGTTCACTGCGTCGACCTGATCTCTACCAAGTGGAAGCATGGGCGCATCGAGCTTCAGGACTTCTCAGGCGCGATCGTGAGAGCTTTCTGGCGTCACGGCTTTCTGTTCCATTCCCGAATCACGATCTGGAAAAGCCCGGTCACGGAAATGCAGCGCACCAAGGCGCACGGCCTGCTCTACAAGACACTCTGCGCCGACTCGTCGGATTCACGGGTAGGAGTGCCGGACTACCTACTCGTGTTCCGCGCTCCTGGAGAATGCGAAGAACCGGTCACAAAGGACCGATCCAAGTACCCGGTCGACTGGTGGCAGGAGGTTGCAAGCCCTGTATGGATGACGGTTGACCAAGGCCGAGTTTTGAACGGCGAGGGCGCAAGGGACCACCGCGACGAAAGGCACATCTGCCCGCTTCAACTGGACGTGATTGAAAGGGCTGTTGAGCTTTGGAGCAACCCTGGGGATCTGGTTTACAGTCCGTTTACCGGTATCGGCTCCGAGGGATACGGAGCCGTCAAACTTGGAAGGCGATTCATTGGGTCGGAGTTGAAGGAAAGTTACGTGAATCAAGCGGTGGCGAATCTACAAAACGCAACGAGCCAGCTGGCATTGTTTTGACATATGAGCACACGCATCACACACCCAAACCTAAAGTTTGTCCCAACTCGCGAAAGCCAGGCGGAAAAGGTGTACCAGCGGTACTACCAGAAGCCGATGAAGATCAGTCGCAATGAGGCATTGGAAGCCGCGAACAACCGCGAGATCTACCACAATGCCGCAGCGATTGCGGCCGCCGCAGTGAGGTCCGGTTTGCTCAAGATGCCGACAAAACGGAAGGACATCATGTGAAGACTTTTGACCTGCCATCGCAGGAGTACATCCGGCGCGTTACGCGATGGGCGGAGCCGCTGCCGAAGGTAAAACCTCAGGAGACAGCAAAGCCGCATCCGCTCAAGGGCAAGCCGAAGGCGTCCACGATCACGCCAGCGGAGGTCCACGAGATGCGACGCTTGAAGATGTCCGGGATGCTCAACAAGGAGATCGCCGAGAAGATGGGAAGATCCTACACGGCGGTTCAAGTGATCGTGACGGACCTGACCAAGGCAACCCGCAACGAGGCCGATCAGAAACGCGCGATCATCCGGCAACTGCGAGACCGTGGGGCGACCTACCGGGAGATAACGAAGGCCACGGGAGCAGGCAAAACGGCGATCCAGTGGGCGGTGAATAAGCCTGTGAGATTGGCAAGGAAAGCGCGGTAAAAGAAACCCAAACAAACCACTGGTCAGTCGCAGAACAATCGCTAGAGAGAAGCCGTTGACGCGAGGTGTGAGAGCCGGACGTCAAACCTACATCACCGACATGAAACAGTTTTCCCCCTCTTTTTGTCTCGGACCCGGCGCTTT
>Ga0208783_10000326_pt1 | contig 29554 bp, 15 predicted proteins | sample DEB19_08_DNA_2_FD_184529 | JGI IMG/M metagenome (GOLD analysis project Ga0208783, IMG submission 184529) | Aqueous microbial communities from the Delaware River and Bay under freshwater to marine salinity gradient to study organic matter... | ecosystem: Environmental > Aquatic > Marine >...
GACAGGCGTGGATGCAGGGGAGCACCCGCTGGAAGTCGCCGGTCGCGACGATGACGGCGTCGACGTCGCGGCGGTCAAGCAGCCTGCGGTAGTCCTGGTAGACGGCCCAGTCGCCGCCACGCTTCGCTTTGAAGGCCTCGGCCCGCGGCAGGTTGCAGTCGCACAAAGCGACGATCCGGGCGGATGGGGGCAGCTGGTCGAGGAGCAGGCCGGCCCGGTTGCCCACGCCGATCGCCCCGATCCGCACCGTGCCGCCGGGGCCCGAGTCGGCAACCGCCGCTCGCGGACGGGGCAGGGTCGTGGCCGCCACTGCCGCGGCGACGAACGTCCGCCTGCCGATCGCTGGCACGGGGTCGGGCATCCCAATGCTCCGAGAACCTGTATCGCAATGCCGGACCAATCAGGACAAATCCTACTGTCCGCGCGCCGTGCTTCGCAAAAACCCCCGTGAATCCACGCTCCTGATGGGGTATCCGGGCGGAGTCAGCCGGCGACGCTTTCCGGGCCGCGCTCGTCCCGGATTTCGGGAAATCCGCGACCGGGCTGGCTCGAGGAGAGCAGAGGCGTCTGCGATACCGCATGCCGCCGCGCTGATGGCGGCCGGGACCCGGCCGGTCTCGCTGGCGACGACACCGACACCGGCATCAGTGGCCGGAAAACTCGCCGTCATAGCCCTACTCTGCCAACTTTCGCAGTGGATTTTCGCAAGCTGAGCCGACATTGCATTCTGGGTAATCTGTAGCTCTGCAGCCTGTTTCCTTCTTGAGCGGTCCGCCGCATGGTGCCGCAGAGGGAGCGGAAGCGGTTGCGGGGTTCGGACACACCTTTTTTGCGAGGTTGGCAGGACGTGAGACGAGGTGCGATGGCAAGGCAAGGGCTGGTCGAGGCGTCGTTTGGAAGTGGCACTGTCGGTGGACGACGGAGGCGCCGGCATGTCCGCAGGCACCGGCTGGCCAGCGAGCGGCTGGAGCACCGGCTGGCGCTGGCGGTCATCACGCCGTTCACGGTCCGCTACACGACCAACGCCCCGGGCGACATCACGTTCGCCGCGAACACGCTCATGACGGCTGGCCCGCCGGCCAGCCCCGCGGAGATCGCCAACGCCCAGAACGGCATCGGCACGAAGGTCAACAACAACGACTTCACGATGGCCTATGTCGACATCGACGGCCCTTACAATCCGCTTGATCCGTCGTCGACGTTCAATTCGAGCGCGTCGGCGCTCGTCATGCCCACCGGCTCGCAGGTGCTCTTCGCCGGCCTCTACTGGGGCGCCCGCACCAACAGCACGTTCTCCACGGGCCTGACCGCCGAGCGTGCGCTCGTGAAGTTCAAGGCTCCCGGCGACTCCGGCTACCGCGACATCATCGGCACCGTCATCGGCACCACGAACTCGAGCTACCAGTCGTTCTCCGACGTCACGAGCATCGTGCAGGCCAAGGGCGCGGGCATCTACACCACGGCCAACGTCCGGGCCGTCGCCCAGGCCAGCGACTTTTACGCCGGCTGGTCGCTCGTCGTCGCCTACCAGGCGCCCGACACGGCCGTCCGCAACCTGACCGTCTTCGACGGCTACGGCGACGTCCGCAGCGCCGACCCGGCCATCTCGATCACGGTCAGCGGCTTCAAGACGCCGACGTCGGGGCCGGTCAACGCCACCATCGGCTTCGTCGCCTACGAGGGGGACCTCGGCTACACCGGCGACACCGTCACGCTCGACGGCGGCCTGAAGAACAGCAAGGGCAAGCCGATCGTTTCGACGCTCTCCGACGCGTCGAACCCCGCCAACAACTTCTTCAACAGCACGATCACCGACCGCGGCAGCCTCGTCTCGACGAAGAGCCCCAACTACGTCAACCAACTGGGGTTCGACGCCAACCTGATCGCGGCCGACGGCCTGATCGCCAACGGCGCCACGTCGGCCACGATCAACATGAAGACCGGCGGCGAGACCTACTACCCCGGCGTGGTGACGACGGCGATCGACCTCTTCGCGCCCGACGTGAGCGTCGACAAGCGGGTCGAGGACCTCAACGGCGGCACGGTCGCGGTGGGCGACACGCTCCGGTACACGATCACGGTCGCCAACGCCCCGACCGCCCTCGATAGCGCCGTCAACGTCCTGCTCAAGGACGTCATCCCGGCGGGCACGGCCTACAAGCCCGGCAGCCTCGTGGTCACGGCGGGGGCGAACGCCGGGGCGAAGACAGACGCCGCCGACGGCGATCAGGCCGAGTATCTCGCGGGCACGAACACGGTGCAGGTCCGGCTCGGCACCGGCGCGGCCGGCGCCGGCACCAGCGGCGGCTCGCTCGCGGCGGGCAAGTCGACGACGTTGACGTTCGAGGTGGTCGTCGGGGCCGCCGACCCCGTCGGCTCGACGCTGATCGCGAACACGGCGACCGCCACGTTCACCGGGGCCACGAGCGGCCTGACGCTCTCGGCCATCGACACCGCCACGATCGCAAGGCCCGGCGGCACCGACCTGCGGGTCACGAAGGACGACGGCCGCACGCAGTACGTTCCCGGGATGGCGACGACCTACACGATCACGGTCACCAACGCCGGCCCCACGGCCGTGACCGGGGCCCGCGTGCTCGACGTGATGCCGGCGCAGCTGACGGGCGTGAGCTGGGGGGCGGCCTACTCGACCGGCGCGAGCGGTCCCGCATCGGGCACTGGCGACATCGACGCGCTCGTGGATCTCGACGTCGGCGCCACGGTCGCCTTCATCGTGACGGCGACGATCCGGCCCGAATCGTTCGGCGACATCGTCAACACGGTGGTCGTGACGCCGCCGGCCGGCGTGCCCGACACCGACGAGTCGAACAACGTCGCGACCGACGTCGACGTCTTTCTGCATCGCGCCGGACTCACCCTCGACAAGTCGGTGGAGGACGTCAACGGCGGATTCCTGCAGGCCGGCGACGTGCTCCGCTACACGATAGTCGTCAACAGCAAGACCTCCGGCGTCGACGCGGCCACGCAGGAGGCGGCAGCGAACGTCATTCTCACCGACGTGGTGCCGACGAACACGACGTTCAAGCCGGGCTCGCTCCGTGTCTACCGCGGCGACAACAGCGGAGCGAAGACCGACCAGGTCGACGCCGATCAGGGCGAATACATCAGCGGCACGAACACGGTGCAGTTCCAGCTCGGCGCCGGTGCCGGCGCGGGCACGGGCACGCCGGTCGGCGGCACGCTGGCGGCGGGAACCTATGCCGTTGTCCAGTTCGATGTGACCGTCAACGCCGGCATCCCCGACAGCACGGTGATCACGAACACGGCCACCGTCACGGGCACCGGGGCGACGTCGGGGCTGCCGGTTTCGGCCACCGACTCGGTCGGGATCGCGACCGCTTCCGCCGCCGATCTCTACGTGGCCAAGAAAACGACCACCACGTTCACGCCGGGAGCCACGATCACCTACGTCGTCGACGTGGGCAACAAGGGGCCGAGCGCGGCCGTCGCCACCGGCACGCCGATAACTGTCACCGACTTCAAGGAGGACACAGCGTCACTGCCGGACTTCGCCAACATCTGGACGTGGGACCACGATTCAACGACGTTGGCCATCGGCCTCTCGAACAACGACCGGCAGGGACTGGGGGGTGGCACCAGATTCGGGCCTCCCGACCGCGGGGTGTTCAACGCCATCTCGCTCACCGGCCAATTCGTGCTCGACCCAGGCAGTACGCTCGCGGAGGTGGGTGCGGAGCGATTCGTCGTCAACCTCTTCGACAACGGGGGCAAGAGGGTGACGGCGACGTTTCACTACAGCCAGTTCGTCGGGGGCGTGAAGACGGTGGTCGCACCGCTCACGTACGTCGAACCGGGATTCGACTTCGACGGGTACAACAACGTCGTGAGCTGGACGCTCAGGGGCGACGGCTCCAATTCCATCAGCTGGTTCGCCAGTTTCATCCTCGACCAACTCAGCACGGTCACGCAGGCTGGAGCGACCGTCGTCGACACGCTGCCGGCGGGGCTGTCGAACGCCACCTGGACCGCACGATACGGCGGTGGGGCGTCGGGACCGACGTCGGGCTCGGGGTCGATCAACGCCCAGGTCGACCTGCCCGCTCGGGGTTCGGCGATATTCGTCGTCACCGCCACGGTCGATGCCGATTTCTCGCCCGACGGAATGCTCACGAACACGGCCACCGTCACCGGCCCCTCCGGCATCCCGGATCCGAATCCCGACAACAACACCTCCACCGTGACGAGCACGCCCGCCGGCGTGACCGACCTCGGCGTCACGAAGACCGACGGCCAGACCGCCTACGTGCCCGGCCAGACCGTCAGCTACACGATCACGGTGACCAACGCCGGCCCGAGCTACGCCTACTCCTCGTCGGTCGTCGACACGCTCGACCCGGCCGTCATCGACGTGGCGGCCGCGACCTGGACCGGCGGCTACGCGGGCCCCGCGGGCTTCGTCGGCGGCGCCGGCTGGACCGGCACGAGCGGCTCCGGCACCGGCTCGCTCAGCGAGATTCTCGACGTCCTGCCGGTGGGTGGCACGGTGACCTACACCGTCGTCGCACCGACGCTCTCCGCGGCCACGGCGAAGCTGGTCAACACCATCACGGCAACGCCGTCGAACCTCTCCAACGACCCGAATCCGACCAACAACTCGGCCACCGACGCCGACGACCCGTGGCTGCCGGCGGAGCTGCTCGTGGAGAAGTCGGTGCTCGACGTGAACGGCGGCTCCGTCCAGGTCGGCGACAGGCTCACCTACACGATCCTCGTCACGAACCCCGCGGCCCCGATCGGCGCGAACCGCGACACTGCCGGCAGCGTCTCGATCTCGGACCTGATCCCGACCAACACGACCTACGCCGGCAACCTCACCTCCAGCCAGGGCTCGATGACCGGCAGCCAGGGTGCCGGCGTCGCCGGCACTCTCGGCTCGATCGCCCCCGGAAGCTCGGTCACCGTCACGTTCGACGTGATCGTCGACGCCGGTACGCCCGCGGGCACGACGATCCTCAACAATGCCCTCGTCGACGGCACGGGCCAGCTCAGCCAGAAACACCTCGAGGGCGAGGGCGGCGTGGCCGTGATCACGGCGGCCCCGCTCGCCGATCTGGCGATCGCGAAGTCGGCCGCGCCGGCCGCCACCTACGTGCCGGGGCAGCCGCTCACCTACACGCTCGTCGTGTCGAACCGCGGCCCCACCACGGCCACGAACGCCCGCGTGCAGGACCTCTTCCCGGCGGCCTACGGCAGCGGCAGCTGGACGATCGTCTACGCCGGCGGTGCGACCGGGCCGGCGAGCGGGTCGGGTACGAACCTCGACGTGAACGTCACGATCCCCGTGGGGGGCACGGCCACGTTCACGATCACGGGTGGCGTCTCCAACGAGATGCGGCCCTGGCCGACCATGCTCACGAACACCGCGACGGTCACGCCGGCCGCGGGCACGAGCGACCCCGACCCGACCAACAACGAATCGACGACCACCAACCGTGTCGCGCCGGCCTGCGACCTCTCGATCGTGAAGACCGACGGCAAGTCGACCTACGTCCCCGGCGCCCCGGTGGTCTACACGATCACCGTCACCAACGCCGGCCCGAGCTTCGCCGCGGCGGCCCGCGTCACCGACACGCTCGACCCGGCGATCATCACCTCCGCCACCTGGACGGCGGCGTTCACCGGCAGCGGCGCCGCGGGCGTCGCCAGCGGTAGCGGCTCGATCGACCAGTTCATCAACCTGCCGGTGGGAGGCACGGCCGTTTACACCGTGACCGCGCAGACGTCCGCCGCGGCCACCGGCACGCTCGTCAACAAGGCGAAGGTCGCGCCGCCGACGGGCGCCACCGATCCCAACCCGCTCGACAACGAGTCGGCCGACGTCAACACGCTCCTGCCGCCCGCGAAGCTCGTCGTCACCAAGAGCGTGCGGGACGTGAACGGCGGCTTCGTCGTGGCCGGTGACATCCTCCGCTACACGATCACCGTCGCCAACAACCCCGGCGTCGTGGGCAACACCGAGAACGCCCTCGACGTGATCCTGAACGACGCGATTCCGGCCAACACCACCTACAAGCCGGGCACGCTCAAGGTGACCGGCGGCGCCAACGCGGGCGCGAAGACCGACGCGGTCGACGCCGACCAGGCCGAGTTTCTCGGGAACGCCGTGCGGTTCCAGCTCGGCACCGGCGCGGGCGCCGGCACCGGCACGCCGGTGGGCGGCCGGCTCTCCGGCGGCCAGTCGACGACGGTCACGTTCGACGTCACGGTCAACGCCGGCATCCCGCTCTCCACTCTGATCACCAACACCGCCACCGCCACAGGCACGGGTCAGGTGTCGGGCTCGCCGCTGCAGGGCAGTGGCACCGCGGGCATCACGACCGCCGCGGGCGCCGACCTCGCCATCGTGAAGACCGGCCCGGCAACGGTCACGCCCGGCAACACCGTCACCTACCAGCTCGTCGTGACGAACACCGGCCCGGGCACGTCGACGGGCGCGCTCGTCCAGGACACGCTGCCGGCCGGTCTGACCGGCGGACAGTGGACGGCGACCTACACCGGCCCGGCGGGCGGCGTCGTCCCGGCCAGCGGCTCCGGCAGCGTGAACGCGAGCGTCACGCTGCCCAAGAGCGGGAAGGCCACGTTCACGGTCACCGCCACCGTCAGCCCCACGTTCCGCGGCGTGCTGACGAACACGGCGACGGTCACGCCCACCGACGGCGATCCCGATCCGAATCCCAACAACAACTCCTCGACGTCGACGAGCACGGCGACGCCGGTGGCGAACCTCGGGATCGTGAAGACCGACTCCCAGCAGACGTACATCCCCGGCCAGCCCGTGGTCTACACGATCACGGTGACCAACGCGGGCCCGAGCTTCGTCAGCGGCGCGACGCTGGCCGATCCGTTCCCGACGACGCACATCCTCGACGCCAGCTGGTCGGCCGTGTTCACCGGCACCGGCTCGTCGGGAGCGGCCGCCGGCAGCGGACCGATCGACGAGCGGATCGATCTCGCGCCAGGCGGCACGGCGGTCTACACGGTGACCTGCCTGACCCGGCCCGGACTCACGACGTCGCTGGTCAACACGGCGACGATCACCGCACCGGTCGGCACGACCGATCCGACCCCGGGCAACAACTCCTCCACCGACACCGACACGGTGGTCGTGGCCGGACAGCTGGCCGTCACCAAGACGGTGACCGATCTCGACGGGGGCGACGTCCAGCCGGGCGACTACCTGCGGTACACGATCGTGGTGGGCAACAACGCGAACACGTCGCGCCCGGGCGAGGCCGTCGACAACGTGATCCTCACCGACCTGATCCCCGCCAACACGACCTTCGTCACGTCGGGCTTCGCCGGCGTCGCCCCGCCGTCGACGACCGTCGGCAGCGTCACGGGCGACCAGGCCGACGGCATCGTGGCGACGCTCGGCACGCTGGCGACCGGCCAGTCGGCGACGATCGTGTTCTACGTGCAGGTCGACGCGTCCACGCCCGCCGCGACGATCGTCGCGAACACGGCGGTGGCTACCGGCCTGGGTGCCGAGACCGGCACGTCGCTCACGGGTGCCGGCAACGTCGGCGTGGTCACGACCACGGGGGCCGATCTGGCGATCGACAAGAGCGGCCCGATCGCGTTCACGCCCGGCGACTCGCTCACCTACACGATCGTGGTGACGAATCGCGGCCCGAGTGGCGTCACCGGCGCCCGCGTCACCGACGCGCTGCCGGCGGGCCTGCTGAACGCCGCCTGGACGGTCGTCTACGCCGACAGCAGCACCGGCAGCGGCACGGGCGACATCGACGAACTGATCGACCTGCCGGTGGGCGGCACGGTGACGTTCACGGTCACCGCCGACATCGACTCCCGCGCCCTCGCCGACCTCGTCAACACGGCGTTCGTCGACACGCCGGACCGCGTCGTGGATCCGAACCTCGCCGACAACTCGTCGTCGTGGATCTCGTCGCCGCAGGTCGACACGCCGCTGACGATCACGAAGACCGACGATCGCGACAGCTTCGCCCCCGGCGACGTCGTCACCTACACGATCACCGTGACGAACCCCGGCCCGAGCTTCGCGCAAGGCGCTCTGGTGAGCGACCAGCTCGACCCCGCCGTCGTTGACGTCTCCGCGGCGACCTGGACCGCCGTGTTCACCGGCGATTACTCCAACGGCAACACGGCCGGCACCGGCTCGATCGACGAGATCATCGACCTGGCCGTCGGCGGCACGGCCGTCTACACGGTCGTGGTGCCCACGCTCTCCTCCGCGACGAAGAGCCTCGTCAACACGGCCGTCGTCGTGGGGCCGGACGGTTCGACCGACACCGACACCGACACCGACCCGATCGACTTCTCCCCGGCGCTCCTGCTGGGCACCGACATCGGCTGCGACTCCGCACCGCTCGTGCAGGTGATCGACCGGCTGACGGGCCTGCCGCTCGTGCAGTTCTATGCCTACGAGCCAGCCTTCCGCGGCGGCGTGCACGTCTACGGCTACGACGTGACCGGCGACGGCATCCCCGAGATCGTCACGGCGCCGGGCCCGGGCCGGCAGGGCGAGGTGCGGGTGTTCACGCAGGACGGCACGCGGCTGTTTGATTACAGCTTCTTCCCCTACGGCGCGGGCTTCACCGGCGGCGTCGAGATCGCCGGCGGGGCGGTGACCGGACCGGACCGTCGCGAGATCGTCACCGGCCAGCAGAAGGGACCGGGCACAGTCCGCGTGTTCGGCGTGACCCCCGGCGCCGGCGTGACCACGCCGGCAATCCGCGAGATCCAGCCGCAGCCGTTCGGCGCCGGCTTCAGGGGGGGCGTGACGCTGGCCACCGCCGACCTCGGCACGTTCACGGGCACGACCCTGACGGCCAATGCTCCCGACGGCATCGCGGAGATCATCGTGGGCAGCGGCGTCGGCACGCCGGCCACTGTGAAGACCTACAACGCGGTGCCCGCCCAGCCCGCGATGGTCAATTCGGTCCAGGCGATCGCGCCGGGCTTCCGCAACGGCGTGTCGGTGGCGGTGCTGCCGGTGGCGGCCGGAGTGGCCGACAAATACACGGTGTCGGCGGGTGTCAATGGCGGCTCCCGCGTCGAGACCTACTCTGGCACGAGGAAGATCCCCGACGCGGCGTTCGCCGCCTTCGGGGGCGTCAACGGCAAGCGGGCGGACGTCTGGACGGCGTCGCTGAGCGAGGCGTTCATCTACAGCGTGCAGGGCCAGTTCGGGAAGACGGCCGGCATCGTGCAAAACACGTCGCCCTCCGGCGGCACGTCCTCGACGCTGCCCGGCTCGCTGTCGGCGTTGCCGCCCCTCCGCATCGGCACGCTCCGCCGCCAGTCACCGCTGCCGCTCCCGTGAGCCGGCCGACATGATGCGTGAGCCCGGCCCCGGCCGCGTTCAGGGAAACAACGCGAGCAGGCTGTCGGCAAAGAGCTTGTGGCCAAAAATGTTGGGATGGTTGATGTCGTTCTCCATCAGCGTCTGGTAGGGAATGCCCTGCCGCCACAGCCGCCCGTAGCGAAGCGACGCGTCCGCGACGGCCACGCCGCGTTGCCTGCCAAACTCGCGCACGGCCTTCACGTAGGGCCGCGGATCGTCGTCGATGTCCCGCTGGGAGGTGAGCTTCATCCACGACGGCATCACGTAGTGCGGCGTGAGGATGATCCACTCCGCGTCGATGCCGCGGAAGTCGGCCAGCAGCCGGCCGTAGCGTTCCTCCACCTGCTCCGGTGCGAGGCCCGCGTCGTTGACGAACTCGGAGACGATCAGGTGTGGCCGGCGGTCGAGCACCTTTTCCTGGAAGTTGTGCGGGCTGCCGGGCGGCTCGGCGAGGTAGCTGCCGGTGTTGCGGCCACCCCAGGCTTCCGTGATCAGCTCGATCTGCGCCCGGGGAAACCGGGCCCGCAGCCGGTCGACGAACATCGACTGCCAGCGGCCGTAGGTCGTGACGCTGTCGCCCCAGGCCAGCACCTTCAGCGGCTCGCCCGACTGCAGCCGACGCACCGTGGCCGGAAGGAGCGTCTCCGCGACGGAGGGCTGCGGCCGCGGCGGCTCGGGATACTCGGTCTCGAGGATGGGATAGAGGCAGTCCGCGGAGAGCGCCGCGATCCGGCCCGGGATGAACACGTTGGCAAGCCGCTGCTCGCCCGGGCCGAGCGACGGCGGCTCGCAGGTGGCGACGAGGGGCCGGCCGCCGCGCAGCACGATCGCGCCGTCGGCGCCGAGCACGATCGAGTCGAGCCGCCTCAGGCCGTAGCGGTAGCTGACGAACACGGGCTGGTCGGCGGCGATGCCACCGTCGGGTAGCCTGCCGAACGAGCCCCAGTCGAGGTCGGCCTCGTAGTCGGTGCCGCGGACGAGCACGCGGCCGGCCGCGCCGGCAGCATCCTTCACGACGACGCTCTCCGGATCGACGGCCCCGCGAACGCTGCATTCCTCCGCCCGCACGCCGGCCAGCGCCGGCCCCTTCCGCCAGGGCGGCCCCGCCGGATTGAAGTCGGTGAGCGTGGCGTGCCGCTCGTCGACCACCGAGACGATGTCGGGGCGTGGCACGTCGAGCGTGGCGTGTCGCGCTCCCTCCGGCAGCTGCACCGTCGCTCGCACCTGCCAGTCGCCGGCGATCTCGAGCACGACGGGCGGCTGTGCCGCCGAAAGGGTCGCCGGCGGGAGGAGCAGCAGCGCGAGCGCGGCGACGACGGGCGGCCGGGGCACGGGCAGGGAGCGTGGCATGGCGGTCGGCCGGCCGTGTGGGAGAAAAGTTCGATCGACGGTGGCCGCCGCGGGGGTGCGGCGGCGGCACCGCACGGTCATCGTAGGGCTACAGGGCCCCGGGATCCATCTCGCCTGCGAGGCGTGCTCCATTTACCATAGGGCGGTCGTCGATCGAGCCATGCCATTCCGCTGCGGCCTCGTCATCCTTGTGACCCATGCTCACCGCAACCGCATCGGTGCCCGACGAAACGGCAGCCCGCGAGGACTGGCGGCAGCTGGTGGCGGCGTACCAACGTTGCGATAGGTCGCAGGCTGTGTGGCAGGTGGTCACGTCGTTCGGCGGGTTCGTCGTGATGCTCGTGGCGATGTACCACAGCCTGTCCGTCGGCTATTGGCTGACCCTCCTGCTCGCCTTTCCGGCAGCGGGATTCGTGCTGCGGATCTTCATCATCCAGCACGACTGCGGCCACGGGTCGTTCTGGGAGTCACGACGGGCCAACGAGCTGACCGGCCTGACGTGCAGTCTGTTCACCACCGTGGCGTTCCGCTATTGGCGCCGACGGCATGCGGTGCATCACGCGACGCACGGCATCCTCGAGAAGCGCGGCCTCGCCAATCATCCGTGCCTCGCCTGGATGGCCCATCCCGGCCATGCCTGCGGCGAGGAGCGGGCCACGGGCGACGTCTGGACGATGACCGTCGACGAATACCTGCGGTCGTCGTGGTGGACGAGGGTTCGCTACCGCATCTGCCGTCACCCCCTCTATCTCTTCGGCGTCGAGCCCGTGGTCAACTTCCTGGTCGCGGAGCACTTGCCGCTGGCTTCGAGCCCGGCCTGGCGGCGCGGCGAGCGGCGGTCCGTCTGGCTCACCGACCTGGGGCTCGTCGCCGCGTACGCGACCTGCTGCTGGGCGTGGGGGGTCGGCACGGTGGTCGCCATCATCCTGCCGATCGCGCTGATCGCCGGGGCCGCGGCGGTGTGGCTCTTCTACGTGCAGCATCAGTTCGTCGACGCCTATTGGGAGGACGAGGCGACGTGGAGCTTCACGGAGGCGGCGCTCCGTGGCAGCTCCTATTACAAGCTGCCGGAGGTGCTCCGCTGGTTCACGGGCAACGTGGGCTTCCACCACATCCACCACTTGAGCCCGAGCGTGCCCAACTACCATCTCAAGGCGTGCCACGAGAGCCACCCGCTCTTCCAACACGTGACGACGCTCACGATCCGCGACAGCCTGAAGACGACGCGGCTCACGCTCTGGGACCCCGAGCAACGCCGGATGGTGGGGTTTCGCGAGGCGCTCCGCCACGCGGACGACCTCGGGCCGGGGCGCGGTCCGATCGGGCCGCCGGCACGGGCGTGAGTGGACCATCCTGCGGGGCCGCCGCGACCCCTGCCCGTCCGAGGAATGAAAAGTCAGGAGAGATGATCATGTCGACGCTTCATCACGCCCCTGCATGTCGTGCACCGATGCCCTCCGTGAGCATGGTCGCCGCGCTCGTCGTCGCCGCGTTGGCCGCGGCTGCGGCGTCCGGCCAGCAGCCACCGTACGACGTCTTTCCTCCCGCCGAGCCGCCGTATTACCGGGTGCGGTACGACGCCTCCGCCGAACCCGATGCCCTCATCTACCCGGTCAACTACACGCTCTGGGTGCCGCCCGGCGTGACGCAGCTCCGCGGCGTGATCGTGCACCAGCACGGCTGCGGCGAGGGATCGTGCAAGTCGGGGCTCACGGGCGCGTACGACCTGCACTGGCAGGCACTGGCCCGCAAGCACGCCTGCGGCCTGCTGGCCCCGTCGTACGAGCAGCCGGAGAAGGCCGACTGCCAGAAGTGGTGCGATCCGCGCAACGGCTCCGGCGCCGCCTTCCAGCGGTGCCTCGCCGATCTCGGCGCGGCGTCGGGGCATCCCGAGCTGGCACGGGTGCCCTGGGCGCTGTGGGGGCACAGCGGCGGCGGGCATTGGGCCGGCGGCATGGTGCTCCTGCATCCGGAGCGGGTGGCCGCGGCGTGGCTGCGGTCGGGCGTGCCGCTGCTCGCGGCCGATCCGAAGCGCGAGGGCATCAAGCCGCACACGCTCTCCGACGCGGCGCTCGGCGTGCCCGTGATGTGCAATCCGGGCACGAAGGAGGGGGTGACCGTGAAGGACGGCCGCTTCGCCGCCGTCTGGCCCGCGAACGAGGCGTTCTTCAAGGCGGTGCGGAGCAGGGGTGGATTGATCGGCGTCGCCGTCGATCCACTCACGGCGCACGAGTGCGGCAACCAGCGTTACCTCGCGATCCGGTGGCTCGACGCCTGCCTCGCCCAGCGGCTGCCGGACGGCGACGGGAAGCCGCTGCGGCCGATGCCCAAGGAGCAGGCCTGGCTGGCCGACGTCACCGGTACGGAGGCCGGGCCGGCCGCGAAGCGGTCGGGCGATCCGCTCGAGGCCGGCTGGCTGCCGAACGAGGCGGCGGCCCGGGCCTGGATGCAGTACGTGAAAGACACGGCGGTGACCGACGAGAGCCCGCCCCCCGCGCCCACGAACCTGCGGCTGCGGGGCCGGGCCGCGGAGCTGGCATGGGATGCCGAGGCCGACCCCGAGAGCGGCCTGGCCGGTTTCATCGTCGAGCGCGACGGCGAGGTGATCGCGCACCTGCCCGAGCAGCCGAAGAATCCGTTCGGCCGGCCCGTGTTCCAGGGTCTGCAATACAGCGACACGCCGTCGTCGCCGCTGGTGCCGCTGGAGTTCACGGACGCGAAGGCCGAGTCGGGACGATCGCATCGCTATCGCGTGATCGCCGTGAACACGGTCGGCCTGAAATCGCCACCGACCGCGGAGGTGGTGGCGCAGGTCGAGTCGGCGGCGGCCGCGGCCCGCTGACACGGGGCCCGCAAGCCCGCCACGATCCGCGTCGCACGCCGTCAATCGCCCCGGCGGGCGTGGAAGCCGTCGAGGAACGCGGGCAACGCCGCGCGGAGCGGCGATGAGTCGAGATACCGTGCGGCCAGCTCGCTGCGACCGCGGGCCAGCAGCATCGCGTAGACGTGTAGCTCGAAGTGGAGCCGCAGCCGTTCCTCCGCCGCGGTCTCGCCGAGGACGCGAAAGACGCCCACGAGCGCCTCCGCGGTCGAACGGTGCGACGGCTCGGCCTGGTGTCGCAGCCAGTAGCGGCTCGGCTCGCCGCTCGACTCCGGCAGCCGGAAGCAGCGGCCCGGCGCCTCGACGGCGCGGAGCATCTCGCCCGCCTGTCGCCACGTGGCATCGAGCAGGAGTATCTGCATGCGGTCGGCCGTCGCATCCACGGTCCCATCGGCCCTCACGGGCAGCGGCGCCCCGGTCGGGTGCAGGATCCACAGCTCGCGATCGGCGTCCAGGGACTCGGTCGGGAAGCCGGCAGCGGGAAAGAAGCGGCTCTGCCGCTGGTAGAGGCAGCTGCTCGCGTTTCGCACCACGCGGGTCACGAGCCTGCCGGTGCTCGTGGGTTTTGCATGCTCGTGACGATGCATGAAGACGTGCACGCGGACCGCGGTGTCGACCGGTGGAATCGCGTCGCAGATGCACCAGCGCGGCTGCAGCTGGCACCGCGGGCAGCGGGCGGCACCGGCGAGGACGACGCTGCGACCCATGCGTGAGACCAGGAGGATGCGGGACGGTCCGCGGCACCACGTCGGGCCGGGGCCGGCTACACTGGATGGAGAGTGTGACACGGTCCTCGTGATGGAGACCAGCCGATGCCGCTGTACGAGTATTCCTGCGACCGGTGCGGCCGAAAAATCGAGCTGCTCGTCCGTGGCGGGGAGCAGCCGGAGTGCCCGCACTGCCGGAGCACGAAGCTGACCAAGCTGTTGAGCGTGGTCGCCGGCCATGTGGCACACGGCGGCTCCACCGCCGAGCCGGGGGGCGGCTGCGGCCGGCCACAGTGCGGCATGGGCGGCTGCGCGGGCCTCGGCTGATACCGCCGGCGGGCTGGTTTTTCTGGTATGCCGTGGTGCAATGCAGTGGTCCCGGACTACTCTTGGGTATCCGGGCTAGGGCTGCCGGGCTGTTGTTTCCCCGCCGTTCGACCGGTCGAGCGATGACCACTCCTTTCGCCGTTCGGGATTCGGCCATCGAAGGCCGGTATCGGCTCGCCTGCGAGGAGTACGCCGCCTGGGGCGTCGATGCCGAACGCGCGGTCGAGCGGCTCGGCGCGGTGTCGATCTCGCTCCACTGTTGGCAAGGGGACGACGTCCGGGGCTTCGAGGGCCGCGGGCAGGAGATCGGGGGCGGGCTGGCGGTCACCGGCTGCTATCCGGGCCAGGCCCGCACGGCCGACGAATTGCGGACCGACCTCGACCTCGCGCTGTCGCTGATCCCGGGGCGGCATCGGCTGAACCTGCATGCCAGCTACGCGGAATATGACGGCCGGCAGGTCGACCGCGACGCGATCTCGGTGGAGGGGTTCGGCCGCTGGATCGACTGGGCCCGGTCGCGTGGCCTGGGCCTCGACTTCAATCCCACGTTCTTCGCGCACCCCCGCGCCGCCGACGGCCTCACGCTCTCGCATCCGGATCCCGGCATCCGCCGCTTCTGGATCGAGCATGGGCGGGCGTGCCGCAGGATCGGCGCGGCGTTCGGAGAGGCGCTCGGCACGCCCTGCGTGACAAACGTCTGGATCCCCGACGGCATGAAGGACACGCCGGTGGATCGCAAGGGGCCGCGGCTGCGGCTGTGCGAATCGCTCGACGCCGTCTTCGCGGAACGGCTCGATCGTCGGTGCAATCTCGACGCTGTGGAGGGAAAACTCTTCGGACTCGGCTCGGAGAGCTACGTCGTCGGCTCGCAGGAGTTCTATCTGGGGTACGCGCTCTCGCGGGGCGTCATGCCGTGCCTCGACACCGGCCACTATCACCCGACCGAGGTCGTATCGGACAAGATCTCCGCGGTGCTCGGGTTTGTCGAAAAACTTCTCCTGCACGTGAGCCGGGGGATCCGCTGGGACAGCGACCACGTGGTCACGCTCTCCGACGAGCTCGAGGCGATCGCCCAGGAGCTGGTGCGAGGCGACTTCCTCGATCGCGTCCACCTCGGCCTCGATTTCTTCGACGCCAGCATCAATCGCGTGGCGGCGTGGGTCGTCGGCGCCCGCGCGTTCCTCAAGGCGATTTTGCTCGCGTTCCTCGAGCCGACCCCCTTGCTGCGCGAGGCGGAGTCCCGCGGCGACTATACCGCACGCCTCGTGTGGCTCGAGGAGTCGAAGTCGCTCCCGCACGGGGCGATCTGGGACCACTGGTGTGTGCGGCACGGCGTTCCCACCGGCAGGCACTGGCTCGAGCCGGTCCACCGCCACGAGCGCGACGTGCTCCTCCGCCGATCGTGACGCCGAGGTGGCCTGCGTGACCGCGCTTTTGAAGCTGACCGACATCTCCAAGTCCTATCAGGGGCTGCAGGCCCTGCGCGGGGTGTCGTTCGACCTCGCCCGCGGCGAAGTGCACGCGCTCGTCGGCGAGAACGGCGCCGGCAAGTCGACGCTCATCAAGACGATCACCGGGGCCGTGGTGCCCGACCGGGGCACGATCGAGGTGGACGGCGTGCCGATCGAGCTCAACGACCCGGCACGGTCGCGGGAACGTGGCATCCGCGCCATCTACCAGCAGCCGGCACTGTTTCCCGACCTGTCCGTCGCGGAAAACATCGCGCTGGGCTTGGAGCCGGAGGGCGCCTGGCGGCGGGTGCGGTGGGGCAGGCGGCGCAGCCAGGCCCGCGAACTGCTCGCGCGGATCGGCGCGCGGATCGACCCCGAGACCGAGGTCCGCCGGCTGACGATGCCCGAGCAGCAGCTCGTGGAGATCGCCCGGGCGATCGGGGCCGACGCCCGCATCCTGATCATGGACGAGCCCACGGCGTCGCTCAGCGAGCAGGAGGTGGAGAACCTCTTCCGCGTCATCCGCGAGCTGCGGGCCGACGGGGTGGGGATCATCTACATTTCGCATCGGCTCGAGGAGCTGCCGCAGGTGGCCGACCGCGTGACCGCCCTGCGGGACGGCGCGCTCGTGGGCACGCATCCGATGGCGCGGGTGGGTCGGGCGGAGCTGATCCGCATGATGGTCGGCCGCGAGATCTCCGCCGTGTTTCCGAAGCGGCCGGTCGAGCGGGGCGACGTCCGCTTCGAGGTGCGCGGCTTGAGCAGCCGGGCGGAGGGGATCCGCGACGTGGGCTTCGACGTGCGGGCGGGGGAGATCCTCGGCCTAGCCGGCCTGATCGGCGCGGGACGCACGGAGGCGGCGCGGCTCCTCTTCGGTCTCGCCCCGAAGGATTCCGGCGCGGTGCGGCTCGATGGCCGGCCGATCGACGTCAAGAGCCCCGCCGACGCCGTCATGCATGGGATCGCCTACGTCCCCGAAGACCGTCGGCGGCACGGCGTGATCCTGGAGATGTCGGTGGCCGACAACGCGACGCTGGCCGTCCTGCGAAAGATCAGCTCGGGCGGATGGCTCGACTTCGGCAGGGAGGCGGCGCTGGCGGCCGAGTACGTCGACCGGCTGGGGGTGAAGACGCCGTCGGTGGCGGCGCCGGTCGGCGGCCTGTCGGGCGGAAACCAGCAGAAGGTGGCGCTCGCGCGGTGGCTGGCGACCGACCCCAAGGTCCTGATTCTCGACGAGCCGACGCAGGGCATCGACGTCGGCGCGAAGGCCGAGATCCACCGGCTCATGGGGGATCTCGCGGCCCGGGGGCTGGCGATCGTGATGATCTCCTCGGAGCTTCCGGAAATCCTCGGGATGAGCGACCGGATCGCCGTGATGCACGCCGGGCGGGTCGTCGGCGTCGTCGATCGGGCCGAGGCCACGCAGGAGTCGATCCTGTCGCTGGCGCTGGGCCACTCCCAGCCTGGTGACCGGCATCGGGAAGCCGGGACGGCCCGGCGGGAGGCCGCATCATGAGAGACCTGGGCTTCGGCGGCCGGCACCTGCGCGAGTGGTCTGTGGCGCTGGCCTACGCGGCGCTGCTGGGGGTGCTCGCGGTGCTCGCCCCGCAGTTCTTCAAGCCCGACTACCTGCGCGGTCTCCTGGTGGCGAAGTCCACGGTGCTGATCGTCGCCGTGGGGATGACGCTCGTGATCGTGGCGCGGCAGATCGACATCTCGGTCGGCTCCCAGTTTTCGGTCTGCGGCGTGATCGCCGGCTTGCTCGCGAAGGCGGGCTGGCCCATGCCGCTGGTCGCGGCCGGCACGGTGGCGGCCGGCGCGGCCATGGGCGCCTGCAACGGTGGGCTCGTCGCGGCGGTCGGCCTGCCGTCGATCGTCGTCACGCTGGCGACGATGGCGATCTTCCGCGAAACGCTCCGCTGGCTGCGCGAGGGGGAGTTCGTGCTGGGGCTGCCCGAGTATTTCCAGTGGTTCGGGCTCGGCCAGCAGGCGGGGCAGTGGACGGTCATCCTCGTGGCCGCCGCGTTCTTCCTCGCCGCCTGCTGGTGCCTGCGGTACCTGGCGGGCGGCCGGGCGGTCTACGCCGTCGGCTCCGACGCCGAGGCCGCGCGGCTGGCCGGGATGCGGCCCCGGCTCGTCGTGTTCCTCGTCTTCGTGGGGATGGGGGCGATCACCGGCCTGGCCTCGCTGTTGAACGCGATCCAATTCGGCGAGGTCGATCCCAACTCGGGCGTCGGACTGGAGCTGCAGGTCATCGCGGCGGCGGTGGTCGGGGGCACCGCGATCTCGGGCGGTCGCGGCACACTCGTGGGTACGCTCATCGGCGTCGCCCTGCTGGGGACGATCGGACCCGCGCTCGTGTTTCTCGACGCCGAGCCGCAGTGGGAGAAGGCGGTGCAGGGGCTGATCATCCTCACGGCCGTGGCCACCGACGCCTTCGAGGGGAGGAGGCGGTGATGGACGACCTGCACTCCCAAGCCGCCCCGCCAGCCACCGTGGGCGGTCGCCCGCGGTCGCGCCGGCTGCTCGACGGGGCGCAGCTGGGGCTCGTGGCCCTGCTGCTCGCGGAGATCGCGGTCTTCGCCTGCACGGGCACGAACTTCGCGACCCGCGACAACGTCTTCGAGATCGCGCGGTTGAGCGTGGAGATCGGCCTGCTCGCCCTGGCGATGACGCCTGTGATCATCACCGGCGGCATCGACCTCTCGGTCGGTTCACTGATGGGGCTGTCGGCCGTGCTCTTCGGCAAGCTCTGGCGGGACGCGGGCTGCCCGATCGGCCTGGCGATTCCCGCCGTGCTTCTGATCGGCGCGGCGGCCGGAGCCCTCAACGGGGCCCTGATCACGCGGCTCCGCATCCCGCCGTTGATCGTCACGCTCGGCTCGTTCTCGCTGTTTCGCGGCCTCGCCGAGGGCATCACCGGCGGCGTCGACAACTTCACGCGGTTTCCCGAGACGTTTCTCTTTCTGGGGCAGGGCTATCTCGGAGGCGTGCTGCCGCCGCAGCTGCCGATCTTCGTCGCGGTGGCGGTCTTCTTCTGGCTGCTGGTGCAGCGCACCACGATCGGCCGGGCGCTGTTTGCGATCGGCTTTTCCGCCGAAGGGGCCCGGCACGCGGGGATTCCCGTCGCTCGGCGGATCGGGCTCGTCTACGTGCTGTCGGGGTGCGTCGCCAGCCTCGCGGCCGTCATCTACGTGGCCCACCTCGGCCAGGCCAAGGCCGACGCGGGCACCGGCTACGAGCTGCTCGCGATCACGGCCGTCGTGCTCGGCGGCACGTCGATCTTCGGCGGCCGGGGCAGTATTCTGGGAACGCTGCTCGGCCTGTTCACGATCGCCATCCTGCAGAACGGGCTGCGTCTTTCCGATCTGCCCGCGGAGCTGGCCGGCATCCTGACGGGGGCCTTGCTACTGACCGCCCTGGGGCTCGATCGGCTGCGGTCGCAGAGCGGGCTCCGGCCCGCCCGGGCGGCGTCCTCCACTGCGCTCGACCCTTCCCATTCCGAGGAGTGTGACGTGAAGAACTCACAAGTTGCGGTGCTGGCGGGTGTGATCCTGGTCGCGGCCGGGCTGATCGCCGCGAGCAACTGGCTGCTTGCCCGCACGCTCGTCCGCGAGATCGCGGCACGAAACGCGGCCCTGCCGGCCGCTGATGGCCGCGACGCGACGGCGGCCCGCGCGGCTGCCGGCACACCAGCCGCGTCCTCCGCATCGCGGCCGCGCCGGCGGGTGACTGTGGCGATGATGCCCAAGAGCAAGGGCAACGCCTACTTCGTCGCCTGCCGCAAAGGGGCCGATGAGGCCGCCAAGGAGCTGGGCGTCGACCTGATCTGGGACGGCCCCACCGATCCCGACCCGGCCAAGCAGAACGAGGTGATCGACAACTGGATCACCCGCGGTGTCGACGTGATCGCCGTGGCGGTCGAGAACCGCGTGGGAATCTCGACCGTGCTGCGCAAGGCGCAAAGCCGCGGGATCAAGGTGCTCACCTGGGACGCCGATGCCGAGCCCGACTCCCGGACGTTCTTCGTCAACCACGCCGCGCGGGATCGGCGAGACGCTCATGGACAACGCCGCCAGGATCCTCGGCGGCACGGGCGAGTTTGCCATCATCACGGCCTCGCTGACCGCCGGAAACATGATCGACTGGCAGAAGGAGATCGAGAAGCGGCGGGCGGAGAAGTATCCCGGCGTGAAGATGGTGGCGCTGCGGCCCTGCGACGACCTGCAGAAGAAGGCCTTCGACGAGACGACCGCGATCTTGAGCGCCCACCCGGACGTGCGCGTGATCATGGGGATCTGCTCGCCCGCCCCGCCGGGCGCGGCGGAGGCTGTGAAGCAGTCTGGCCGCACCGACGTCAAGGTGCTGGGGCTCGGCCTGCCCAACATGAACAAGCGGTTCGTCCACGAGGGGATCACCGACTGCATCATCCTCTGGAAGACCGCCGACCTGGGCTACCTGACGGTTCTCGCTGCCGACGCGCTCATGAAGGGGAAACTCGCGCCGGGGGCGACCGCGATCGAGGCCGGCCGGCTGGGCACGATCGGCATCGAGGGGGACAACATCCTGCTCGGCACGCCGTTCACCTTCACGAAGGACAACATCGACCAGTTCGACTTCTGATCGCAGCCCGATGTGGCGGTGGCCCGGCATTGCACGAAAGTCGGCGATGCGCTCTCGGTCGCTCCGTCTTCGCTCGAGCGATGTTCCGGTACACCAGCCGTTCAACCAGGAGACGTAGGCGAAGGGTTCGGTGGAAGCTCGACGAGCGTTTGGCCGCCGCGGCGACAGCGAGGAGACTTCTGCCGTCCCGTAGCCGGTGCTCCACGTAGGCGGGAGGCGCTCTAGCGGTCACTCCCGGTAGGTCGCGCAACTGCTTGGGGACTCCCACAGCCGGATCTCGACGATAGGCAGCCCCGCGGACGCGCCTTGGCGATACACGAGCCGGGCGATGTTCTCGGCGGTCGGATTCTCGTCCATGAGAAACAGGGGCTCGCCCAGCGACTCGAGCACTTTTACGAGCGGGTCCGACCGGCACAGCAGCATGCGGTGATCGAGGTTGTCGTCCACGAACGTGCGAATCACGTCGCGAACGACGCCGAAGTCGACCACCATGCCGAGCCGGTCGAGCACGCTCGACTGGAGGTCGACCTCGAGTCGCCCGTTGTGCCCGTGCAGGTGCCGGCACTTGCCGTCGTAATTCAGGAGCCGGTGACCGTAGCAGAAATCGATCAGCTTCGTGACGCGGTGCGATGGAGCCATGGGATCGGTCGAGTCCTCGGAGGAAGGGTGCGACGTGCGGCGCCGATAGGGTGTCGTCGGACGGGGCTCGTCTCTGCGAAAAGCAGCATAACAGTGGGCTCACGGCGATGTGAGGCTCCTTCCTGCGCCGGAGTCGATGCATCACGAGCCCGGTTTCAGCTGGAAAAGCTGCACGTGCTCCCTCCCACGCTCGAGGTGGCGGTCCGGCACCGAACGCGGCCAGGCCTGCGCCGATCGCGGCGCGGTTCGATTCAGGCGGAGGTGAAAAACCCGCATCGGGCCTCGCGTGTGAACGCGTATCGCTATAACTTCCCGTTGTGCGCGCGAAGGAGGCCGGCCGTGTCACGCGACGCGTGTCCGTAGCACGTGTCTCCAGAGAAAAGTGAAGTCCAGACACGAGGGAGATGACGACGATGCCTGTTCACGATCCGTCGGTAGTGGATGTCGGTGGAGCTCTCGACCCGCTCTTTCGCCGGATCATCGGTGTCGCCGCTGCCGTCGGCATGCTCGTCGGCACGCCCGCGACCGCCTGCACGCGGTGCATGCGGACCTTTGCCGACGGTGCGGTGATCGTCGGGCGATCGATGGACTGGGAGGAGGATCCGGGATCGGAGATCTGGTTGTTTCCCCGTGGGATGCAGCGGCAGGGCCACGCCGGCCCTGCGAGCATCGGCTGGACGAGCCGGTTCGGCTCTGTGGTCGTGAGTTTCTATGGCGTGGCGACCGTCGACGGCATGAACGAAGAAGGGCTCGTGGCGAACACGCTCTATCTGGCCGAGAGCGATTACGGCGCGAGTGTCGCCGGGCGGCCGAACATGTCGATCGCCTGCTGGGCACAGTACGTGCTGGACAACTTCGCGACGGTCACCGAGGCGGTGGCGGCACTCGAGAAGGAGCCGTTCACGATCGTCGCTCCGGTGCTTCCCAACGGCAGGCCGGGCGTCGGCCATCTGGCGATCTCCGATCCGTCGGGCGACTCGGCGATCTTCGAGTATGTCGGTGGCCGATTGAAGATTCACCACAGCCGCCGCTACACCGTGATGACCAACTCACCTCCGTTCGACGAGCAGCTCGCGCTCAATGCCTACTGGAGTGAGATCGGGGGGGACGTGATGCTGCCGGGCACGATCCGCGCGAGCGACAGATTCGTGCGGGCGAGCTTCTATATCGATGCGATTCCGGCGAATCTCACGGGCAATCGGGCGGTCGCCTCTGTATTCAGCGTGATCCGCAACGCCTCGGCGCCGTTGGGCATCACGACGCCGGGCCAGCCGAACGTCGCGAGCACGGTCTGGAGGACGGTGCACGACCAGAAGAGCCGCATCCTCTACTTCGACTCGGCCATGAGCCCGACGGTGTTCTGGATCCCGCTGGAAGAGCTCGACTTCGCAGCCGGGGCCGCGGTGAAAAGGCTGCCGCTCAAGGCCGGCGAAACCTACAGCGGCGACGCCAGCGGGTCCCTCCAAGCAGCGCAGCCGTTTGCCTTTCTGCAGGCCACGCCCAAGTGATCCAGGTAATCCGGGTGATTCAAGGACTCCCGGCCCGGTCGGCCTGACGTTTCCCCCGTCTTGATACCAGCTGGCCTGTGAGCCATGCAGGGCCGGTAGCTGGGCATGCCGCAGCGGTCGTGCGTCGATCACTCGCCCGCGGGCCGTGCGGCTTCGACTGGCAGCTTGGCCGCGGCCCACGCCTTGTAGCCGCCCACCAGGTCGTGCACTCCCGTGCGGCCGAGCTTTTGAAGCAGGCTCGCGGCGATCGCCGAGCGGTAGCCGCCCTCGCAGTGCACGGCCACGGGCCGACCGGCTGGAATCTCGAGAGCGCGCTGCGTCAGATGCGATAGCGGAATGTTGAGACTGCCCTTGATGTGGCCGCCGACTCGTTCCGGTTCGCTCCGCACGTCCACGACGACCGGCGGAGGCCCGAAGTCCACCCGCGCGCCCGCGAGCCATTCGGCAAGGGCCGGCGCCGTGATCCGCTCCGTCCGTTCGACCAGGTCATCGCGGCTAGCCAGCGCGTTCATGCCGCCGTCAAGGTAGCCGGCCACATTGTCGAAGCCGATCCGGCCCAGTCGCATGACCGCTTCCTCTTCGCCGCCCTCCTCGGCGATCACGACGATCGGCCGCTCGTGCCCGAGCAGAGAGCCGGCCCACGTCGCATACTTTCCGTTGAGCGCGACGTTGAGGGCACCCCGCAGGTGTCCGCCTTCGAAGTCGATCCCGTCGCGGACGTCGAGAATCTGGGCTCCCGACTTCTGCGACCCGAGCACGTCGGTGAGCGGCAGAGGCTTGAGCGTCTTTTTCATCGCGTCCGCCAGCGACGCCCGCTCCTTGCGGTTGAGAATCGCATCGTGGACGAAGTAGTCGGGCGCCTCCGGCTGGTCGGCCGTGACCAGTTTCTTGAACTCCTCGCGGGTCATCGGCTGGAGCGCGTAGTTGAACTTCTTCTGCTCGCCGATCGTGGAGACGGTTTCCTTGGATAGACTCTTGCCACACATGCTGCCGGCCCCGTGAGCCGGGTAGACGAGCGTGGCATCGGGCAGCTTCACGAGCTTGTGCGTGATGCTGTCGTAGAGCATGTCCGCGAGTTCGTCGGCCGTCACGCCGACGCTTGCCAGCAGGTCGGGGCGACCGACATCGCCGATGAAGAGTGTGTCGCCGGTGAGCACTGCGACGGGCGCGGTGCGGCTTTTCGGGAGGTCGTAGACGAGGATCGAGATGCCCTCGGGGGTGTGGCCCGGGGTTTCCATGATCTCGAGCCGCACGTCGCCGAACTCCACGGCATCACCGTCTTTCATCGGGACGCAGGCGAACTCCGCCTGCGCGCGGTGGCCGAGATGAATCGTCGCACCTACGCGGTCGCGGAGCTCGATGTGGCCTGCGATGAAGTCGGCGTGGAAGTGCGTGAGGAAGACGTGCTTGATCGTGTATCCGCCGGCCTTCGCATCGGCGAGGTAGTGCTCGATGTCCCGCTGGGGATCGACCACCGCCGCGGTCTTCGTTTGCTCCTCGGTGATCATGTACGACGCATGGGACAGGCAGGAGAGGTAGTACTGCTGGATCTTCACGACTGTGCTCCGATGGAAGGCGGGACTCGGCCGGCATGGCGATCACTTGCCGCTGGCCGCGGCAAAGCCGGCTTTGACGAGCTGCGGGTAGCCGGGCTTCAGGGGCCGCACGTCGTAGCCGAGAGGCTTCAGAATCGAGGCGGCCTCCAAGCAGCGGCCACCGGCGAGGCAGTAGCAGTAGATGATCTTGTCCTTGGGGAGAGCCTTGGCGAGCTCCTGGGGTTTCGCACCGCGCTCGAGCACGCTGAGCGGGAGCAGCTCGGCCCCCACGACGTGTCCCTCCTGCCACTCTTCCGGCTCGCGCACGTCCACGATCACGGCCTTCTGCTGGGCGACTGCCTGCCGCACCGCGTCGAGCGAGTCTTTCGTGTGCTCTGCGAACGCCGTGCCCGAAAGCACGCCGAGGACGAGCCAGAAGAAAATCATGCGGGAGCAGGTCGTCGCGGAGCGGCACGACTGGTTCCAAGGCATTCGGGCGATCAGCATCGCCATGCCACAGGTGTCGGTGATGCCGGCAAACACGAGTCCGCAGCCGACGAATCCGGCGAGACCTGCGCCGATCGCCTTCCAGTTCACCGGTGCCTCGGGGCCGAAGGCTGCCAGTGCCGCCCCGATCGCGACGAGCGCGCCGGCCGCGATCCGCACCTGACGCTCGAGCGACATCACCTTGCGGCCGCGGATGACGGGCAGCCCGGCCGCCTCGCAAGCCGCCGTGCCTCCCTCGACGCTGATGACGTTGTTCAGGCCGGCCGCGAGCAGTTTCTCGCACGCCTTCTGGCTCCGGCCGCCCGACTTGCAGACGAAGTAGACAGGGCCGCCTGCGCACAGTGGCTCGATCTCGTGCGGATCGAGGCGGTCCAGGGGGATGTTGCGGGCACAGTCGACATGCACCTCGCCGAATTCGGCCGGCGTGCGGACATCGATAATGTTGCACGTGTGGCCCTGGCGGCGAAGATCGGCGAGCGTAGCGGGTGAAATCGTGGCAACCATGAAAACATCCTCCTTGGATTCAGGGGCGAGCTAGGGGTCACTCTGTCGCGACTTTTGAAAACGTGCCTGAGGCTCCGCATGCACCCGTGATGGTCGGGTGGTTTCTACGCTCCTCCGCCCGCTCGCGAGGCAGTGCTGCCGCCGAAGCGGGCCTCGATGCAGGCCATGATATTGGCGAGGTGCGGCTCGGCGATCGTGTAATACGCGCGCCGTCCTTCCTTGCCGACGTCGAGGAATCCGCACCGCTGCATGAGCCGCAGGTGCTCCGACGCCATGTGGCTGGGGATCTCGCAGGCCTCGGCCAGTTCGCCCACCGTGTAGCGGCCCTGGAGGAGCATCTGCACGATTCGAAGGCGATGGGGATGGGCGAGCGTGCGCAGGCATTCCGCCGCGTGGCTGAGTCTCTCGAGGCTGGTGAGCTTCTTCGGCCGGGCTGTCTTGGTCTTCGTAGCGACCATGGCGGTATCGCTCGTGTCCTGGAAGCGGCGCCGGGAACGACGGCATTATACATATATCGGAATATCCCGACACGTCAATAAGTATTTCTACGAGCCTGTGGCTGCGGCTCTGATGCGGGATGCTTCGCGGGACGGTCCGCGGCGACGCGACACGGGCGGGGGGCACAGGTGCCTCGAAGTCGTACTCGGAGCTCCGCTCGCTGGCTACGCCCGCTGGTGGAGCGGACGCTCGATCGAGCGGAACCGAGGATCCGGCGCGCCCGACGCTCGGTCGGTCGATCGGAAAGCTGTGCATCCGAAACCACGACACGCTTGACCGTGGGCGTGGACCCGTCGGGGTGGCACCTGTGGCTCACCCCGCGACGCGGATCGACACCTGTGCCGTCGTCCTCGACGAGAGGGCACCGTCGAATACTCGGACGGTGAAGGCCGGGACGGATCCCGAGGCGGTCGGCGGCGGCACCCAGCGGATCCGCTCGCCGGCCCTGATGGTGGTTGTCCAGGATGCGAAGACGGCGGCCAGGCTGGGGAGTTGCGACCAGGTGGCGAACGGCGTCCACCATCGCCCGTTCCACTTCTCGAGGTGGCCGGCCTCGACCGATTGGATGCGGAACGTCAGCGGTGAGTTCTCGGCGTCACGTGCCCCGGTTGCGGACGCGAGCATTGCGTGAGTGATCTCGAACGGCTGGCCGGACACGGCGCCGGTGAAGACGGCCGCCGCCGCGAGCGTCGGCGCATCGTTGACGGGCGTGATCTGTACTCGACTGGTTTTCGTCACGACCGTCTCTCCATCCCATGCCGTGGTCGTCAGGGTGCGCGGGGCGGTGTTATCGGGTGCCGTGGTGTAGTTGATCCTGCCGAGCGTGCGGAAGAACGCGTTGAGCGTCGCGGGCGAACCGCTGAAGGTGCGGGCCGTGGCGGTGCCGCTGACCGTGACGCCGGCCCCGCTCTCCGCGTCGATGACACCATCCGGCACGGCGAGCGTGACCGTGAGATTCGGCGAATCGACGTCTGCGAACGGGACGCCGACGGCCGCCCACGAGATCGCCCCGCGGACGTCTTCGACCACACGAAACGCCGCCGGCGCATGGATGACCGGCGCGTCGTTGATCGGCATCAGTGCGATCGACGCCGACGCGGTCGACCGCAGGAGGCCCGCCGGGGAGGCCTCGGTGACCGTGACGGTGAGTTCGCGCGAGCCCGAATCGTTCGGCAAGGGCTGGTAGCGGAGGCGGCCGGCCGGATCCGTGAAATACAGATTCAGCGCGGCGATCGTGCCGGCGAAGGTGCGGCTCTGCCCCGTTCCGCCCACGGTCACGGCCGCCGTGGATGCCGCGAGGATGGCCCCCCGGTCGACCCGAAGCACAACCGTCACCCTCGTTGCGGGCGACGCATCGCCGGTGCCGAACGGCGATGTGGGAAACGCGAGTATCGCGGTGGTGTCCTCCACGCCGGCAAATACGTTCGGCAGCGTGATCGCGGGCGCCTCCTTGACGTTCGTCAGGGAGATCGTGAACGACCGCTCCGTGAACAGCCCGCCGGCGTCCGTCGCGCGAATGCGAACATCGAGGCTGCTGCGTTTTTCGTAGTCGAGGGAGGCTGCTGTCCGTAGCTCGTTGCCCACGATCTGGAAGGAGGCGTTGTCGCTGGCCCCGTCGCCCGCCACGAGCGTGTAGGTGAACGTGTCGCCGGCATCCTGATCCGTGCTCGAGAGCGTGCCGACCACCGTGCTGCTGGCGACATCCTCCGGGAGCGACGCCTTTGACAAGCCGAGCGCCGTCGGTGCGTCGTCGACGTTCGTGATCGCGACAGCGAAGGACCGTTCGGTCTGGAAGCCGCCGGAGTCGGTCGTCCGCACGCGGACGCTGTAGCTGCTCCTGGATTCGTAATCGAACGCGGCCGTCGTCCGCAGTTCGTTGCCGACGATCTGGAAGGAGGCGTTGTCGCCTGCCCCGTCGCCCGTCACGAAGGTGTAGGTGAATGTGTCGTTCGTATCGGGGTCGGCGGTCGAGAGCATGCCGACCACCGCGCCGCTCGGCATGTTCTCCGCGACGCCGGTCGAGGAGAGGGAGAGGGCCGTCGGCGGGTCGTCGACGTTCGCGACCGTGATCGCGATCGCCTTGGTGACGGCCTGGCCCTTGCCGTCCACGACCCGCACCCGGATCGTGAGACTGGGCCGTGCTGCGGCATCGAGCGGTGCGGCGATCTCGAGTTTCTTGCCACTGATCCGAAAGCGGCCGTTGTCCGTGTCTCCGTCTCCGGCGATGAGTTCGTAGCGCAACGACGATGTGTCGACGGCGGCGTCGAAGAATCCGAACTCGCCGACCACCGTTTCGAGGACGGCGTTCTCGGCGATCGAGGACGACGAAATGAAGACGTCGAGCGGCGACACCGCGGCCGCCGCCGGACCGAAGCTGACGAGCTTGAAATTGCTGACGTCGAACGTGAACGAGAGCCGTTGCTGCCGCGCGACGTCGAGGTGCAGAAAAGAGAGGGCGTCGACGATCGGCCCGAGGTCGAACGTGCCCGCCGCCGTGAACGTCGTGCCGGCGGCGTCGTTGTGCAGCGACACGACGACGTCCCGGATGCCCCTGTCGATGCTCAGCAGGCTCAGCGGGGCGTAATACCAGGCGTTCCGATCGCCGCCGAACAGTTTCGCGGCGACGTCGCGGGCATCGATCCGGATGCCAAACCAGTCGGCCGCCGCGACGCCGGAGAAGGGGATGTATGTGCCGGAGGACGCATTGCCGGGATCCTTCGGCTGCGGGACCGACATCTGGAACTGGAACGAGGCGTTGTCGATGAAGCCGGGGATATCGAGTCCGGCGGTCAGTTCGAAGCCGCCCAGCCTCTTGACCGGATCGAAGCTGGTCAGATCGTAGGCGGGTGTGTAGCCACGAAGTTCCGCCTTGGCCGCCACATCGAGTTTGAACCAATCGGGATTGAGACCGATGGACCGCATCAGCCGGTCGAAATCGGTCTCCTCGCCCGTCGCCGCCGTACCGAAGGTCGCCTCGACCATCGCCCGTGGGATCGGCAGCACATCCCCTCCCGCGACGATCCTTAGGCCGGCATAGGGGTCCGGGCCGACCGCGGGGGCCGGTGGCAGCACGACGTTGCCGCCGTCGATCACGCCCTTCACCTGCAGGTTGCCGAGGACGGGTATCCTGCCTTCCACCACCATCGCCGAGGGGCGGGAGGGATCGACGGTCAGCCGTCCCTCGGCAAGCTGGACACCGAACAGCTTGCCGTTGAGCATGCCGTCGACGATGGGGGCCCGCGTGGCGATGTCGCGGCGGGCCGAGAGCGTGGCAGCGAGCCTGTCGAGCACGTCCTGGACGGCGGCGGCCTTGATGCTGCCGTCGTCGCCGAAGAATGCTCCGCGGTATTCTTCAGCGAAGCGTTGCGGATCGTTCGCCACGTCGACGAGCTCGGCCGGCAGCAGATCCGCGAGCGTGATCGGCAGGTAGGTCTGCAGCCGGGCGAGTTCCTCGCGGCTGGAGATCGCGTTTTCGATGGCTCGGAGGAACTCCGTGCCCGACGAGAACGCCCGAGCCAGCGCCTCGAGACTGAACGACGAGTCGAGCGCGTCTCCCAGGGCGTTCTTCGCCGCGATCACGTCCTGGATGACGGTGAGGGGGTCGGTGATCAAGCGCGATGCGAAGACCGTGCCCGTCAGGAGCGTGCCGCCGTCCGT
>Ga0208783_10000327_pt1 | contig 29478 bp, 34 predicted proteins | sample DEB19_08_DNA_2_FD_184529 | JGI IMG/M metagenome (GOLD analysis project Ga0208783, IMG submission 184529) | Aqueous microbial communities from the Delaware River and Bay under freshwater to marine salinity gradient to study organic matter... | ecosystem: Environmental > Aquatic > Marine >...
CGGCGTGATCGTGGCGCTCATCCTCGCCCCGATCGGCGCCGCGATGATCCAGATGGCGCTGTCGCGCCGCCGCGAGTACCTGGCCGACGCCACGGCCGCGGAGATCACGGGGGATCCCGAGGGCATGGCGCGTGCGCTCGCCGTGCTCGAGGTCGACACCCGGCAGGTGTCGCACGTGGGGCGCGCAACCGCGCACCTGTACATCGAGTCGCCGCTGGTGAAGGGCCGCGGGCTCACGGGCTCGCTCGGCGGGCTGTTCCAGACGCACCCGCGCCTGGACGACCGCATCCGGGCCCTCGAGGAGGCCGGCGGGTTCACGCTCGACCGCTCGTTCCTCGCGACCGTCCCGGTGAGCTAGCGGGCCGGGGCGCAGCCCGCTCCGGACGGCATCAGGCGGGGGGTGGCCTGCCATGGTGGCGCAAGATGGTGTGCACATAACAATGATTTCCGGCGAGTGGGGGAACCGAACCCCCTTAAAACATGAGCGCCCGACGGGCATCGTTCCTTCATGGCGGAGGATGCCGGTTTTCACACTGCGCGCGATCGCACCAGGCCCGAGTTGCTGTGGTTCATGCGCAACGAGCAGGTGCTGGATCGCTGGCCGGTCATCCACGAACCGTGGGCGCAGCTCATTGAGGATCGCCGGCAGGCCGAGATCAATCCGCCCGATCGCGACATCACCTACCTGCACGGCGCGGGGCGCTAGCCCGGGTCAGCCGCGCGAACGCCTGCGGGCGTCGTCGAAGCGGCGGCGGTCACGCTTTGTGGGCCTGGCACCGAGTTCCGCGCCGGGCGGCGGCGGAGCCATCCGTCGCATGAGCCGATCACGCTCGCGGGCCTCGATGCTCTCGGGCGTCTCCTCGTAGAGCGCCTGGGCCTCGGACGCGGGGCCCCGTCGATCGGAGATTCCCCTGACGATGACGGTCGTGGGAGACGCCCCGGGCCGTGTCACCTGGACCTCGTCACCCTCGCGCACATCGCGGGCGGGCTTCACGCGGTTGCCGTTCACGTGCACGCGGCCGCCCTGGACGGCCTCTGACGCCAGCGCGCGGGTCTTGTAGAAGCGCGCCGCCCACAGCCACTTGTCGATCCTCACCTTGCCCTGCGAATCGGCCATATCAGCATTGTCCCATCCCGGCGCAGCGCTCCCGCCTCTGACACAATCGCCGCATGGTGATGAGCGCCCTGTCGTGCCTCTGGGACGACCCCGACACCTGCCCGCAGGTTCGCGTGGACGGTGTCACCGGACGGCGGTACTGCCGCATGTGCGGGCCCGAACCCCTCGAGGTCGCCGAGGCGCGCCTGCGGGCGGAGGCCGAGGCAGCCGACGCTGCGGCGAAGCCCGCCGCTCCCGACGCCGCTTAGCGCACGAACGTGCCGTATCACCGACGAACCGCTGCCGTTTGTGCGCTCTGAGCGGCAATTTCCTTGACGACGAAACCTTGACAGAACTTGGACAGACAGGTTGGATACCTCTCACAAAGCGATAACGACACCCACCGAGGACAGCGCCATGTACCGCTTCTCACGTGCGATTTACCGTGATCTCCAGCCCTACCTCCTGCAGAACCAGTTGAGGCCCGAGCTGGGCCAGCGCCTCCTGTTGTCGGCCTGCGAGCGCACCATCGAGCGCCTCGCCCGCGATCATCGCCGCTTCGCCCGGCCCGCCGCGTCCCTGTTCTCGGACGTCCGGGCTCTCTTCCCCGTCTCACGCCAGCTCATGGTGTACGACATCATCGACATCAACATGAAGGCGGCTCTCGAGTTCCTGGACGAGGAGATCGCCGAGCGTGGTTCGGCCGACCTCCTCCGGTGCCGCGCGACCAACCGCAAGGGCAAGGCCTGCCAGCGCGTGCCCGTGACGGGCTCGGACTACTGCCCGTCGCACCGCTACCTCGAGAAGGTGCAGCAGCAGCGTGCCAGCGGAATGCTCGCCGCCTAGACCGGCGGCACATACGCAACTCATCACCGGGCGGGGCGCGTGAGCGCCCCGCCGCAGTTTCCGGCCGAGACCGATGCATCCGGTCGCTTCGTGCGGCAGGGGTCGGCGTTCCGGGACACCATCGCCGACGGCACCGACCATCCCCCGCAGGCCGGTCGCTATCACCTGTATGTGTCGCTCGCATGCCCGTGGGCGCACCGCACAGTGATCGCCCGGCAACTCAAGGGCCTCACCCGCGCGGTGGGCATGACGGTGGTCGATCCCATCCGCGACGAGCAGGGCTGGGCGTTCCGGGACGGCCCCGGATGGTCGGCCGACCCGCTCAACGGCTTCGAGTTCCTCGCCGAGGCCTATGCCGCGACGGATTCCTCCTGGCGGGGGCGCGTGACCGTGCCCGTGCTGTGGGATTCCTCCACGAAGAGCATCGTGAACAACGAGTCGGAGGACATCCTGCGCATCCTCGATTCCGCGTTCGGCGATCTCGCCAACCCGCGCCCGGTGCTGCGCCCCCCCGACCTGGCGGGGGACATCGACGTGGTGAACGCGGCCGTGTATCGCGACGTCAACAACGCCGTCTACAGGGCCGGCTTCGCCTCAACACAGGAGGCCTACGACGAAGCGGCGTCCGACCTCGCCCGCGGACTCGCCGAGGTGGAGGGCGTCCTGCAGTCCGATCGCTGGCTCGCGGGCAACCGGTTCACCGAGGCGGACATCCGCCTGTTCACCACGCTCGTACGGTTCGACCCGGTCTACCACACCCACTTCAAGTGCAATGCCCGGCTTATCGCGGACTCCCCGGCCCTGTTGGGATTCGTGCGCGACGTGGCCCAGGTGCCCGGCGTCATGGACACCATCGCGATGGACCAGATCAAGGCCCATTACTACTGCACCCATCCATTCCTGAACCCGGCCGGAATCGTCCCGGTGTCTGATGGGCCGGACCTCTCGGTACCCCATGGGCGCGAACGGATGGGACCCGACGCCCTCGACTGATGGCGCGGTCCCGCATGGCGCGGGCACCGCGAGGGCCTCTAGGGCAGTGGCCTCGCCGACATCGCCGAGAGGATCCGCTCGGCGCGGGCGGACTGGTCGTCCCACCACTCGGCGCGCTCCGGAGGCTGGTCCTCGGTGTGGAGCGACGCCTCCTCGATCACCCGCCGCGCGGCCTCACGCAGGGCCCCCTCGGCGATCGCGGGCGGCCAGGCGAGCCCGGGCTCACCGGGTGCACCGAGCATCTCGGTGCCATCGCCCAGGCATGCGAGGCCAAGGGCGTCCTCGATGGCGGAGGTGCGGGCGAGCTTCGCCGCCGAGCACCAGAGCGCGAGGGCGAGGGTCTGGCGAGCGTCCTCGAGAAGAGCGGCGTCGAGGTCCAGTTCGTCGAAATCATCCATGCCGCGGGGAATGTAGGACGCATGGGCGTCAGATCGGCGGTGAACGGTAGGGTCCGCCTGAATGGCCGCCACGTCCCCTACCCCCCTTGCCATCGAGGCGCAGGGTCTCAGGAAGGCATTCGGCAAGACCCTGGCGCTCGACGGGGTGGACCTGCGCGTGCCCCGGGGGATGGTCTATGGCCTGCTGGGGCCGAATGGCGCGGGCAAGAGCACCGTGGTGCGCGTGCTCGCCACGTTGATCCGTCCCGACGAGGGCACGGCCACGGTGGACGGCCTCGACGTGGTGCGATCCGCAGCCGCGGTGCGCACGCACATCGGGCTCGCGGGGCAGTACGCCGCCGTGGACGAGTACCTCACGGGGCGCGAGAACCTCGTGATGTTCGGGCGCCTCTCCGGCCTGCGCAAGGCCGACGCCAAGAGCCGCGCCGCCACCCTGCTCGAGCAGTTCGACCTGGTGGATGCGGCCGACCGACCCTCGAAGGGGTACTCCGGGGGCATGCGCCGGCGGCTCGACCTGGCCGCGAGCCTGGCGTCCCGCCCCCCGGTGCTGTTCCTCGACGAGCCGACCACCGGCCTCGACCCCCGCAGTCGCCTCACCATGTGGGGGGTGATCCAGGGCCTGGTGAACGACGGCACCACGGTGCTGCTCACCACGCAGTACCTCGAGGAGGCCGACCGCCTCGCCCAGCGCCTCGCGGTGATCGACCGCGGCAGGGTGATCGCCGAGGGGACCCCTGCCGAGCTCAAGGCCCGCGTGGGCGGCGAGGGCCTGGAGGTTGCGGTGGTCGACCCGGTCGATCTCGAGGCGGTGCGGGCGATCGTTGCGCGGCACGCCACCGACGAGGTGTTCGTCGATGTCGAGCGCCGCCGCGTGCGGGCGGCGGTGGGTGATGGGGCCTTGGCCCTCTCGGCCGTGGCGGCGGCAATCGCGCAGGCGGGGATCACCACCGAGGACGTCGGGCTGCACCGCCCCACTCTCGACGAGGTGTTCCTGGCCATCACCGGGCGCCCGGTGGACGAGGGGACCGGTGATCCCGAGGAGCACGGCGACGGTGGCGCAACCGGAGCCGGCCCGGATGCCGGCGAAGGGGCCGTGCCCGATCGACCCCGTCCGGGCGGACCGAGGCCCAGGTCATGACCGCGCCCGGAAAGGCCCTTCGCGACTCGGGGATCATCGTCTGGCGGCAGTTGGTGCAGCTGCCACGCATCCCCGAGGTGCTGATCTTCGCGCTCATCCAGCCGGTGATGTTCGTGCTGCTGTTCCGGTACGTCTTCGGCGGCGCCATCGCGACGCCCGGTGAGAGCTACGTCAACTACCTGATGCCGGGCATCTTCGCGCAGACCGTCGCCTTCGGAGCGGTGGCCAGCGGCATCGGCCTGGCCGAGGACCTTCGTCGGGGGATCATCGACCGCTTCCGTTCGCTTCCCATGGCGCGTTCGGCGGTGCTCGTGGGGCGCACGGTGTCCGACCTCGTGCGCAACTTCGCGGTGGTGATGGTCATGTACATCGTGGGCCTGCTGGTGGGTTTCCGGCCCGAGGGATCGATCGGCGCCCAGGTGCTGGCTTTCCTGCTGCTGCTGCTCACCTCGTTCGCCTTCTCGTGGATCGGCGTGGTCATCGCCCTCAGCATGAAGACCGTGGAGGCCGTGCAGTCGGCCGGCTTCATCTGGCTCTTCCCGCTCACCTTCGCGAGCTCTGCGTTCGTGCCCACCGACACCATGCCGGGATGGCTTCAGGCCTTCGCCGAGAACCAGCCGTTCACGATCGTGGTGAACGCGGTGCGGGCGCTGTTCCTCGACCAGCCGGTGGGCAACTACGTGTGGCTCACCCTCGCCTGGATGATCGGCATCACCGCGGTGATGATCCCGCTCGCCACGCGGCAGTACCGGCGGCGCAGCGGGTAGGCCCCCGGTGACCGACTAGTTCGACGAGCCGCTCTTCCCCACCAACGCCTCGAGCTGGTCGAGGCGCGCGCGGAGGTCGTCGATGATCGCGGCCGGGTCGTCCGCGTCGGCACCAGCGCCGGCCTCCCCCCCACCGCCCTGCGCGGCGGCGGACTGTGCGGGCGCGGAAGCTGCGCTGGATGGCGTGGCAGCGGTGGAGCCCGAGGGCGCCGTGCCGGCGGAGCCCGAGGGCGACAGGAACGTCGACGCGACCCAGGCCGTGAAGATCGAGATCAGGGCGACGCCCGAGAAGATCATGATGGTGGCCACCACCTCACCGCCGCCGGTGACCGGGTAGTAGTCGCCGTAGCCCACCGTGGTGATGGTGACCACGCCCCACCACAGGGCCTCTCCGCCGGTCTCGATGTTGGCGCCGGGGGCCCCGGCCTCGAACCACAGGACGAGGAGCCCGCCGCCCTCGAGCACCACGATGAGGAACGCAAGCACCAGGAAGAAGGTGCCCTGCGCGCGATTGGCAACGAACCACTTGATCGTGGCCTTCCAGCCATAGGCCGCGAATGCCTGCAGCACGCGCACCAGGCGGAAGAGCCGGAGGGCCCGCCCGTAGGGCAGGCTGCCGAGGAAGTCCAGCCAGCCGCCCTCGCGGTTCATGTAGTGCCACCGGTTGCCCTTGCCGGCGAGCTTGAGCCGATAGGAGAAGTCGGCGAGCAGGATCACCGTGAATATCGGCTCCATGAACAGCAGCAGGCCGCGGATGTCGTGCGGATCGTGCAGCGGGAGGATCAGCAGGATCCAGTTGATGATCGACAGCGCCGTGACGACGAGGATGAAGACGTCGTAGCCCGGCTTGATGCTGCCGCGAAGGATCAGCTGTCGCTCGCGCTCGATGCCCTTGGGCGGATGATGGTCCACGGGGGCGGATTCGCCCACGGCACCCCGATTTCCTCTCGCCAGATGGAATCAGCCGAGGAGCGGCGACGCTGCCCGGGTGGCCGCGATGGCCTCGTCCACCGCGGGCGCCGCGGCTTCCGTGCCCGAGAGATCGGGCGGGGCATCCTCCGAGAGCCACCCGCTGGCGGGTGAGGTGCAGGCGGCGGCGCGCGCGACGACCCCCCATTCCGCGGGCAGGTGCTGTGGCACGCCCACCCGGGCCATGGTGGCCATGAGCATGGCCCACGCCCGCGGCGGGGCGTTGCACGGGTCGTACCCGCCACCGGCCAGGGCCACCCAGCGGCCCCCGCAGCAGGAGTCCGCCAGGCCGGCAAGTGACTGCCAGAGATCGGGGTAGAGCGGCATGGTGGTGCGCAGATGCGAGAGCGGGTCGGCGTGGTGGTGGTCCACCCCGCACTGCGACACCAGTACCTCGGGGGCGAACGCCCGCACCGCGGGCTCCACGACCTCGGCCATTGCGCGGCGGTAGGCGGCGTCACCCGCCTCGGGCGGCAGCGCGAGGTTGGTCGCGCTGCCCTCTGCTCCGGTGCCTCCGATCTCATCTGCGAAGCCGCTGTTCGGGAAGAGGTAGCGGCCGCTCTCGTGCACCGAGACGGTGAGCACGTCGCGGTCGTCCCAGAAGAATCCCTGGGTGCCGTCGCCGTGATGGACGTCCAGGTCCACGTAGGCGATGCGCCGGATTCCCCAGGCCCTCAGGGCGAGGACCGCGACGGCGGTGTCGTTGTACACACCGAAGCCATTCATCTTGTGGGGCAGCCCGTGGTGCGCACCGCCGGCGGGAACGATGGCCCGCAGCGCGGTGCCCTCCCCCACCATCCGGCCGGCCAGCCATGCGGCCGCGGCGAGGCGCGCGGAGTCGTGGTGCATGTGGGCATAGGGATGCACGTCGGGGGTCACGCCCCATTGCCGGGCCTCCGGCGCGGCGGCGAGCACGGGCTTGGCGCTGAACACCTGAATCGCCCGGATGAAGGCGGGCGCGAACATGGTGGCGAGCTGATCGTCGGCCATGGGGCCCGGTGCCGGCACAAGGGCCACGCCCGGGTGATCCAGCACGCCGGCGTCCCGGGCCAGGGCCACGGCGAGCTGGTGCCGGCGACGATCGGCCGGGTGGTCGGCGTAGTCCATGCCGAGGTCGTCGGCATGCACGACCGCAAGGGTGGTGCTCATGGGTCCCCCATCGCGCCGAGCATACGCCGGTGGGCGCAGGGCGCTTGCTGGCGTACCATCGCCGCATGGCTGATGACCGACTGCAGCAGATCGAGGCGGCGATCGAGCGCCACCTCCGGGCGTCCGGGGAACCGGTGCGCGAGCCCTTTCTCTACGAGCGCGTGCGCGACGACGGCATCGACCTTCCCGGCGAGGAGTTCATCGCGGTGCTCATGCGCCTCGAGACCGAGGGTCACCTGCACATGGACCCGGCCCACGACGAGCACCGCGATCCTGCGCCCTTCGCGCCCAGGTTCTGGCGCATCATCGAGTAGCGGCAGGCACCGGCTGGGACAGCCGGATCACGAACATGCGGTTCCAGTTCTTGCCGGTCACGATCACGTGGCCGGTCACCGGATCGCGGGCGATTCCGTTGAGCACCTCGCCCCCCGGCGCGATGGAGCGCCGGAGGCGGGACATGTCGAGCCATGCCCGCACGACGCCCCGTGATGGGTCGATGAGCGCGATGCGATCGGACTTCCACACGTTCGCCCACAGCACCCCGCCGAGCATCTCGAGTTCGTTCAACAGCTCGATTGGCTGGCCTCCCTCGCGCACCTGCACCGACTTCACAACGTCGAGCCCGGGGGGGCGCAACCAGCGCAGGCGCGAGCTGCCGTCGCTCGCCAGGAGTAGCCCGGCGTGGGTGGTGATGCCCCATCCCTCGCGCTGGTACCGCACCGTGGACTGCTGCTCGAGGGTCGTGGGCGACAGCGAGTAGGCAACGCCGTCGTAATAGGTGAGCTGCCATGCGGTTCCGCGCAGCACCGTGACCCCCTCCGCGAATACCGGGGGTGGGTTGCGCCGGATGGCGAGCACCGACCCCGTGCGCGGGTCGACCCTGCGGATCGACGACTGACCGTACCCCGGCGGGCAGCAGTCGCCGGTGCTCTCGAGCAGCACTCCGCCTGTCGCGACGAGGCCCTGCGTGAACGCCCCGGCATCGTGCGGGCGGCTCTCGAGGAGCTGCCACGGCAGCGTCGGAGCTGCTCCCGGGGGTGACGCAAGCACCGGACAGGCACCGCCACCGGCGAGGAGGCCCAGTGCGATTCCCAGGGCAACCCGACGGCCGGAGGCGCGAGCGAAGCGGGTCATGCCGGCATTATCGCCGCACGGGTGCGCTCAGGCGATGCGGCGGGTACGGCGGGGGCGGGGGAAACGCGCCAGACAGGATTCGAACCTGTGACCTTCGGTTTCGTAGACCGACGCTCTATCCGACTGAGCTACTGGCGCGGGCGCGGTGCGTGACCGCGGCGCGGCGGGCACGGTATCAGAGCGGCCGCCGGCGAGGGGTCAGCGCACCACCAGCACCGGACAATGGGCGTGCACCGTGACGTACTGGCTCACCGACCCCGAGAGCATCCCGTCGAACGCACCGCGTCCGCGCGCGCCCACCACCACCAGGTCGGCGCCCTCCGAGCGCTGGCACAGGAGGCGCTTCGGGGCATCCCCCGAGAGCGTCACCAAGGTCTCGATGCCTCCGCAGTCGGGCTCTGCCGCAAGCGCCTGCGCGAGTTCGTCCGCCACCATCCGCCCTCCGATGCCCTCGTAGTCGATGGCCGGGTTGATGCCGGACAGGTGGGCCAGTTCGAACTCGCTCGCCCGCCACGAGTGGACCACCTCCAGGAGCGCGCCGGATCGGCCCGCGGCCCGTATGGCCCAGCGCAGCGCCGCACGCCCCTCCTCCGAACCATCCACGCCCACGACGACGCGCCCGCCGCTCCCGGTGGCCTCCATCACGCACCTCCGGGGCGGACCGGCGCCTCCCGCGGCAGTTCACCCCTGGCCTCGAGTTCGGGCTCCACAGCCTCTTCCTCCTCGTACGACACGAACAACGGTCGCGCGACAATGACGAATGCAACGGCACCGATCGCGAGCACGATGTAAAGCATGATGTCGCCCCCCGGCGCCCGGTTCAGGGCCTCCAGCGCGGCCGCCACCAGCATCGTTGCCGGGATGGTGACGACCCACGCCACGACGATGCGGCCCATCACCCCCCAATTGGTGAGGCGCCACCGGTCGCGCGAACCGCTGCCAAGGACCGCCCCGGTCACCACCTGCGTGGTGGACACGGGGAACCCGAGCATGGCCGTGGAATAGAGCACGCCTGCTGTGGATGCCTGGACGGCGATGCCACTCTGCATGTCGAGCCGCACGATCTTCTTCCCCAGCGTTTCCACGATTCGCCACCCACCTACATAGGTGCCGATCCCCATGGCAAGCGCGCACAGCAGGATCACCCAGACCGGGACGGTGAACTCGGCGTAGAAGCCACCCGCAACAAGGGCGAGGCCGATGATCCCCATGGTCTTCTGCGCGTCGTTTGCGCCGTGCGAGTAGGCCACGAACATCGAGGTGACGATCATGATGCCCCGCGATGCCTGCCGCCGCCGGGTCATCCACCGCGTCACCGGGCCCACCATCGCGAGTACCAGAAGCGCGGCGATGGCAAACCCGATCGCCGGCGATGAGAACGCCGGGATGAGCACCTTGTCGACGAAGTTCTGCCCGTTGAGCACCCCGAACCCGCTCTGCACCACCGCGGCGCCCATGAGGCCGCCGATGAGCGCGAAGCTGGAAGACGTGGGAAGGCCGAAGCGCCACGACCCCATGTTCCACGCCACCGCCGCCACCAATCCCACGAGGACCGTGGCCGGCGTGACCGCACCGGAGTCCACGATTCCCGAGCCAACCGTCTTGGCCACTTCCAACGAGGCGAAGGCCCCGATCACGTTGAGGATGGCTGCTCCTAGCGCGGCCACGCGCGGTGGCACGGCCTTGGTCACGACCGGTGCCGCAATGGCGTTTGCCGAATCGTGGAACCCATTTGTGAAATCGAAGACCAGGCCGACCACGATGATGAGGACGACGTCGACGAGCGCGGTATCCATGCGGGCACCTCCCGCGAACAGGCTGCCAACGCGCGAGGGTCGTTGCGAGTCCGTGGGTCAGCGGCGAAACACGCGCGCGGCCGCCCTCGAGCTGCTGGTCAGTTCGCGGGGGCGCCGGGATCGCGCTGCGCGGTGCCCACGTGCTCGGCCCCCACGCGTAGGCGCACGATGCGGGATCCGTCCATCTCCAGCACCGTGAACTCAAAGCCCTGTGCGAGAACGCTGTCCCCCACCTCGGGCACTCGGCCCATGGCGTGGAACACCACCCCGCCGATCGTGTTGACGTCGTCGTCATCCAACTCCACGCCGAACGCATCCTGGAATTCATCCAGCGAGACCGACCCGGCAACCAGTGCCTGCCCCCCGCCGAGCGCGACGATGTCACGGTCAGGGACGTCGAATTCGTCCTCGATCTCGCCCATGACCTCCTCCACCAGGTCCTCGAGGGACACCACGCCGGCCAGCGATCCGTATTCGTCCACCACCACCGCCAGGTGGCTCTTGGTCCGGCGAAAGTCGCGCAGCAGGTCGTCGAGATTCTTGGTCTCGGGCACGCGCTGGACGTCGCGCACGAGGTCCTGGAGCCACGCATCGTGGTCGCCGCGCGTTGCGGCCTCGAACAGCTGGCGGATGTGGATGACCCCGCGCACGTCATCGGGGTCGTCCCCGTACACCGGGTAGCGCGTGTACGGGTGCTCCTCCACGATGGCGGCCGCCTCGGCGACAGTGGCAGTGACCGGCAGCATCACCACGTCGGGACGCGGCACCATGACCTGCCGCACCTCGGTGTCTGCGAAATCGAAGACGCGATCGAGCATCTCCGACTCCTCGGCCTCCAATACACCCTCCTCGTAGGAGGCCGCGAGGATCATCCGGAGTTCCTCCTCGGTGTGGCCGCGGCCCAGGTGGATGTCACCGCGCAGCCCGAACAGGCGGAGCGTCACGGCCGACAGCCGCTCGAGCAGCCACACGAAGGGGTAGACAATGGCGGTGAACACCCGCACAGGCCCCACCACCACAAGGGCCACCCGCTCGCTGCGCGCCAGCGTGAGTGCCTTGGGCACGATCTCGCCCAGCACCACGGTGACCGCGATGATGATCGCGAAGCCGACGATGACGCTGAGCACCGTTATGACACCGCTGCTCACCGCCGGGCTCAGACCGCTGAGGGCATCCTCGACAAGGCCCCGCACCGCGGGCTCACCCACGGCACCGATCGCCAGGCCGCTGAAGGTGATGGCGACCTGGATAGCGGAGATGAACCGCGTCGGGTTCTCCTGGATGGCCACTACGCGCGCCGCGCGCTTGCTGCCCTGCTCGGCCAGCTCGCGCATGCGGGTGGGGCGCGTCGCCACGAACGCGTACTCGGCCGCCACGAAGAACGCCGTCCACGCGACAAGCACGAGGAGGAGCACGATTTGCAGCCCGGTGCTCATCGGGCGCCCCTACTCGGGGGGTGGTCGTCGGTATCTGCGGGATCGGTGCCGGTCACGGGCGCCTCGCATGCTAGCCGATGCCCCGACGGCAGCGGTCCCGCCATGTAGGTAGGACGCGCCCATCCCCACCGGGACGGGCGCGCCCCAAACACGGAGAGGAAGGGATTTGAACCCTCGAACCGGGTTGACCCCGGTTAACCGCTTAGCAGGCGGCCCCTTTCGACCACTCAGGCACCTCTCCGCGCGGCATCGTAGTGATTCGCGCGCGCCGGTATGGTGCGCGGCGGAGGGGTGGCAGAGCGGTCGAATGCGGTGGTCTTGAAAACCACTGGCCGGCAACCCCGGCCCGGGGGTTCAAATCCCTCCCCCTCCGCTTTTCGCCCCGTCCCCGGGTGTGCGGGGCGGGGCGCCCCAGCCCGCCCGCCCCACCTGCACCGCACGCCGTGCGGCGCGGGTCAGCAACCGGTGTCGGTGACGGTGCCGTTGGGGCAGATGGTCTTTTGCCAGATGGCACCGGTCGTGACGGTGGAGCCGAGGTTCCCGCCGCGGAAATCCGCATATCCGAGGTAGGCGTGGGTCAGTGTGCTGGAGCTGAGGTCCGCCTGCTGGAAGTTGGAGTAACCCAGGTACGCGTTGTCTGCGAGGACGTTCTGCATCTGGGCCGACCGGAAGTCCGAGTGCGACATCTGCACCCACGTGAGATTCGAATGGCTCAGGTCGATGCCCTCCGCATATGCCCTGACCGTGGCTCCTACCCAATAGCTGTATTCCGCCTTCGCGCGCACGAGGGTGACGGTGCCCTGGACGTAGCTGAGGTCGGCACCCTGCAGGTTTGAATCGGTCATGTCGGCCCCCCACAGCAACGCCTTCGAGAGGTTTGCGTGGGTGAAGTCGACCCCCGTGAGGTTGACACCCTGCAGGTTCGCGCCGCTGAGATTGGCACCTCTGCAATCCGTGCTCGTCCTGCAGGGCGGCACGGGCGCTGCCCCGGAGCCAGCGGAGCCGGGCGGGGGCCCGAAGCGCGCGCCCAGCAGCCGAGCCCCCCGGAAGTCCGCGTGCTGCAGGCGCGCGCCGCGGAAGTCCGCCTTCCTCAAGTCGGCTCCTCGGAGGTCGGCCCCGCGCAGATCGGCGCGTCGCAGGTTGATCCCGCGGAGTGAGCCATGGTTGCTAACAGACCAGCGGGCGATGACGCCCCGGCAGTCAGCGCGCGCCTCGAGCGTGCACTGGCGCGCTCCCGTTCCGATGGGTGCGGCCGCCGCCGTGGCGGGGATCGCGAGGGTGGAGGCAATAAGGGCAAGGGCGGCGGGGCGCATGGGGGCTCCTTGGTCGGATTGCACGCGCAGCATAAACCTGCCCCTCGCTGCGCGTGCGATTGATGTTGCGCCCCCGGTGCATTCGGGGCATCCGCGCGTACATTGCGCGTGTGGGCGACATGGCCGATCACCGGCGGGACTGGGAGGCGCTCGGGGACATCGACCCCCTCTACGCCATCCTCAGTGCGCCCGATGCCAAGCATGGCGAGTGGGACATCGATGCGTTCCTCGCCACCGGTGAGGCCGACGCGGCGCGCATCATCAACGCGTGCGAGGAGCTCGGCCTCGCATGCCATCGGGGAGCGTCGCTGGAACTCGGCTGCGGGGTGGGTCGCATCACCCGGGCCCTCTCCCCCTTCTTCGCCCGCTCGGTGGGCGTGGACATCAGCGCGCCGATGATCCAACGCGCGGCCGAGATGAACCTCGACAGGCCCACCTGTGAATGGGTGGTCAATGACACGGCCGACCTCCGGGCGTTCGGGGATGGCGAATTCGACCTCGTGGTGTCGTTCATCGTGTTGCAGCACGTGCCCGATCGGGCGGCGATCTCGTCGTACCTGCGCGAGATGGCGCGCATCCTGGCCCCCGGCGGGGCGATGGTGGTGCAGATTCCCGCGTCGATGCCGCTGCGCCAGCGCGTGCAGTGGCGCCGGCGTGCGTACCACGGGCTGCGCGCGGTGGGGGTGCCCGACCGCACGCTCTACGGCCGGCTCGGGCTCGATCCCATCCGCATGAACTGGCTGCCGCGGCGTGACGTGGAGGCCGCGATACGCCTCGGAGGGGCGGATGTCATCGCGGTGCAGGACGGCTGGCTCGGGGATGGGTCGCGCGTGGGACGGGAGGAGAACCTCACCTACATCGCCACGCGTTAGGCTTCACGCCATGAACGTCGTGATCGCCGGTGGAGGAATGGTCGGACTCACCCTCGCGCGCCTGCTGCGCGCCCGAGGCCTGGAGCCCGTCGTGATTGAGCGCATGCCGGAGGGGGCGTACATCCCCCGTGGCTACATGCTCGGCTTTCAGGGCTACGAGCCCCTGAAGGAGATCGGGGTGCTGGAAGAGGTGTGGCCCGAGGGGCGCGAGATCGCACCGCAGGGCAGCTCGGCGGTGGCCGTGTGCGTGGAGGTGGGCAAGGTGATCCACGCCATCGCCCGCGACCTGCCCGTGATGTACGAACACTCTGTGAAGGACCTCGTCTTCGACGACAGCGGGCGGGTCGTCGGCGTCATCGCCGAGGGGCCGGACGGCGACGTGGAGATCCCCTCCGACCTCGTCGTGGCCTGCGACGGCAAGCAGTCGCGCGTGCGCGAGATGGCCGGCATGGAGGCCGTGCTCACGCAGCTGCCCGAGGGCGAGCTCAGCTGGATGAGCACCACGCCGTCCGAGACGTCGTTCTCGATGGCGTACATGTCTGACGGCGGGCACATCGGTCACCTCTCGTGGCCGCAGGGCTCCGGTGGATGGCGCTCGTGCAAGCGCGTGGGCGCCGAGGCCGCGCTTGCCCCGGGCCTCGACGCCGTGAAGGACATGTGGGCACGGCTCCTGCCCGAGTCGAAGCTCGGAGTGGAGGGGCTCGACAGCATCGACCAGGTGCGCTACTCGGAGCCCGAGCTGCTGACCACCCCCGAGTGGTGGAAGCCCGGCATCGTGCTGATCGGCGACTCCGCGCACTTCTTCGGACCCGAGACCGGCATTTCGTCCGGCATCGGCCTGGGCGACGCCCATGCCCTGAGCGAGGCCATCGCGCAGAACCGCGACGACGCCGATGCGGCCTGCCAGTCGTATGTGACCTGGCGCTCCCCCGTGGTGCGGCCCTACGAGGCCATGGACCCGGGTCGCGAGCGCATCCTCACGGCCGGCAGGCAGCCCGCGGGCCCCGGCGAGGCCTGGCCGCCCGAGGACTGATTCACCCGGGTGGGGGCGGCCGTTGCAGTGATGCCGAGGGCGGATGCTCCTGGGCGAGCCTGCGTCCCAGGCTCGCCGACCGGCCGAGCTCGATGAGGCCCGGGATCGTGGGGAGCCAGAAGTTGAAGACGCGCCACACGACCACGCCCACCACGGCCTCGGCCAGCGGGATGCCCAGCACGGTGAGCGTGAAGGTGGCGGCGGCGTCAATTGCCCCGTAGCCGCCGGTGGGCAGCGGGAACAGCATCGCGATGTAGGCAGTGGCATAAGCGAGGGCGACGGCGGCAAGGGACACCTCGGCGCCGATGGCACGCAGGGCGGCCCAGAGGCACGCGACGTCGCCCACCCAGTAGACGATGGCGCCCATGATCGCCGGCATGTTCATGTTGCGCGGCGCCACCGCTGCCCGCGCCACCACGATGCCGCGTACCGCAGCGGCCAGGCCCCTGCGCAGCCAGCCGTGCGAGGTATCGGCGGCGATGCGCTGTCCGCGCTCTCCCTGGCTGATCCACAGGCCGGCGGCGGCGATCAGGGGAATACCGATGATCCACGGCAGCTCCAACCCCAGGGGTACTGCGCCCCCGATGGGCATGAGCAGCACGAGCGCGGTGGCAAACGCCCACGCACCGAACAGCGCGAAGATGAGGATGTTGAACCCGAGCACCCGTGACACGGCCGCACCGGCGCCCATGCCGGCGCGGCGCAGCAGCCAGTAGAGGACGGCCAGGCCGCCGACCCCGCCCGGGGACACGATGCGCGTGCCGCCGAGGCTCGCGAGCCACATGCGCGTTGCCGAGCCGGGGCTGAGCTGCGGGCCGCCGTCCATGGCCACCACGGCCCTCAGGGAAATGACGTACGCCGCGTACGAGGCCAGCTCCAGGAGAAGGCACGCGAGCAGCCACGGTCCGCTGGCTCGCTCCAGGGCCTCGAGCACCTGTCGGTAACCGGCGGCCTTGCCCAGCAGGAGGACGAGCCCGATCGCGAGCACGAGCACCAGCGCCACGCCCAGCACGACCGTGCGCCGCGAGACTGTCTGCGGTGCCGCGTGCTCCGGGTCGGTCATGGCGTGGGGCCGAGGCCGCCACGCCACGTGGCGCACTGGGCGCCCGCGTGGGCACCCAGGGCGCAGGCGTCGGCGATGTCGAGGCCGCGTGCGAGCCCCACCGTGAGCCCGGCGGCGAAGGAGTCTCCGCACCCATAGGTGTCGACCACCGGCCCGGGGGGCGTCACGGGGGCGTAGCGGATGCTCTCACCGCCGCGGTGAATCACACCACCGCGTGATCCATCGGTGAGCACGATGGCCCTGGGCATGAGGGGCTGCGGAAGGCCCCACGGGTCTTCATCGGGATCGGATGCACTGGCGACGACGACGTCGGCCCGCACGCCCGCAGCGCGCACGTCGTCAAGGCGCCGGGCGGTGACCACCAGCACGGAGGCCGCACGGGCGTGCTCGAGTGCGCCCGGATGCTCGCCCGCGTAATAGGCACCACCGATATCGGCGAGGAGGCCCCACGGCAGGTCGTCGCCAGCCTCTGCCTGCAGGCGGGGACCCACCACCATGATCGTGCGCTCGCCGTCGGCCTCCGTGATCGACAGCACGGGGGTTTGGGGCTGCCGCCGTGATGCGCCGACCACCTCCACCCCTCGCGCCTCGAGGATCGCGCGGCTCCTCTGCGCGGCCACGTCGTCGCCGAGAGCCGTGAGGAGCGTGGTCGGTGCACCGAGGCGCGCAGCCGCGCAGGCCGCCACCGCCCCGCCACCGGCCGGTTCGGCGAGGGGGTCGCGCAGGTCGGCGATGTGCCCGCGGTCGGGCAGCGCGCCGAGCGCGTGGGTGACCCATTCCACGTGGCCCACCACGGCCACCGAGCCGGGTGGACGCGCGGGCGTCATGTCAGGCCGGCCCCAGCACCTCGGGTGCTCCGTAGGCCCGGAGGCACTCGGGCACCACCACCGAGCCATCCGGCCGCTGGTGGTTCTCGAGGATCGCGATGAGCGTGCGCCCCACGGCCACGGCGGTGCCGTTGAGGGTGTGCACCGGCAGGGTCTCCTTGCCCCGTTTGGTGCGCGCCTTCAGGCGCCGCGCCTGGTAGTCGGTGCAGTTGGAGCACGAGGTGACCTCGCGGTAGCGGTCCTGCCCGGGCATCCAGGCCTCGCAGTCGAACTTGCGCGCGGCCGATGCCCCGAGGTCTCCCACTGCGACGTCCACCACCCGATAGGGGATTCCCAGATCCTGCAGGATGCGCTCCTCGATGCCGAGGATCCGCAGGTGCTCCTCCGACGACTGCTCCGGGGTGGTGAACGAGAACATCTCGACCTTGTCGAACTGGTGCACGCGGAAGATGCCCCGGGTGTCGCGACCCGCGGCGCCGGCCTCGCGCCGGAAGCACGACGAGATCCCCGCGTAGCGCAGGGGCAGGTCGGCCTCGTCGAGGATCTCGTCCTGGTGGAGTGCCGCGAGCGGAACCTCCGACGTGCCCACGAGGTAGAGGTCGTCGTCGGCGGTGGCGTACACGGAGGAGCGGTCGGCCGGGAAGAACCCGGTGCCGATGAGGGCTTCCTCCCGAACCAGCACGGGGGGAATGACGGGCGTGAAGCCCTCGGAGGTCACGACGTCGACGGCCCAGGTGACCAGGGCCATCTGGAGCCGCACGAGCGGACCCATGAGGTAGGCGAACCGGGAGCCCGACGTGCGCGCCGCGCGCTCGAGGTCGAGCCCGCCAAAGCCCTCGGCCAGCTCCACGTGGTCGCGTGCCCCCTCCGCAAAGGTGGGGATCTCCCCCACAGTGCGCAGTTCGAGCGCGTCGTCCTCGCCCCCATCAGGTGCGGCGTCCTCGGCGATGTTGGGCAGGGCAAGCAGAAGGGCGTCCCGCCGGGACTCCAGCTCGCGCAGGCGCTCCTCATCCTCGGTCGTGGCCTCGCGCAGCGCACGGGCAGCGGTCTCCTGCTCTGCGGGCACCGGCTGGCCCTGCTTCTTCAGGCCCCCGATCTCCTTCGCGATGCGCGTTGACTCGGCCCGCCGCTCCTCCACCGTGGCGCGCATGGACCGGCACCCGGCATCGAGATCGAGCACCGCGTCGAGCGCATCCGCGTCACCGCGCCTCGCGAGCGCGGCGCGCACGAGGTCGGGGTCACGGCGTATCAGGCGCAGGTCGAGCAGCGGTCCTCCTCGGCTCGGAATGTAACGAGGCCCGGCACCCCGTGGGGCCCGGGCCTCGTGGCGATCGCGGTGGCGCCAGGCCCTACTGCTCGATGCTCATGACGTAGGCGACCACGTTGTCGAGGTCTGCGCCGCTCACGAGGCCGCCCGGCATCGCGCCCTTGCCGTTCATGATCTGCATCTTCACCTGCGCTGCGTCCTTCTTCGAGGCGCTGAGCTGCGGGCCGACTCCGGCCTGCGTGCCACCGGCGGGGTGGCAGCCCTGGCAGTTGGCCTCGAACGCCGTCTTGCCGGCGGCGACGTCGCCGGATGCGCCGCCGGCAGCCGCACCACCCGCGGCGCCACCGGCCGCGCCGTCGGCTGCGCCACCGGCGCCGCCGGATCCGGTGTCGGCGCCCGGCGCGGGAATCGTCTTGCCCTGCGAATCCGTCTGGAGAGCCGTGTTGGCGATGGTCGTGGCATCGGCCGGGGTGACTCCCGCGGTATCGCCTCCGCCGCATCCCGCGCCGAGCGCGATGAGGCCGACGGATGAGAGCACGGCGGCCGCGATGGTGATTCCTCGACGCATGTTTCGCTCCTGGGCGACGGGTTTCTGTGCCTGCATGGCAACCTTATCGGGGACGCACGACGATCGCCGTGGGGGTCCCGCCCCCAACGGCCCAAGTCGGGAGGTTTGCCACGTGATCCAGGGACTCGGCGGGGACATTCCGCGCCTCGGCACCGACGTATTCGTCCATGAGGCGGCGGTGGTGATCGGTCGGGTGGTCCTCGGCGACCATGCATCGGTCTGGCCCCACGCGGTGATCCGCGGCGACATCGAGCGCGTGGACGTTGGTGCGGGCACGAACGTGCAGGACGGTGCCGTGCTCCACGCCGATCCCGGCATGCCCTGCGTGGTCGGCGCCCGCGTGACGATCGGGCATCGCGCCACCGTCCATGGGTGCACTGTGGGCGACGAGTGCCTCATCGGCATCGGGGCAACCGTGCTGAATGGCGCGGTAATCGGCGCGCAGAGCATCGTCGGGGCCCATGCGCTGGTGCCCGAGGGCATGCAGGTCCCCGAGGGCGTCCTGGTGGTCGGCGTTCCGGCGAGGGTGCGCCGCGACCTCACCCCCGAGGAGCGCGCCGGCCTTGCGGAACAGGCCGCCCGCTACGTGGCCAACGCGGCGCGACACGCCGCGGAGGCCACGCGCATATCGTGAGAACCGCCCCTAGGTGAGGGTGTACTCGGGCCCGCTGCCGCCCTCGGGGGGCGTGAGCTGGCCGCCCTTGGCGGTGATGGCGCCGCACTGCACGCAGTTCGGGTTGTTCATGCGCACGTGCACCATGCCATCGGCCTCGGAGCCGTCGACGATCTCGTACACCTTCGCCGGGCACATGTTCTCCCACGTGACCGCCAGCTCCTTGGGCACCTCGGTGCGGATGCGGATGTGGTTCGGCTGGTCATCACGCGTCTTGTTGCCGCTGAGGAACACCGACGACAGCTTGTCGAAGATGTACTCCCCATCGGCCTTCGGGTAGCCGCGGTCGGGACCGATGATCACCGGCTCGTCCCTGTCGGCCTTGATGGTGACCTTCTTGGGGAACTTGCCCCCGGTCATCACCATCATGCCGGTGACCATGCCGCCGTAGATGAAGCCCTTCTGGTACGAAGGGCGGAAGTTGCGGACCTTCCAGAGGTCCTTCCACACCTCCGAGTCCTTGATGGCCTCGTCGTAGTTCCAGAGGCCGGTGGTCTCCTCGACCGTGCCGTCCTTGATCGACTTCGCCACCTGCTCGGCCGCAATGATGCCCGACTTCATCGCGTAGCTCACGCCCTTGAGTGCCGCGGCGTTGAGGAATCCCGCCGAGTCGCCGCAGAGCACCGCCCCGGGGACGTGGAAACGACTCGGCAGGCCGTAGATGCCTCCGGCCGGAAGCGTCTTGGCGCCCCACGCGACGCGACGCCCGCCCTTCAGGACATCCTTGAACAGAGGGTGGGTCTTGGCCTGCTGCAGGAGGTCGTGCACCGAGATGTTCGCATCAGTGGCATCGAGCCCGGTCACCATTCCGATGGAGACCATGTTGCCCCCCATCGGGTAGAGCCAGGCGCCGCCGTACTCGCGCCACTTCGAGCCGAGCCGCAGCGGCCAGCCGATGGTGTGGATCACGCGGTCGAGGGGCTTCTCGACCTCCCACACCTCCTTGACGCCGATCTCGTAGATCTGCGTGGAGTCCTGGTCGAGCTCGAAGTGAGTGCGCAGCACGCCGGCGAGGTGGCCCTGCGTTCCCTCGCAGACGACCGTGACCTTGGCGCGCACCTCGACGCCCGGCTCGAAGGTGGAGAGCTCCTCCCCGTCGCGCCCGCGTCCCTTGTCACCGGTCTTGATGCCCACCACGCGTCCGTCCTGCACGAGCAGCTGCTGCGCGTCGGTCTCGGGCAGCATGTAGGCACCGTACTCCTCGGCCTGCTCGGCCATGAAGCGCGAGAGCTGGCTGATGGAGACCACCCAGTTGCCATCGTTGTGAAGGAACGGCGGCGTCGGGATGCGGATCTTCGCTCCCTTGCGCAGGAAGTACACCGACTCCTTGTTGACCTCCTCGAACACCCCGGGGGTCTCACCCGGCGCGGCGTCCGGGAACAGCGACTTGAACGGGCCGGGGCGCATCACCGAACCCGAGAGCAGGTGCGACCCGGGGCCCTTGCCCTTCTCGACGATGGCGATGGGCACCTCACCGAGGGCCTCCATGAGCTCCTCGTCCTCGGCCATGAGCTGGCCGAGCCGGATCGCACCCGCCAGGCCGGCGGGGCCCGCGCCCACGAACAGGACGCCGACCTCGATGTACTCGTCCTCGCCCGCCTCCGGGGCGATCACGTAGTCCGATGGGCGGTGGCGCGGCGGATACTCGGCGGGGATCGTGCTCATCGCGAAATGGTCACCTATGAGAATTGATTGGTCAAAACAGCCCCGTGTGCAGGACTTTCATGGAGCATAGCGGATTCGAACCGCTGACCTCCTGGGTGCGATCCAGGCGCTCTCCCAACTGAGCTAATGCCCCTCGCGGAGCGGCATGCTAGCGCGGCGCGGAGATGTCGTCACCCCCGCTAGTGTCCACCGCCGTGCTCGACCTGAACGCCCATATCCTCCCCGGCATCCATGCGTCCACGCCGGACATGCAGGCGGCCCTCGATGCGGCGCGCGAGCTGCTCGCCGGCGGCGTCACGGCGGCGGTCTGCCCGGCGCTGCCCGGGGACGACCCATCTGCAGGACTCGCGGCTGCAGATGCCGCGCGCGACGCCCTCGCGGCAGCCCTCGCTGACGCCGACCTCCCCCTCGCGCTTCTCCCCGGCGCGGTGCTGGCGGTCGATCACATCCGCGACCTCGCCCCCGACCTGCTGGCGCGCGCCACCGCCGGGCAGGCCGGCCGGTGGCTCGTGGCCACGCTGCCGGATTCCGGCTGGCCACTGGGGATGGGCGAGTTGCTGCAAGGGCTCGAGATGAGCGGCCTCGGGCTAGTGATCGCCCACCCGGAGCGGGCTGAGTCGGTGCAACTGGCGCCCGATCGCCTGCGCGACCTCCTCGGGCGCGGCGCACTGGTACAGATCGGCGCCGGAAGCCTGGCGGGCCAGCACGGGGCGCGCGCTGAACGGGCGGCGTTCGATCTTCTTCGCAATGGCATGGTCACCGTGGTGGCATCCGATGAGCCATCCCCCACCGGCCATGCACTCGATTTCGCGGGCACCCTCGACGTGCTCGAGCGGGTTATCCGCCGCCCGAGGGACGAGGTGGCGTGGATGCTCGACACCGGGCCCCGGCGCATCGCCGACGGGGAGCCCGTGCGCGCCCCGCGGCTGGTGCCGCGCCCCCGCGGCGAGGCCTAGGCCGAGCGGGCCGCGCGGATGGCCGCGAGGGTCTGTGGCAGGCCCTGCTCCACCGTCACGGCCGCCGACCACCCGAGCACCTCGCGTGCACGAGCCGGGTCGAGGCAGCTGCGCTGCAGCTCGCCGGTGCGGGCGGGCGCGAACTGCGGGTCGGGCGCGCCGAGGATGCGCGCGAGGTCGAGCACCGACACCTCGCGCCCCGTTCCCACGTTCGCGGTGAGATCGGCGGGCCCGCGCTCGGCGCGCAGGAAGGCGTCGACGACGTCATCCACGTACACGTAGTCGCGTGTCTGCAGCCCGTCACCGAACACGGTGACCGGCTCGCCGTCGATGATGCGGCCCGAGAAGATGGCCACCACGCCGGCCTCGCCGTGGGGGTCCTGCCGGGGGCCGTAGACATTGCCCAGGCGCAGACGGGTGGATGCGATGCCGTACAGCCGCCCGTACAGCCCGCAGTACCCCTCCCCTGCGAGCTTGCTCTGGCCGTAGTGGGACATCGGCCGGGGCTCGGCCGTCTCGGGTGTGGGGATGGGCAGGCCCTCGTACTCGCCGTACGACCCTCCGCCGGTGGCCGCGAACACCACGCGGGCGCCATTGACGCGGGCGGCCTCGAGCACCGAGAGCGTGCCGGCGATGTTGACGTCGGCGTCGAAGGCGGGGTCGGCGATGGCCTTGCGCACATCGGCCTGCGCGGCCAGGTGGAAGATCACCGGCGCACCCGAGCGCGAGGCGACGTCCGCCATTGCGGGGAAGTCGCGGATGTCGACCTCGTGGAGGAATGCCTCGGGCGGCACGTTGCGCTGGTGGCCGGTGGTGAGGTCGTCCACCACATGCACCTCGCGGCCCTGGGCCACGAGGGCGTCGGCGAGCGTCGATCCGATGAATCCGGCCCCGCCGGTGACGATGGCCGGCGCCCCATCAGGCACTGCTAGCCTCGATCCCCATGCGGACCCCATGTCGCAGCGTCGTCATGCGTGTCCTTGCCTCGTGGTCGCGGGGGAGCATTCACGACGCCCCGACCCGGCGCAAGTGGCGATGACCGACGAACGCCCGTCCGGGCCGCTCCCCGAGGTGCTCGCGCGCCTCGCGGCGGACATGCCGGCTTCCGAGACCGGGCGCGGTCCATCGCCCGCTGCCCGCGTGCTCGGCTACGTGCTGTGCACCGGCACGGCCGTGCTGGTGCTGGTGGCCGCGATCCTCGTGGCCCAGCCATGACCGGCACGTTCATCTCGCTCGAGGGCGTGGACGGCTCGGGCAAGAGCACACAGGCCGTGATGCTGGCCGAGGCCCTGCGCGGGCGCGGCCATGAGGTGATCCACGTGCGCGAGCCCGGCGGCACCCCGCTCGGGGAGGCCGTGCGCGAGGTGGTGCTCGGGCCGGACGCCATGACCCCCTGGTCGGAGGCCTTCCTCTTCGCGGCGGCCCGCGCCCAACTCGTGGCCGACGTCATCGCCCCCGCGCTCGACGGCGGCACGTGGGTGGTGGCCGACCGCTTCCTCGACTCCTCGCTGGCATACCAGGGCGCCGCGCGCGGTCTCGGCATCGAACGCGTGGCCGCCATCAACGCCCCGGGGATCGGCGACGTCATGCCCGATCTCACCATCATCCTCGACCTCCCCCCGGGGGCGGCGGTGGATCGCCGCGCCGGCCGCGGCAGCGTGGACCGCATCGAGGACGAGGGCGAGGCGCTTCAGGAGAGCGTCGCCGAGGGCTACCGCGAGGTCGCGCGCCTGTATCCCGACCGCGTGCACCTGGTGTCGGCCGATGGCACCCTCGAGGAGGTTCATGCGAGGGTGATGGCCACGGTGGTGGGCACGCTCTGATGGTGTCGGTGCCGGGGCAGCCCGTGGCCGAGCGCATCCTCTCGGCCAGCGCCGAGCGCCCCTCCCCGCCCCAGCAGCTGCTGCTGCACGGCCCGCGGGGCTCCGGCAAGCGACGCGCCGCGAGGGCCATGGCGTGGGCGCTGGTCGACCCCTCGGGGGTGCACGAGCCCTCGGAGGAGTCGCTCGATATCTCCACGGTCAGCGCGTCGGGGACGACCATCCGGCTGCAGGATGAACTCGAGCCGGTCCTGTCCGACCTGGCATCGCTCCCCGTCGTGGGGCAGCGGCGCGTGATGATCATCGACGGTGCGGAGCGCCTGCGCCCGCAGGAGGGCGCCGATCGCATTCTCAAGGTGCTCGAGGAGCCCCCTCCCCTCTCGCACGTCATCCTCGTCACCGACCACCTCACCGACCTCATCCCGACCATCAGGTCGAGGTGCATGCTGGTGCCGTTCCGCGCCCCCGGGTGGCAGGTGATCGCCGCGGCACTGGAGGCCGCGGGCACGGACGCGGCTGACGCGCGCGCCAGGGCGCGCGCCGACGGGCTGCTCGCACTGCAGGTGGGGCCCTTCGAGCGGCGCCTGCGCGGGCTCGGCACCGAGCTCGGAATGGCGAGCCTCGAGGATGCAGGAGGCGGTGCCGCCCTCGTGCACGACATCCAGTCGGCCATGGAGGATGCCGCCGCCGAGCACCCGTCGGATGAGCTCGAGCGACTCCGCGCCGAGGCGGCGGCACTCGAGGGCAAGCGGGGGGGCAAGACCGCGGCGAAGAAGGCCGATGATGAGGCCCGCCGGCAGCGGCGACGCTTGGTGACCGAGGGCTGGGGGCACGTGCTCGACGGCGTGGCGGCGGTGCACGCCGATGCCCTTGCGGTGGCGGTGGGCGCCGATGCGGCGGTGCGGCATGAGGAGCTCATCGACCGGCTGCGCGCCGTGGCCCACCCCGAGCGGCAGGCCGAGCTCGAGGCGCGCCTGCAGGAGATCCAGCGCACCCGGGCCGGGTTCCGGCTCAACCCGATGGCCGACCTCTGGGTGGAGGGGCTCCTCGACCGGCTCGCGATGCTGCGTCGCGGCGGCACCCCTCCCCGACGGTCACCGGGGTCCCTCGCGATACCCTGAGGGCATGCGAATGAGGTTCATCGTCCCGGTCATCGCCCTCGCCGGGCTTGCTGTCTCGGGAACCGCCTCGGCGGGCTCGATCGCGCAGTTCACGACCCCCACCCGCAACATCGGCTGCATCGCGTCCGACATCGACACCACACCCGTGCTGCGCTGCGACATCCGCACGTTCACGTACCCGAAGCCGAAGAGACCGGCGAACTGCCCACTCGACTACGGCGACTCGTTCACCATCTCGGAGCAGGGGCGTGCCCGATGGACCTGCCATGGCGACACCGCGCTGCCGCCGCTGAGCGGGAAGGGCTTCCAGACGATCCGGTACGGGGCCACCTGGGAGGCCGGGCCGTTCACCTGCACCAGCCGCGTCACCGCCCTCGAGTGCCGCAACGATGACGGACACGGATTCCGCCTTTCGCGCCTCAAGGCGACGCGCTTCACGGTGCAGGACGACGGCTAGGGAAGCGCGGCGTTTGCACTAGAGTGCCGTCCGCCTCGCCGACGTAGCTCAGCTGGTAGAGCACTTCACTCGTAATGAAGGGGTCAGCGGTTCGAATCCGCTCGTCGGCTCTCACGTTTCCCATTCCCATGCGGTTCCCCTCCTCCCCGCAGGAGTCAGCAGTGCTCCCGACCGGTCGCATAGTGGTGGCTGAGTGGCGGGCGTGCTGGGTCGAATCGCAGGGCTTTCTGCACCCGGTCGAAGGCTGCCCCGTCGTCGTCGGTCACGGCTGGCGCTGGTCGTGCTGCGGTCGTCACGGTTACCCCCGTGCTCGGATTCATGGTCACCCCCGACCATGACGTGACAAGTTGAGGCGCGCCGTGCTGGCATTTCCCGTGACGTGCTCACGGACCGCGGAGTTGCGCCGAGCGGTACCCAGCCGGTAGTTTCGAAGCACACCGCGACTCCGGAGACTCCCCATGCGCCCGAGCACCACCGCCATCGCCGCCACCGCCGCCGCGGCGGCGTCAATGGTCCTCCTCGCGGGATGCGGGGGCGACGGCCCCGAGGGCGCGCCCCCTCCACCGGCGACGACGAAAGCGGCGCCCGCCCGCAACGCCGCCGCCGACATCCCCAGGAAGATTCTTTTTGAGTCACCCCAACAACGTGAAGCCTTCCAACGGGCCATTATTCAGTGCGTGACCGCGTGCGCCAACCCAAGAGGTATAGCGCCAGGAGTGCCTTACGGTTGCATTGAAGGCGTATTTCTGCGTATGGGCATCGACGCCCTCTAATGAATTAAGGTGATCCCCTGATTTCCTCTCACCTGCACAGCGCATGATGCGCTCTGCAGGTGGCAGGCAGTGGCCAGGAGGCCGCTACTGCGGGTGCAGGTGATATCCGGTGATGGTGAGCGCATCACCTGCCCCAACGACGACATGACCATGACCGGCTGCTAGTCGCGTCCCGGCGGGATCGGTCGGGATCAGCGCGGTTCCGGCGCTTTCCTGCTTCTTTGGGAGAGATACGGCCGAGTCGGGTCGGGGTCAATGACCGCTCGGCAGCAAAAAACGCACGGCCGAGGTGCCGCCGCAGCCGTGCAGTTGTGCACCAGCAGTGCAACCCGGGTGCACTACTGCATCCCGCATGGGGCGAAGGGTTAGGGGTAGTGGTGCAGTCGAACACTCTCCCTCATTCTCTCTGCCCTACCCCATCGCCATGCATAGTGGTGGCTGAGTGGTGGTCGGCCAGCAGTGCCGGGCCTCGATCCCTCGTCTTGCTGCGCGATCAGCCTGCCGCACTGCTTCACTCGTAATGAAGGGGTCAGCGGTTCGAATCCGCTCGTCGGCTCTCACATAGGTAGGACCAAAGCCCCGCATAGACGGGGTTGTCTTATGCCCTGATGCCATTGCCTGCATGGTGATTGCGGGGTTGGGGTCACTTCCTCGGCATCCCCGAGCCAGGTCCGCCGGCCTGGCGTACGATGGTCGTGGAAGTCGGCGTGGACGTGGTCGCCGTGGACGTGGTCGCCTTGGACGCGCTGCCCCCGCATCCGGCCAGCAGGCCGATTGACGTGGCCGCAGCGGCGGTGGCGAGGATGGCGGTGGTGCGAAGGCGCATGGGGAGTCCCTCTGTGGGGGTGTCGTACTCCCTGGACGCTACGCCCCCGGCTCGTGGGTGTGGGTTTCCTACGTACGGCGAGCAGGCCCCCTCTTGTGCGGATGGGGGTTCCCCATCCAAGAACCGCCGCGCGAACCTCACCGGCGTCCTGCGGAACAACATCAAGAAAGTGGCGTAGGGCTAGGCTGCGGAGCGTGAAGCGCATGGCCATCCTTCTCGCGGCACTCGCCCTGTTGCTAAGTCCCCTGGCTGGAGCATCCGGGTCACCAGTCGTACCTTCCGCGCCGGCAACCGAATGGACCATGCCTGAGGCCGCCGCGGAGTATGACTCGCTTCTCGATCCGTTCCTCAAGTCGATGCTCGCCGTGTTTGATGCGACGACCACGAAGTCGAACGCCCGGAGCTACTGCACGCGACTGGTGCGCCTGCACGACACCCTGAACCTGGGGCTCCGTCGCGGTCTTTGGCCGCGGGCAATCAGAACAGATGTAAAGAGGCTTCTCCGGGCGTCCGTCCGACTCCGCTCGAAGTACCGCCAATGTCAGAGGTCACGGACAGGCGCAGGTGCGCTCAGTTGGATCGAGCGGAATACTCGGTCCACTCAGCGTCTTCGGGATTCTCTCGTGGCAGAGATAGCCGGGCTCTCCCGCGCCCTGAACCCGGAGTAGTCGCCGGCCTGTGGCGTGGAGCCCGTCGAACGCAGGGCGACCCTCCCCCATGCTCCGTACGCTAGCCAGATGCCGTCCCCCACCCCGGCCGACCGACTGAACGAGCTGTTCGCATCCGCGTACCACGAGCACGTGGAGCGGGTGATCGCCGGGCTCGACGACGTCCTCGTGGTGCACTCCACGCCTCTGGGTGGCCACTACGCCCACTACCGCAACGGGGTGCTTCACGCGTCGGCGGAGCCGGTGCCGGCATCGTTCCGCATACTCAAGAGCATCGGTCATGGGCCCACGGCCATCCCGGCCCTCGCCGACGTCGACGGTGCTGCGGCGGCCGCGATTCGCGCCGCGGCGGCCGAGACGTTGGACGCGCTGCCGGGTCTCGACGTTCCACCCGAGGCGGTTGGCGCGGCCGAGATCGCCCTGCGGTTCACGGCGGAAAGCGCCGGGGAGCGGTTCGAGCACCTGCCCAAGGATGTGACGGCCGCCTGCGAGGCGCTCATCACCGCGGCGGGCGCGATCCAGGGCACCGCATGCCGCGACCTCGTGGCGGCGTGGCGCCACGACATGGGCGCGGAGCGCTGGTCGCGCGCCTACGGGATCGTCGGCACCGGGTGGGCCACCAAGGAGCACGGTACCCACTATGAGGTGCTGGTCAACGCCTTCGGCACCGAGGCACTCGGGGTGCGCCTGTTCTCATCGATGGGCGAGAAGGACGAGGCGCGCCTGCTCCGGCGCATCGGGGTGATCCTCGCCAATCGCGGCACCTGCGAGGTGGTGCTGGGAGACCCGCATCGCATGGACGTGGAGTTGATCGGCGATGCGGTGCAGCGGGCGCTCGAAGCGCCGGACCCCTCGTGAGCATGAGCGAGACCACGCGCCGCCGGCTGGTGCTGCTGGCCATGACGGCGTCGGTGTCGCTGATCCTGTTCGACCAGACCGTGGTGTCGGTGGCGTTGCCCCAGATGGGCGCGGACACCGGGTTCAGCCCGACCACCAGCCACTGGATCGTCGACTCGTACCTGGTCGCCATCACGGCGTTCGTGATCGTGGGCGGACGACTGGGCGACCGCTTTGGCCGCAAGCGGGGCTTCGTCTGGGGCGCGGTGGTGTTCACGCTCGGCTGCGCGCTGAGCGCGGTGGCCACCGGGCCCGTGATCATGCTCATCGGCCGTGTGCTACAGGGCATCGGTGCAGGCCTCATGCAGCCCACCGGCCTCGCCATCGTGTCGGATGCCTATGGCGCGGAAAACCGCGGGAAGGCCCTCGGGACGGTGATCGGCATCTCGTCGGCATTCCTCGCCGTGGGCCCCATCGTGGGTGGTTTCCTCGTGGACGGGCCCGGCTGGCGGTCGATCTTCATCATCACCCCCCTCATCGCGATCCTCAGCGCCGGGCTGGCGCTGTTCGTGGTGCGCAAGGGCACGCCCGATCAGGGGCGCAGCCTCGACCTTCCGGGCTCGGTGCTGCTCGCCGGATCCCTCACGGCGATCCTGGTGGCACTTACCGAAGGCCCCGACGAGGGGTGGCTGCAGCCCCAGGTGATCGCGTTCCTGGCGGTCGGGGTGGCGCTCGGCCTGCTGCTGGTGTGGCGCGAGACGCACGTGCGCGCACCCCTGATTGACATTCCGCTGCTGCGCACCAGGGCCATGTGGACACCCGTGATATCCGGCCTCATGTGCCAGTTCATCATCGTTGCCATGACCGTCTATGCCGCCATCTACTTCCAGGTCGGCATGGGCGAGACGGCCTTCGTGGCCGGGCTGATGTTCCTGCCCGCGGTGATTCCGGTCGTCATCGCCCCGCTCGCCGGCACGTTTGCCGACCGCAAGGGCGAGCGGATGCCCATGTGGATCG
>Ga0208783_10000329_pt1 | contig 29429 bp, 52 predicted proteins | sample DEB19_08_DNA_2_FD_184529 | JGI IMG/M metagenome (GOLD analysis project Ga0208783, IMG submission 184529) | Aqueous microbial communities from the Delaware River and Bay under freshwater to marine salinity gradient to study organic matter... | ecosystem: Environmental > Aquatic > Marine >...
TGTCTCGCGTTCACCTGTTTTGGCACTGTATCAAGGAGACTCCTTAGTACTATTGATAGAATCCTGTGACAATGGTTTCACTTGTGACAGACGCTGCTCTTTCAATACAGCCTCATGCCCCTTTGCAATTATGTAGGCAACAGAACCAGTCGCCACATGGCAGAACTTCGCCACCTGTTCTAATGTTAAACCGTTTTGCCTGAGCACATAGGCCTGCGTGCACACCTCGGGCGTGTGTTTGGTGATGCGATCATCGAGGTCGTCGTCCGGGTCGATCAATGGCGTGCCGTCGGTGTCGACGTCGGTACCGTGCGGGTAGGACATCAGGCCAGCCTTGACCGCCTTGGCCACTAGGTACTTCGCCTCGGCCAGTAGCTGGCTCCGTGTTATTTGGTGAGATGGTTTCATGTTAGAAGATTGGTGATGGGTCGGAGAAGCGGCAGTATTGTCCCTCGTAGTGTAGCTTAACGGTGCCGCATTCGCCGTCTCTTTGTTTGGCGATAATGATCGAAGCCTCGCCGCTCGGCTCTGTTCTGTCACGATTTAGAAGGGCCACCAGGTCACTATCGCGCTCCAGTTGTCCGCTGTCGGCCAGGTCTGAGAGCTTGGGCTGCCTGCCCTTTTCCTTCTCGGATTCCCGGTTTAACTGCGCCAAGGCGAGCATGGCCACGCCTGTCTGGACTGCGATGTCCTTAAGTTTGCCGCTGACCTCTGCCACCTCGTAGGTGCGCTTCTCTGAGCGGTCGGCTGCCTTAACCTTCTGGATGTAGTCGACGATCACCAGTCGCACCTGGTGCTTTCTGACAGCCCTTCTGACGTGGGCGGTAATGCTAGAGATGCTGTGGCTGCTGGGTCCATCGAGGAACCATAGGGGGCTGCCTGCGATCTTAGCGGAGGCGGCAGTCATGGATCTCATATCGCCATCGGTCAGGTCGCCGCTCTTTAGGTTCTGCATCGAGATGCTTCCAATGGTCGAGACCATGCGTCGGAAGATGGCTTCCCGAGACATCTCCAGGCTGACGAATAGGGTCGGCACCTTGTCCTGGATGGCTGCCTTGTGCGCTATGGCGATGGCGATGGCTGTCTTTCCGATGGAAGGCCGGGCTGCAATCAGCGCCATCTCCCGGAGCTGCAGGCCATCGGTCTTGTGGTCGAACCAATGGAAGCCGGTGGCGATGCCTGACAGCGTGCCCTTACGGTTGAACCTGTCCTGCATCTCGTCGATAAAAGATCCAGCCACCTGCTTCGACGTTTGCAGTGTCTCCTTGGAGACATCAATGGTGAGCCCTGCTTCGGCATTAGCGACGATTTGATCGGGCTGGAGGGTCAGGACAGCAGACTCTCGAATTAGGCGGTCTCCAGCGTCTCTGAGCTGGCGGCGATGGGCTGCCTCAATGATGCCTTTGACGTAGTACGGCAGGTTGGCCGGAGATGGGCAGACTTCCATGGCCTGGTTCCACTGGTCGAAAGGCATGGGCAGTTGGCCGTAGGCCTTGCGCCATTCCTTGCCAAGCTCCTTTAGGGTCGGCTGTTGGTTCTCCTGCACCAGGCCGCGGATGGCATCGAAGGTCAGCCGGAGGTTGTCCTGGGTGATCCATTCGCTCCGGATGTCTGCCAGGGCATCGGAGCAGGTGTCGATGGAGCCGGTAAGGCAGGCGCCAATCATTCCCAGCTCGTCGTCATTGGGATAGTAGGGGTCGCTCATACGGAGTCCCTCCAGTCGACTTCCTTTTTCGCCGCGCCTTTACATCCAACCAGACCCGAGGCGTCTCCTAGGCGAGACAACCAGTTCCTCAAGGCAGCAGGCCATGACTTCATCGGGTTCTTGCCAACCTTCCAACCATTGGACTCGTAGTAGTTCCAGAACTTGTCGACCTCTGATAGAGGTAGGCCGATCAGGGCAGCCTCGGTGTTCAGTTGCTCCAGCGTAGGCTTCTGGAAACGAGCGGTGGGCGGCTTGTCCGCCTGTATCTTCTCTGTCTTATCTTCTCTATCTTCTCTATCGGTTACCCCATGGGTTAGCCGTGGGTTAACCGGATTCGATTCTGGGTTAACCCGTGGGTTACCCATGGGTTTCTTTGGGCGCCCTCCTTTGCCTCCATTGGACCAGGCAGCGATCAGGCTGGCGTTCACCTCGTCCCACTCGTGGGCTATCAGGTATCCGTCCTCGTGCCGGCAGAATGTCTGCATCATTGCAGACCAGAACTGGTCGGCATCACCGGGCCACCGGCAGACCGATGCCAGAATGGCCGGGCTCCACTCCGGGAACTTGTTTGTCTTCCGGGTCTGGCAGTGGGACCAGAGTCGGATGACGTAGTTTGGGGCTGCCTCGGTGTTGAGCAGCCGCATCAGCAGGCGGGTCTTCCAGTGATCTAAGAAGTCGGGTTCGATTATCATGGGTCAAATAAAAATCCCCACCAGTCACAGGGTAGGAGATCGCAGGAAGGAGCTGCGAATGCCTGTGGTGGTGGGGATAAAATTTGTCATGCCTTCAGTTGGTTTCGACGCTCACCTCCTACAGCTCACGTCGACGGGCTGCTCCCTAGCTGACAGCCGGTGCGGTGTCCAGCGCTCAGTAGGCCGGGATCAGGATATCCGCCACCTGCTGGGTGAGCTGCACGTCGCGCAGGCAGTAGTTTATTGCGGCCTCCCGGTCGGTATTCCACAGCAGGCTAAACTCGGCCCCACTGCCTGCCTTCTCACCGAGCCCAAGGTGCCGGCTGATGGCGCCCAGGCTGCCATGGGCGCGGCTGTCCCCAAGCTGCCACACCTCGCGCAGGTCGACCACCAGGTCGTTCCAATAGCGGCCTTGGCGCAACCAATAGGGCGGGGTGATCCGGTGTTTCCAGGACCGTTTGATCAGGAACGGCAGGTCGAAGGCCTTGATGTTAAAGCCGACCAGCCTAGGCGTTCTCTCGTAGTAATTCAGAAGCGCCCACCATTGCCGGAGCATGGCGGCCTCGCCGTCGGCTCCTGCTGATAGGACGGATGTCTCCTGGTCCTGCTTCCGGTAACCGATGCAGAGCACCTGGCCCGACAGGGCATCCAGGGCGGCGCTTCGGATGTAGTCCGCGGTGTGAGACTCCTCGGCCTTTTGGATCTTTTCGGCGATCAGGTCCGGGTTCTTGATGTTGCCGAGTTTCACGTCGGCCGGGTTGAATGGCGGGATGTGGAGCTGGTCGAGCGGTAAAGGCCCGGTCTCGATGTCGAAGATGATGGTCGGATTTGCTGGCATGTTGATAAAACGGTTTGAATTGGTATTTGTGCGCGTTTGTCCGCCGATGCGCGCCCCCGGCTTCCCATGAGTCCCCGGCGACAACAGGTCACCGGAAGTTGTGTGTCAGGTAGGCTTTCCGCAGTGGATGCAGAAGCGCTGCCCCGGCGATTGCGCCCGAACGGTGGGCACGCCCAGCCATTCGCAGATTTCGTGGTAGCTCACCCAGCCAAAGCCCCGGACGACGCCCGGATGGATGTGGCCCTTGTTGTAGAGCTCGATAGCGTGCTCCCGGTTCTCGATGCCTAGCTTCTCGATGCAGTTGAAGGTCCGGGCGCTGAAGGGGAATCCCCACACCCGGAGGATGTCCTCGTGACGCTGGGCCGCCTGTTCGATCTGGCAGATGCGCTGCCTCGATAGCTGCAGGCGCTCGCCGATCTCCTCGAATGTCAGGCCCTCCGAGCGCATCCGGACCACATCTGGCACCAGATGCATCAGGCGGCAGTTCTTGCGTGTTCTCATGGCTTAGAAAGGCACGTCGTCAAAGCTGGGATCCTCGGCCTTCTCGATCTCCTCGAGGCGCTTGGTCACCGCGGCGATCAGGATGATGTCTTCAGGCGTCTTCCCAGAGTTGACCTTGGCCTTTGGTAGCCAGTGCTCGGCCAGGCCGCGCACGGCGTCGGAAGTCAGCGCCGACAGCGGCGTGCCCTTGAACTTGCCGACGTGGACCTCCACCTCGGCCAGCTTCACAGGCGCCGCGGAGGCCGGCACCACGGTCTTCACCTGGTCGTCGTCCTTCGGAGGCCTGTCTTCCAGTCGCACCCAGAGGCCCGATGGCTTCAGGGCCTCGCCGTGTTTGTGCGGCATGATCAGCTTGATGTTGGCGAACGTCTTGGTGCCGTCCTGGCTCTTCTCGTGGACGATCACCACGGTAGCTGGCCTGCCGATCAGGCTGTCGAGATTGAGACTGGTGGTCTCCTCGGCAGTGAGGGCTCGACCGTGCCAGTCCTTAAGGAACTTGGTCAGGCCGGCCTTCTCATGCAGTGATGCCGTCATTGGGGCCGTCATGACCACCCAGGGCTGCACCGGGTTGCGACTCTTGTCGATCATGTCCAACTCGAACGCGATCTTGAACTTTTGCTTGGTGCCGTATTGCGTCTCGTAGGCCTTGAGCGGCGTGATATCGACGCAGACCGCGCGGCCTGTGTATTCCGGGCACGGCTCGAAGTTGCCGCCGCCCTTGTTGCTTGTGACTGTGATTCCCATGTGTTGCTGTGTTGTCGTTGTTGTTGTTGTGTTTATCTCGAGGCTTGTTTTTCGACCTCGGAAAGTTGCTTCGCCATGCGGGCATATTGACTCCAGTAGTCCGGCCAAGTCGCCTTGATCTTCGCCAGATTCTCCGGGTCGGCCACCAAGGCAGCGGCACCCAGTTTCCTTACAAAGCTGCCGCCGTATTCCATCATGGTGTTGATAATCTGCCTGTCGTTCATTTTGTGGCCTTTCCGCGTTTACGGTTCCAGTAGGTTGCGTCCGGGCTTTTGACTGCCTTGGCAGCCTTGGCGATCTCGCCGGCCTGTTTACGGGTCACGCGATACACACCGTCGCCCGCCTGATTCACCGATTGGAACTTTTTGCTCATTGGATGATGAAATCGAAGTTGGTCTTCCAGGTGTCGCCGAGGCGGTTGAAGGTGTCGGCCTTGATCTTCCATGTCCGAGGGTCCCGGGTGGCGCCGGTGTGGCGGCACCGGATCCTGACGTCGATGTCCTGGATGGCGATGTTTCGCAGCCGGTGATCCGGAGGCAGCTCGTGCAGGTGCTTGGTCATTCCTCGACCTTCCTCTTGATCTCAGTTAGGACGGACTCCAGCACCTCGGCACGTTTCTCGACGGCGTAGAGCATCCGCTCAATGTTGCGGCAGACTTCAGCCGGTGCCACCTGGTTTGCCGGGTGTTTGTCTCCTGGGATCAATGGCCAGCAAACGGCGTCTGTCATAGGTGTGTCGGTTCTCATGGTTTCTCGCTTAGTTCTTTGATGATTTTGGTCCGCTCGCGTCCCTTTGCTCGCACGATGAGTTGCAGGATGATGATGGGGTTCACGGTTGAAACGTGCTGCCAGTATGGTCTGGCTGCGTCGAGTTCTCGTGCGCGATCGATGTCCACCACAAGCACCTCGCTGGTCATCTTGTGCCGGTAGATGAATGCGGGGTTCATCGTCCCTCCAACCATTTCACCAGATCACCAAGCTCGTCGATCTGTAGTTCCAGCCTCTTTATCTTCTCGTTCGCACCAGCCAGTTGCCGCTCCAGTTGTCTTGCGAAACCGATCTTCACGAACTGATTGAATCCCGCCGTGATGTATGGCTGACGGTCTGTGCGCGGTGTTTTGCTGACGACCTTTTTGTTGGCGTTAACAAGATGGCTCACGGCCTCACCTCCTTCCCAATCTTAGCGTCGTCCCATCCTTGCAACAGGTTGTCCATTCGGATGGTCCTCATGCTCGGAGATGGAGGGTTGATAAATGTGTACATTGCGTTGCCAGCTATTTCGAGTTCTCGGATGCGCTCATCGTAGAACTTCCTCTCCCCTTCGAGCTTGTCCCACAGAGCGCGGAGACGGTTTTCGAGTTCGGTGACGTGTCCATTCAACCTGTTAATCTCCTTACGCTGCTCGTAGCATTGGAGCTGTAGGCTGTTGTATCTTGCGTTGGTCGGATCAGCCTCATACATCGGTTTCCCGAATGCGTCGTTAATTTGGCTCATGTGATTTGTAACTTTACCACTCATGGTTTGTCCTTCTTTGCTTTGTCCCACTCTCTAACTTTTTCGTGATAATCGGTGCTGTTTCGATGACTCAATAAGCAGTCACCGGCTTGAACCAGCCGCTTGATGCGCTCGTTCAGCCGATGGATTTCATCAGCCGCTGCGGTGTACATCTTGGCGCGGTTGAACCACCCCACTTCTCGAAGTGACTGAGCGTCATTTCGCAATTGTTCTTCGAGACTCACGGCTTGGCCTCCCTCGCTTTTAGCATTGCGTCGGCCACTGCGTATGCATCTTTGGCCGCTTTATTCCATGCATCTTTGCCTTCGTAATAGCCAACATCGACTGATTGTCCTGCTAGATTCCCCTGCAACGCCGCCGAGGCAAAGTAGTCGCGAAGGGTCATTCCCCACTCTGTTTCACTTGGAAACGCCGGTCCTCCGTCGTTGATTGGTGCGCTCACAGCTTGGCCTCCTTGGCTTCGCGCCATTCACGTTGTGCAATAAGCAGTTTCTCAAACCCATTCGGATCCTCTCCTGCCTCTGATATTACGGATGCGTATTCAAGCTTGTCCCCTGCTTCCTCCAGCCGCTTGATGTGGTTTATCAAGTCTTCCAGTTCATCGAATGCTTCATCTGCTGAGATGTCTCGAAGCCACAACTGACTCAGCAGTTCACGGAGTTTGTCTTTGTTCACAGCTTGGCCTCCTTGGCATACATTTCACGCAGCGAATCAATCGCTTCATTTTGCCGTTTGTTCTGCTCTTTCAACCGTTCGTTCTCCCGCTCAATTTCAGAAACGAGTTCTTCATTCAACTGGAGATGCTCCATGTAATGCTTCCGCTCGTACTCTAGCTTGTCCCACAGAGCGCGGAGACGGTTTTCGAGTTCGGTGACGTACTTTTCGCGTTCTCTCAGAGAGTTTGAAAGCGATTCGATTTCCTGAAGGTGCAAGTTCATCGCTTGTTCTCCTTTGCTCGCTGCCATGCATTGGCCAGCAGCCGATAGTTTGAGTCGGAAATAGTTCCGTCCTTCAGCCATTCAAGCAGCTCGTCTCCAGTACTCTTCATCAACTTGATCCGATCTTGCAGATACTCCACCAGCTCCTTCAGCTCGTTCACATCGGATTGAAGCTCGCGGATCTTTGTGGCCTGTGGGTCGATTGTAGTCACCGTATTCGACGTTGGTATTGTGTAGTCGCTCATTTGCACTCCTTCCATTTGAACTGTGGTTTACCGCTCTTGTCGGCCACCCACTCTGCATGGCCAGCAGCGACTGCTTCACGCTGTTGTACGTCTCTTTGTGCCTCACCTCCGATGAATCCACCCAAGATGATTGATCCAATTATCAGTCCAAACATCAGCGCATATGGGAAATCTGAGTCACTCACGGCTTCACCTCCTTCTTTCTACACTTGTGCAAGAACGGGAACATGAATCGACCAATCCACCCGATCAGTTCTCCGCACTTCTGGCAGCAATAGCTTGGGTGCTTCACGGCTTGGCCTCCTTGGCTTTAATCCACGTTTGCAGACGTATGTAGGTGTCTTCTTCTGATACCATATCGCGACACGCCTCCTCCAGCCGCTTGATTCGCTCGTTTGCTGCGTTGAGTTGTCGTTCGAGTTTGCGGCACAGCATACCAAGGTCTGCTACGTTGTGCGGAGTTGAGTCTGATATCGGGGTGTCACTCATCTGCTGTTTCTCCCATGCTCAATGATTGCCTGAACTCCACGCCGGCTGCATCCGACAGCCCGTGCGATCTGCTCCCGGCTGGCTCCGTTGTCGTACATCCGCCAAGCCAGACCGGAGTCGAAGGCCTCCGCGGGTTGCGCTAGGCTGCGCGACATCTGCCGTGCCTTCACCTCTACCGGAAAGCTGATCCAACCAGCCTTCACGCCTGCAGCGATTGGATTCACTGGAGGCCCTCCGCAATCATGGCGTGCTCCAAGATCAAGATGGCATCCGCTGTCTTCAGCGTGATACCTAGCGACGGCTGACGCTGCTGCGCCAGTTGCTTCAGGTGGGCTTTCCAGCGTGTGCCGTGGGTCTTGCTGTTGCCGGCCTGTATCGTCTTCTGCCAGCGCTGTGGGGGCACCTCAATGCAGCGTGTAAGCATGGAGGCTATGAGGCCGTGCAGGAATCCTACGTTGCGCCCAAAGTTGAACATGGCGCTGCCCGGTGCTCCCTTGCCGCCGATGTAGCCTCCCACTTTTTCAATGTACACCACGTCACTCTGCGACAGGTAGTTGATCATCACCTCACGCACGTCGCCGTCGGTGTCGGGCATAGGCTCAACAACCACACGGTTGTTTGCGAAGTGCGCGATGCCGCCGCTTGCACCCGGGTCGATTGCAAGGATCCGCTTCACTTGGCCGCCTTTCTCAGCCAGGCCTGAATAGCCTTGTCGGCCACGGCTTGCAATTTGAGTCCGGCAGCGAGGCAGTAGTCGCGCAGGGCCTTGTGTGTGGTTGGTGTCACGTTGATTGTTTTGGGTTTGGTCATTGGGTGATCTGCTTTGCAATATCCTGGCCAAGGCCAGCGTTCGACCGACCCAGCAGAGCCAGCCTGTGGGCCATCTTCTCGGTGACTGCCTCGTGCCGTTTGCGCTCGCAGTCTGACAGCAGACTGAGGTTAGTCCTGGTGCCCAGGATCACCGAGGCCTTGAGGCTGTTCAAGGCCACCCGGTTCAGGTGCTCCATTTCGTCTGCGTTAGTGTTGGGTGGCAGGATCTGGAAGCCAGCCCCGCGGAGGCCCCGCTGGCTGAAGTTCATGCCTCGGTGACGTAGCTCCCTCCGGATGTTGTGGACCTCCATGTTAAACGAATGGGTTTCCCTGATGCCATCCAAGGCCTCTTCCATTTCCTCCATCGTCACGGTGAGCCCATGAGCGATGCGGTGCTCGTTGCGGTCGATCCAGTCCTTCCAGAGCGGAAGGCGCCGGACTTCTTCTTCGTTGATCATGTCTTGTGTTTCCATTTGCTGAAAGTTGCCCGGTGTTACCGCACACCGGAAAGCGTTGTTGCCATGCCACGCCTAGCCCCGCCGCACCAAGCCTTGCCCAGCCGGACCGGGCCATGCCTTGAAAAATTGTCCCGGATACCGCGCCGGGTCGCGTGTTGCCTTGCCATGCCGCGCCAGGCCCCGCCTAGTCCGGCCTAGCCATGCCCAACCTCGAGAAATTCAAACCACCTCGACGGTGAACCGGCCGAACTTAGGCCGCCAGTCGCCCAGGCCGACCAGTCCGCCAGCCTCGCGTGATGCGTCGATCACCTGTTCCTTCGAGACAACCGATTCATCGAACTCGATGGTGCATGTCGTCCACCAACCGGAAGGAACCATCGGCCGGACTCGAATGATCCCGAGGTCGACTCGCTTCCGCAGTGTGAAGGCTGGGTCGGCGTAGATCTGCTCCTTGGTCTGGCCGATTCTTCGGTGATGAATCACAGCCTCGGCCTCAGACAAAAGGACAGCGGCGTCGAACTTCTTGCCGAGGCGAGCCTTTTTGGCGCCGTCCTTGAGACATTTCTCGATGTTGTCGCACGGCAGAACCAGTCCTCCTTCAGCCTCGGACCAGTAAAGGCCGGCCTCCCACTCCAGACGGTCGCGCTCGTCGTGATCGCTTGGAGTCATGTTTTTGCTGCCTTTGGCTGTGATGCGTTTGATCGCCATGACGTATGGGTTCTTGTGATCCACCATGTCGCCGTTGTGCATGATGAGGGGCCGGAGCCCGGTGAGTTTGACTTTGATTTGCTTCATATTTTGCCTTGGTTGTTACTGACGAAAGTGTCCGGTGATACCGCCCACCGGCAGGCGTTTTGCCGGGCCGCGCCCGGCCACACCCAGCCGCGCCAAGCGGTGCCGCGCCGCGCCTTGCCCTGAAAAATTGTCCCAGTTGCCGTACTGGGGAACGTGTTGCCGTGCCAGGCCATGCCGCGCCACGCCTTGCCGGGCCTTGCCAAGCCGCGCCCTGAAAAATTCATTTGAGGTGTTTCTGCACCTTCCGCCAGTAGCCCAGCGTCGCCGTCTTGCGGTCCCCAGTCGGCCCCCCGTTCCATTTCCGGGCCTGCTGCTCGGTGGTCTTGCCGCTGCCGTAGTGCCGCAGGTAGGCCTCGCACACAGCCCGGGCTGCCACGCGGTTGGTCATGTCCTGGTGCCGGTAGTTGCTCCCGGTGATCCGGTTCACATCCAGGACCACGCCGCGGTGGATCTGCAAGGGGCCTAGGGCGCGTCCGTTGTCGCCGATGGCCTGATCGTTCCCGGAGGACTCCACGATGATCAGGGCGGTGATTAGGTTGGTCAGGTTCATGGCTGGACGTAGCAGATCATTCCATTGACCAGGATGGCGCCGGTGTCACCTGCTGACTCGCTGGCTTCGGCCTCGGCCTCGGTGGCCCGGCGGATAAACTCACCGGTGGCCAGGTCGTGGAGGCTGCCGCAGTCGTCTCCGGTGGATCCGAAAGGTGCCAGGGTGTATTTGGTAAGAGTCGCTGTCATGTTGCTGTGGTTTGCTGTGGTGTTGGTTGATTGCGCGTTGGCCAGTCGCGCCCCTGGTTGGATGGTATTCGCCCCATCCGGGCGTAAATTATTCCTCGTCGTTTTCGATGGCCTCAATGAGCTGGCCGTTGACGATGGTGATGCCGTGATCGGCCAGCATGGCGAAGATCGAGAGGTTGGTTTCGGCCTGTTTGGCGGCGATCTCTGCGATTTTTTCGTTCTTGCTCATGTTTTGCTTTGGTTTGCTGTTGTTGCTTTCGACGTGATCAAGATGGCCTATGTTCTGCCTTCCGTCTACAGAGAAAACTGTTTTTCTGTAGATTTTGAAGAAAACCCAATGTTTACCGAGTCGGAAATGGTGTCGGAAACTAGGCTCCGAGCTCGTTAGGCAGCCGCAAGTCGACGTACCTGATGGACAGATACTTGTCGGCGCCGGCCGTCACGTCGAAGTAGCCGCCCGACTGGCTGCGCTCGCCGGTGCCGTAGTTCCGGAGCGGTATGTAGGCTGTCGAGGCCACGGGCACGGCGATGTTCGGCTCACCGTTCTCGGTGTCGAAGTTCCAGGAGAAAAAACCACGGCTGTCGCAGTAGGTGGCCAGATTCACCGCTGGGACGTGCCAGTAATCATTCCCACCTGCGTCCTGGTCGCGGTAGGCAACCACCCCATTGGCGATCAGGATGTCGTAGCCAGCCTCGCTGACGTAATAGGACGGGATGGTTCCGCCGGATTCCTGTCCTGTTCCAAAGGTCAGGAGATCCCCTACGCGGTACAGGTTGCCGGCGTCGTAAATCGGGCAGACACCCTGAGCCAAGCACAACGGAACCGCGCGGGTCCATGACCGGACGGTCCATTCCAGCAGGTTCCACAGCCAGGCCGACTTCGGGATCTTGTGGAAGAACGGGCCGCCTCCGGGCTGATATGGGTTCTCGATGGGATTGTACGGCAGAAGGAATCCGACCTGCTCAACGCCACCCGTCCAGGAGATGGTCGTCATGTTGTCCCGGTATGGCGGCGAATAGGTGGAGCTGGCAAACGGCACCGTCGAGGCGAATGAGGCCTGCCGCTGGTCCTTGAAGATATCGTCGGCGCCGGCCTCGGTTAGGTCGACGAATGACGAGTTGTTGGCCTCGGGTATGAAAGCGAACTGCTGGGTTTGGTTGGGGCTGCCTGGAATCCGCACCGAGGCGTCGGATCCATTCGGGCCGCCCCATTTGTTGCGCCAGAAGTCGCCGCCCCAAGGCCTGTCGTCGGTGCTGCCGATGGCCATGTCGATCTGGTAGGCTCGAACGAGGTCGAAGTCGTAGACGCTGGATGAAAACCCCCAAGGGCCGCCCGGCGGGATGAAGGCCGAATTGACCGCCTCGACCTGCTGGATTGCTCCGGATGTCGATGTGCAGCTCCGGGCCGGAAGAATGTTGCCCCATTGCAAGGCCGTGGATGCCCCTGGGACAGCGAGAAGGAACGACTTGGTGCCTGAGGTGAACCGGAAGTTCTGCCACGGTCCTACACCGAATCCGACCGGCCTGCTGTCAATCCAGAGGCTGTCATTGGTTGCCGTGGTCTCGAAGTTAACCAACAGGTTACCGTCGATACCTTCTGATGTTGAACCACGCACAGACAGCCCGGCTGGCGTCATGGTTACAAGGCTCACCTTCTCCTCGGAGATATCGACCTCCTCGTCGTAGGTGCCAAGGAAGCCCAGCTCGACAGCCACCCGGCGCCGGAGATCGCGCATCGACTCGAAAATGGTCGGCTCGTTGCCTCCGGTCCATGTGACCGCCCCGGTTCCGGATCCCGGTGTCTCGGTGGTGTATTGGGCCGGATAAATCGTCGAGATCGTGGTGCCGGCTGTGGTGATCTCCCAGAACGGGTCCGTGGTTGTGGTGAAGATGTTGGCGTCGACCGGATAGATCCGAATGGTGCCGCGGCGGCTGACCATTGTGATGTCGGTCGGGTTCACCGTCACATCCACACCCAAGGCCTTGATCTGGTCGGCAAAAGCGATTGTCCCGGTGAAGATCCGGATTTGATCGTCGTAAACATCGCCAGCCGCGTTGGTGTAGGTCACCCGGGCACGCCCCCAGGTGAACACGGCATTGCCTATCGTGGTGTTGGCGTCAGTCGGGTCGGCGTAGACGCCTGAGTAAACCTGCCGGATGTCGTATGGCAGGTACGGGTCGTAAACGGCCTGCATCACCCGGCGCCATTCGTTGATGATGAACGGGTTGGCGACGTTGTTGGCCTGGCTCGACCGTTCGAGCGACAGGAACTCCGATTGGGTGCTCGTCTTCGACCAGGAGGGCGGGCCTTCAGCCAGGAACGGGATGTCGCCGGAAAAGTACGGGAAGAAGTAGCGGCTAAAGTCGCCACCCGGCCAGCGGTAGGCCCAGGTGCCGTCAGGACGGCGCCGGAAGGTACGGCAGGCCCCAGCAGCCACGAATTGCCTGTCGGTGCTCCCGTCGGGCATTTGGAGATACACCACGGCCGCCTTCGGGTTGCAGTTGTGGACACGCCAGCAATCGTACCGCTGGTACGATCTCGGGATCCGGAAGTCGAGCTGCCCCTCGAGGGCGATCTCGGCCACGGCCAGCCGGTGTTTGTGGATCCGCCCGGGCGGCAGTGTGGGGTCGGTGGCTGCACCTAGGCTGCCCCGGACGTAGGACGTGCCGTTGCCGTCGTCCGGATCCCAGCCAAGATGGATGTCGTACCGGATTCCATTGATCTCTCGGGTCAGTAATTCGAAGCTGAAGTGAATGGTTCCAATGTCACAGGTGAACGGGTCGGCTCCGATGATCGGATGGTCGACGTAGACCTGGCCGCCTTGGGTGTCGAGGTACTGGTTCTCCAGCTTCGACAGCTCGATGGCTACCTGCGTCTGGTCGTGGTTGTCCCGGTAGATGGCACCGATACCTGGGATGCCTGTTCCCGTGTCTCTGAGGCGCCTACAGGAGGCTGGATCATTCCGGAAGACATACCACACCCCATATGGGTATTGCCCCTCCCAGACGCCTGCCGCGGAGTTCGCGAACAACGGCGATTTACCATCGAGCACCCTGGCGCATTTCTGGTCGGCTCGGCCATAAAGGTTGTTCAGGTTCCGGGCCGTGAACATCCGGTCGGTCCGGCTGGTGGCGAATGGCATGGGTCAATAGAACCAAGACTCCTCGGCTGTCTGGGTGACGGCCGGCTGTGTCTTTAGCACCGTGCCGTTGGCATTCTGTTCCACCCTCTGACCGGGGCCGGCGACGAGCTGCACCCGTCGCACGGCCTCGATCAGTTGGTTAATGGCCCGGGCATGGTCTGCCTTTAGACCGCGCTCGGATAGCTTGGCTGGCAGTTGTAAAGCCATAGCTTACAGCTCGCAGAACTGCACCATGATCTTGACCGTGCCGGCGCTGGATTTGACCAGTGTGGTCCAGCCTGAGTCGATGCGCGGAATCAGGCAGAACTCGCCGGGGGCGATTCGGATGGGCCAGACGATATTCGGCGTGATCACCGAATCGTACCCACCCACCAGCACGCTGTTGATGGTGTCCAGGTTGCGGATTAGCACGCGGTAGGGCGTCGAGAGGTCTGCCGTCAGGTCGAGTGCCTCGGAGCCTGTGCCGACGTCCTGCGTCTGCTGGCCCATATCGGTTCCGGTCATATTGGCCGTCACCGTGTAGGTTGTACCGTCGATGGTGGCCCCGCCCTTGGCGGCGAACAGCCTGGCCGACATTTGAACTTCGTTTGCCATGGCGGGTGGTTCGTTAGATTTCGCAGAAGGTGGCCTGCACAGTTACCGCGGCGGTATCGGCTCGGAAGTAGAGCGTTTGGCCCGATGCAACGTAAGGGATCAGCATGGTCTCACCGGTCGGGATTCGCATGGTGTAGGTGCCGCTGACGAAGCCTAGGTCGACGAAGTTGGTGGAGTCCAGGTTGCTCACTAGGAGCTTGTAGGGGGCTGTGACATCGACGGGCACATCCAAGGCCTCGACGGTGGTGCCGATCACTTGGGTTTGGCTGCCCATGTCGGTGCCGGACATGGTCACGCTCTTGGTGTAGGTAACGCTGGGGAGGTAGGCGCCGCCTTTGGCTGCGTACAGCCGGGCCGTCATTTGGATTTCGTCTGCCATAGATTGTGGGGGTGTTGGGGGTTAAACGAACGGGTAAATGAGGATGTCGTATGGGGCAAACGTCCAGGAGATCGTTTGTTCGACTTGGTTTGTCTTGATGATCAGGCCGGTCGAATAGTTGGTTTGCTTCCAGCCCCAGGCCGTGCCGGATGGCGTCAAATACGGCTCCGATGGCGGAACAGGAAGCATCGACTGAATCGACTGCAGTCCCCAGACAGCCACGAACGTGGCCGGTAGATAAATTGGAGGCACCGCGGAAGGCACCTGGGGCAGGCCGTTATTGCCTGAGAAGGTGGCGATTCGGGTGAGGTTCACTCGGGCCACCTGAAAACTATCCACGCCACGTCCCAGAATGGTGATGAGTTGTTTAGCCACCGGGAAGCTGGCGATGTTGCTTTGGTTGATCTCGCCGGGATTCTTAGCGGCACCTTCAACCACGAGACGGTATACTATAGGATCACCAAACTCGATTGCCTCTCTGACAACCGAAGGCATGGCGAACAGAGAAACATCGGCATAATCCGTACGGAACTCGTATCGGATCTCCGGTGTCTCTGTGCCTGCTGCAGGTGTAAACGCCGTATTGATCGGGTCGGCTGGGTTGGTCGATTGGCCAGAATAGACAACCGTGGCCTCTGAGTATGGGCCGGACTCGGTGATCGTGACCTTGGCTCCGGAATTTACCCATTGAAACGAAGCAACCCGCAAGGCGTCTTTGCTTCCGCGATAGGTAAACGTCCAGACTGGGCCGGTTCCGGATCCGGCATTGTCAAACTGCCGGGAAACCTCGACGTAAGACAGCGGAGCATTTCCGGACGTCGGTGTGACTATTGAGATGTCGCCTTGAATCGTTGCCATATCAGTTGCCGTTGATGGCAGAAACCGTGCTGCTGGTGTTCTTGTTGATCGACTTCAAGTCGGCCGTCTGGAGCCTGACTTGACCCATGAAGGTGTCGACCCATCCGTTTGAAGATGTAAAACCGCCCATGCGGTCCTTGTTCCTTGAGTCGATACGGCCAATGGTGCCCCTTGGAATAGGCAGAGCCTCGAATCTTCCAGCCGCTTCTTCGGGTTTGGCAAACGCCTCTTGAAACGCTGCTTTCACAATGGAGCCCTTGCCTCCAAGTTGCTGCAGAATCCCGGTGATTCCATCGGAAACACCTTTTTCATCTTTTGCTGCCCTTTCCAGTGCGTCAGCCCAAAAGGTCATTTCTGGAACAGCAGAAACCACCATCTGGCGGGTGATTTCGTCCAGCCTATCCGCCAGTTTTCCAAGGGCGTCAATTTGCTCTTTAGAGATCAGGTCAATGGGGCCGAGTTCGTTGATCTTTGTGAGAGCGCCGGCAGCCTTGAAGGCTTTCACTCCCAAAATCTCAATCATGGCGGCCTGAGTCTGGGCGCTGTTTCCTGAGTTCTGATGGGCTTTACCCATCCGGGTGATCAGGTCGATATTTGAGATGCTCTTGTCGTTGAGCTCTGCCACCGAGATTCCGAGTGCCTTGAAGTAGTCCCGGGCCTTTCCACCTTCCTCGACCGCCTTTAGGCGCTCCTGGCTCACCGCGGTGATCGACTTGGCCATGGCCTCGAATGAGACGCCTGTTTGGTTGGCTAGGATCTGCAGGCGCTGCACGTCGTCCGTGCTGATGTTGAGCTGTTCTGATAGGTCGCCAATAGCATCGGCGGTTTGAACCACCTTGGAGGCGAAAGCACCCACCGCGGCAACAGATAAGGCGGCACCAAGTTGTCCGCTGATAGAGTTTCGGAACTTGTCAGTCAGGCTCGACGCCTTCTTTAGGCCTGTCTCATAGGCCGCGCCGTCCAGGCCGAGCTTTGCAATGAGTGAGAAGATGGCCATGGTTCAGTTCGTCAAAGTTGCCTGTTCCTGAGCGTAACGCCAGAGAGCATCGTTGTCACTGCTCCACAGCTCGACTTGTCCCTGCATTTCGGCATGAGTCAGGAACATCCGTTCCGCATCCATGACAGGCATTCTCAGCACCGTGTCCTCGGTGAACCCGATGCCAACAAGACCGACCAGGATCCGCTCGGGCCATGGCATTGCCGGTTTCTTGCTTCGACCGCCTGGCTCTCGGAGAACTTCAGGGCAATCCGACTGGTCCCCAATCCATTCCTGCATGACCTGACATTCCTTGATCAAGTCAGCCTTTAAGATCCGGCGGCGCATCATTCGGAGCGGAATCCATCGGAAGATTGACTCCATGGCCTTCACCGACTGCTGAGCATCCTGACTGCACACGATAACGGCTTCCACTAGGTCGTTGGCGGTGGCTTGTCCGCCGTGAACGAATGGAGATCCGAGTCGGTGCAATAGGATAGCGTGCCCGACAGTAAAAGGCTCCATTCGGAGCCCCATGACCACCGGGCAGGGCTTGGCTGTCGCCGTCAGGATGTCGGCCAGTTGGCTCACAGGGCGGTGGCGGCACCGGTGGCGGTGATGTTGGTGTACCGCTTCAGCGTGATGGTGCCGGTAGCCTTGCCGGTGGCAGTGGTCTTGATGGAACCACCGCCGGCGTAGATCCAACGGTTGCCGGTGGCGGCATTGATGGCGTCGGCGTATCCACCAACCTCGATGACCGGGGCGCCGGTGATGACGCAGGTGCCGTTCACGTCGGGCAAGGCAGCTGAAAGGAGGGCGTTGGCCACGCTGGTCGTGTTGGCCGGGATGAAGTTGACGGTCAGGGTCAAGCGGTTGTTGTAGCCGATGTGGCCGACCACCTCGCCGCTTGAGTTCCGCACCTCCTCGGTGTCGGCCTCATGGGTGATGTCGTAAGATTCCATATCGGGCGAGACGTACCCGGTGACAACGAGGGCGCCTGCGGCGTCGTAAAGCGCCAGGGTCGCCGGTGATCCGAAAATGTATTTGCTGCCTTGTGTGTTAGCCATGTGGTTTTGGTGTTAGGTGGTTGCGCTGCAGTAAAGGGTGAATGTCCGGGTGAACGTCCTAGACCGATTGGAGATTGAGGCAGCCCCAAAGTCCAGAGGGGCGGCGAACTGGGCCGTAAACGGGCCGCTGGCGTCGTTTGTTGCGGCGTCCAAGGCGGAGGCCCCGGCGTCGTCAAAGAGCGGCAGGATCCGATTGTCGAGCACCTGCACGGTGGTCAGGACGGAAGCCTCGTCGGTGTCGTCGGCCGATAGCTGCAGCTCGACAGAAACCTCGACCTCATTCGTCAGATCCACCCGTTGAACAGGCCGGGCCGAGTTGGTCGAGACCACCAGCCTCGGGAAGTTGGGCATGACGTCCTCGAGGTCCGGGTCGTCGTAGAGGCCGCGGCTGTAGGAAGTCAGGCAGGTAGGCGTGCCGGATCCGGAAGCCGACCAGTCGGCGGCTGCCAGGTAGTCTGCCACGGCCTTCTCTGCTCTGAGTGCTACGGCGTTCATTTGATGGCGATCCCGTTTTCCTCCAGCACCTTGCCATTGGCAAGCATGGCCTCGGTCATGTGGCTTGTCAGCTCGACCAGCTCGTCGTCCATGGCCTTCTGCATTGCGGTGTTGTAGATGGTAGAAACTCGGTTGTATTGGTTATCGGCCACGCCGGCAGTCATTACCACCGATGCCGTCGGGTTGAAGCCCGGGACTGCCTGGATGCCTCGGGCCTTGGTGCCCTTGTGCACGGCCACGTTCTCCTCGGGCAGGCCGTACTGGTTGGCAAGGGCCACTAGGGCGGCGTTCGTCTTCTTGGGCGCCTTGTAGCCTGCAGGCTTCGACAGCGGTTTCCACTTCGGGCTTTGGAACTGGGTGAAGCCCCGATTGTAAATCCGGATCACCTTAACCACGCCGGAGCGTAGGTATCCCACCGAGCCGATGGCTTTACGCATCAGGGCCGAGGCGGCTGCCTTCATCTCCTCGCCGTAGAGACCGCGGCGGCCTGCCTTGGCTTCCTTGGATTGGGCGATCAGGTGCACCCGTCGAAGCAGGCGGGACTTGCCGATGCGTTTGCCGGTCTTCTTGCTCTTCCGGTTCACGTCACCGAGTGGCTTGCCTAGATAGTCGGCAATGCGGCGCCGTTCTTGTCCCGGGCTCTTAGGCGGCACCAGGACGAACAGCCGGACCATCAGGAAGAAAAACCGGGCGTTGATGGCCTTGTGAAGGTCTCGGCTGGTTGATAGCAGGTAGGCCTTCATTGCCGCATCGAAGCGGCTGGAATCCACCGTCATGTTTACGACAGGCCTCACCGGGTTTTCGCTCCTAGTTCGAGGCTGTAGTAGGCGCCCGAGGCATCCACACGGCAGGACAGGATCCGCAGGGTCCGGCCCTGGTAGACCAGCGTGCGGCCGACCACGGGGCGGGGCTTGCAAAAGGTCAGGGCGATGCGGTCGGTGTTCTCCTGGAGCAGATAATAGCCGTCCTCCTTCAGCAGCCGGGAGAACTCGGTGCCTTGGTCCAGCGTGTAAAGCGTGGTGTCCATCGTGACCAGGGTGCTGTCCCAGGTCTTCCAGTCGCTGAACTTGACCAGGATCCGGGATGCCACGTTGTCCTGGAAGCCACCTGCCACCGGGGTGTTGGCGTCGGTGACGGCTGCCGGGATGCATCGAATCGACGAGCCCTCCCAGATGAACATGGGCGCCCCCAGCATCTGCTGGAGCACCGTCATGCCCTGCTGGAGACTGGAGCCGATGATGGTCATTTACGCGGTGAAATAGGTGCCGGAGATTAGGATCCGGCTGGTTGCCTGGATCTGGCTGGCCATGCTGGTGATGTCTCCGGTCTCGTAATGGTACAAGGCGGCGTAGGATGTACCGCCGACAGCCTTGCCGATCACCGCGGTCTTGGCCTGAGCCGTGGCGTTGTCCAGCCAGATGGCCAGGGCGGCATCGTAGGAGACAGGATCAGGCAGACTGATGCGGAGGTCTCCGGTGGCGGATCCGCTCACCGAGTTCACGGTGATGTCGACCGTGAAAGTGGCAACGAATCCGATGGAGGTATGCCGCGCTGTGTTGATCGTGTAGCTGTAGGTCCGGCCACCGCCCGAGTCGGTCAGCGTAGGCACCCAGGTGGCCGGGGCTGTGTCGATTGGCAGGTTTCCATACAGCTCGTCGAAGTTGTCGTTGATCTTCTGCCCGGCGCCTCGGAGCGTGTCCCCGGTGTTGTCGTTGGCGATGGTGCCGATGTTGATGATTTGCTGGGCCATATCAGTTCTTGGGCAGGACGTACCAGCCGGCAGGCAGCGTCACCTTGGACGGCCCCACCAGCTTCTTGTTGGCATCGAAAGCATAGACGCTGGCTTTCACAGGCTTCGCCAGCATCACAGGGTCACCGTGCGGGACCATCACCACCTTTGTCTGGCAGCCCAGGCAGATCAGCGACACGGCCAGCCAGGTCGTTTTTGAGAGCCTCGGGTGCTTTTCCATGTTCGATCTTGGTGGGTGGTGTTGCTCGGATCCAATCAAGGAATGCCAGGACGATCTGATAAACCCAGCTCATTCTGGTTTCTTCTCGGCATCCTTCGCCATGATCAGGCCGATTCCGGCGCTGACAGCAGCAATCATAGCAGTAAGGTCGACCGAGGTGCTGGGGTCGCCGTCGAAGATAGCCTTCAACGTGCCGCCGACAGCAACGAGGATGGCGCCAATGCCGGCCAGTGTGGTCTTGGTGTTCTTCATTTCTTGATGGCTTTGTAGAGTGCAACACAGGCCGCAATGAGGCCGACCACGGCGGAGATGAATCGGATGCCGTCGGTGAGCTGAGGAAGCATCGAGGCTGCTGTGGCTGCTGCCGCGGTGCCCAGCGACAAGGCTAGGCCGTTCGTTCCACCGCCGTGGTTGGTTGCGTCCATTTACTCTGAGGGTTTGGGTGTCTGTGAGTTGATGAGTGCGGCCTCGATGATGTCGTAGATAGGCTGGCCGACCCTGATGTTGGGAACGCCTCCAGCCTTCATGGCGATTTCTACGAGTTGAGCGAGCTGCTGGGCCTGCTGCGGTGTAAATTCGATCTTGATCATACGGTCGGAGCATCGGCAACCGCAGCTTCTTCGGCAACAACAACCGGAGCGGGCGGCACCCACGGCAGCGGCAGCACCACAACCGGCGGGTCGATCTGCGCTTCGATCTGCGCGGTGACGTTGGCTTCGATGGCCGCTTGATCGACTCCGTTGGCGAAGCACCAGTCGAGAACCTGCTGCTCGGTCAATTCGTTGTACGGAGTGAATGATCCGGTGGGCGGTTGGAACGAGCAGGAGCCGTAGCAGGTTCCGCTGTAGCTGTCCTGCGAGCCGTTGCACCTCCAGTCGGCGGTGATGACGACATCGGTGAGTGTGCCTTCAACCGGCTTTGTCAGAAGGCGTTCGATGATCCAAGAGATAGTCATGGGATTAGGCTAGGGTGATGTTGGCAACACGGGTAACACCGTCAGTTCCACGAACCGAGATGCGGAGGTTGGTGTTGCTGGTCAGGTTGAAGACCATCTGGCTGTTGGTTGCCAGCGTCGGAGCGGTGCCGGTGACGTTTGAGATGACGTTGCCGGAGGTGTCGATTAGCAAACGTGTTGCCGAATTGTTGACATCGTAGAAACGAATCGACTCAGCACCAGCAGAGCCGGTAAGAGACAATGACCAGCGATTGGTGCTGGCAGTGCGGAAAACGACACCGGGGTTTCCACCACCGGAAACGGTCGATGTGAAAATGCCGCCAAGACCTGAACCAGTTCCAGATTCCTGAACTTCAAACTTACCAGCGGAAGGAACAACCCCCACGCCCAAGCCGGTGGCGTTCAAAGTCATGGCGGTGCCAGCGACTCCGCCGACGTTCGACCATGTGGCTACGCCGTCGGAGGCCAAGCGATAACGCTCGCTGCTGTTGACGTTTACAGTGAGCGGCTGCGCTCCTGTGCTGGTAATTTGATTGAATCCAGAACTAGCGTTTGCAGTAAACGAAATACCATTTCCAGAACTATCATAAAAACGGCCAACCTCACCAAAGGTGGCAGCAGGAAGAGCCGCATGAAACAAAACCGCCGGACTCGCCGTACCAATACCCACCCGATTGTTCGCGCTGTCCACCTTCAGCGTGTTCGTGTCCACCGTCAGGTCGCCGGTGATGGTGGCGGAGGCGAGGGTGGCGGTGCCGCCGGAACCGAGAAGTTGATTGATCGTCGACTTCTTGGTCGTGCCGCTGGCGGCCATTGACGTATCGGAGACGTCTACAATCACCAACGGGTCGGCCGTGGGATCGACTGTTGAGATGGCCGTTAAGGCCGTAATTTTGGAGTCTGCCATATCAGTAAACGGTGAGGATGAACTTGTCGGAGTTTTCGGTTAGTAAAAGGTCGGTGCCGTCTTCCAAAGCGATTCGGTCGTAGGTGCCGAACGAGAAAACGATCTTGCCGGAGGCATCTTCCTGCAGGACGAAGAACTCGTCCTCCTGCAGCATATCGCGCCGCAGGATCGGCAGATCGAAGCCGCCGGCCTCGCCGGAGGGCGCTCGATTGGTTCCGATGCCGATGCCGAGTCTCATGTGTTAGGCGGTGCGAGCTAGGAATGCCACGGCCTTGCCAGAAGCCAGTTGAAAGCCGGTGATGTCACCGCACAGCGGGAAGCCGGCCGGCAGGGTGATGCCAGTCCAAGTTCCAGAGATCCCGGTGCCGGTGATCGAGGTGAAGACGGTCGGCTCGGTCGGAATTACGGCCGAGAAGTTGCCAGTCTGGGCAGCCGTGGTGGTCACCGGGAAGAATCCCTGGCGCCCCATGCTGTATTCCATCGAGATGTCTGCTTGAACGGCCATTTTGTTTTTCGGTTAGAGGGGAGGCCACCGAGATTTCCCAGCAGCCTCCCCAATTTTAACGGTTAACCTTTTCGGATCTTCGGTGCAACGCTGCCCTGTATCCACAGGATCAGCTTCGAGCCCTCTGCAATCTTCGCGGTGTTGAAGTCGGTGCGCTGGGCGGCTGCATCGACTTCGGGACCGGCGACAATCTTGGATTTGCCTGCCTTGTCCACCGAGATGGTTGTGGCGATTCTCATGGTTCAGCCTATTAGGCGGTCACGAGAACTTCGGCCTGCGTGGTGTCCGCGGCAGCGGCGCCGAACATGATGTCGTAAGACGCCATATGCGAGCGGCTGGCGCGGCTGTACCACACAGACAACAGGGCGGAGAGGCCGTTGTTGGTGGTGACCGTGCGCTGCTCAATGAACTCGCCGGCGATCATTCCGACCGGCAGGCCGGAGGCGATGGCGATGGAATCAGGGCCGCACACAAAGCCAACGGCGTTGGTCTCGGCCGAGGTCCAGCGGTTGTTCTCGGCGATCACATCGAAGCCGAACCGGCCGTTGTTGAGCGCCTCGTAGCGTGCATCCGGGAAGGTGCTGGTCGCCGCGGAGAACTGCAGGCGGGCCAGGTGGCCACCGTCGAGGATCAGGTTCTTCGAGCGGTAGTTCTTCGCCAGGGCGAGGATCGCAGGCAAGTCGCTGGTGTCGAAGTTCGCGGCCGTGCCGATAGCGGTGGCGGCGCCGTAGTTGCCGGAAACCATCAACGCGGTCAGGACGTCGCTGATGCCGTAGGCGAACAGGTCCGCAGAGCCGGCGGCCAAGTCGGCCAAGCTGAAGCCCTGGTTGAGCTCCTGCTGCGTCACGGTGAAGTTCTTCGAGATCTGGTTCACGGTGACCGAGGTGGCGGCCAGCGTGCTGTCGTTGTTGGTTTCCCAGCTCGTGGGGTTGGTCTGGGCGGCGGTTCCGGTGGTGTACTTCTTCACCTGGACCGTCGCGCGGGGGCGGAGGTTGTCCAGGCCGACGTTGCGGCTGAAGGCGGAGACCAAGGCCAAGCGGTTGGCGGCCACGGTGATCACGGCGTCGGCGAGGTAGTCGACAACCAAGCCAGAAGCGAACGTGTTCGCGTTCTGCGGGGCGTGGATGGCGCTTTGGCGCAACAGCTCGCTGTGGTTGGAGACCAGCCAGGAGCGGCGCTCAGCACCAGCCTGCATCTTCTTGTGAGCCTCGAGCAACGGGTTGCCGAGGTTCTCGATGCGAACCGGGGCGATGGGCTCCGGAGCGGGGGCGGCGGTGGGAGCCTTGGCGCTGATGGCAGCGGCAACGGCCTTTGCGACGATGGCGTCGATGTCGAGGGCGGTCGGCGCACTAGAAGCGGCCGCCACCACGGTGTTTGATTCAGTCATGTTGTGTGGTGTCTGCTGTGATGTCGGCGCGGTTGTCGCGCCATCGGCGGCAGCGGGAGTGCTGCCGGTCGAAAGTTTGTCCTCAGTCTCGGAGAGCTCTTGCTCCTGGTCGATCTGAATGGCTAAGGCGGTGAACCAGTCACGGCCAGCGGCGCCTCCCCAAAGGTTAGCGGCCACGTCGGCCGGTGTGTTTGGATCGGCCTCGAGGAAGCGCTCATTGCGAGCCCACCAGGCCACAGCCTTCTTCACCTTCTCGATGCTGGGCTCTTCGCCCTTTGCCATGTTGCGGGCCTCAATCACGGTGGCCTCTTCCAGACCGTCGCCACCAAGGCCGGCCTCGTATTGCTGAATACCGCGCTCGAGGTTGCGGCGAACAGTCGGAGGGGCAGAGCGGGTGACGGCTCGAGGATGCCAGCAGGCAGCCATGGCCGGGAGCTCGGTGCATTTGTCGATCAGGCCGAACTGCATGGCCTCCTGGGCGGTGAACCAAGTCTCGGCAGTCATTGCTGCCCGAATCTGAGCCATGGGCTTTCCGGTGCACTTGGCATAAATTGAGGCGAGCACTTCGGCATGCTGGTCGAGAGCGTCGGCCATCTTCCGCATATCCTCCGAGGTGCCGGCCACCATTCCGGATGGGTCGTGAATCATCAGCAGCGAGGCGTCGGCCATTTCCACCGTGTCACCGGCCAAGGCGATGATTGAGGCAATGGAGGCAGCAATGCCGACCACCCGGGTTGTTACGGGCGCCTGCCGGCCTCGAAGCATGTTGTAAATGCTCAGGCCGTCCCACACGTTGCCACCGGGGCTGTTGATCTCGACCACCAGGGGGCCTTGACCGATATCCTGCAGGGTTTGGCTGAAGGCCTTTGCAGACAGGCCCGAACCACCGAACCAGTCCTCGCCGATTTGGTCGAAGATTTGGATGGTGGCCGGCTCCATGGCCGAGGCCCGGGGCTTGTAGGAAAGCCAGTTGGTTACTTTAGTCATTCGGTTTTTTTGGCCCTAGGTTTGCGTTTCTTCGGGGCGGCCACGGCAACAACCTCTTGGATGGGCTCGGCAGGGATTTGTTCAGGCATAGTGCCCGAGGGATCCTCCTGCATTGCCATGTCGGCCGGCTCCGGTGCGATCGGCTGCTTCTGGGCGGTCGAGATTTGCGAAACGTCGATGCCGTACTTGCCGGCCAGGTCTTGAATGTATTTGGCCTGCTGGGCTTTGGACTCCAGAGCCGAACGCCAGTCGATACCGCGGGCGCCGTAAATCTCGTCGTAAGTCGTCACACCGGCCTCGAGCTCGGCGAGCTGGGCGGCCGAGTTGCGGCCGACATCGACATTCGGAGCCCGGGGCGCCTGGATGGCCACCTCGTACCAGTCGTCCGGTGAATCGCGCAAACTGGGATCCACCCGGATGGCGTACTCCATGACGTATTCCCATATCCGACGGGCGGCCGAGGCCATCACCTGATGGCGGCTCCGGAACCATACCGACGACATATCCAAGGCGCCGCGGTAGACGGTGCCCTGCATACCTTCAGGGAATACCAGAACGTAAGGAATGCCGACGCCGGCGCACACCTTTTCGGTCAGGTTGCGCCAATATTCGCGCATGTTGACGTTGGGGCGGTCGGCTTGGAACTGCTCGAACTCGTCCCCGGTCTTCAGGACTTTGACGGTGCTGCCGAAAATGTTTTCGTAGTACGTCTGGGCGGTGCCTTGTGATCCGGCCACACCGGAGCGGAGGCTCGTCGCCTGCACCTCACCGGAGCTGGTCTTGATTACCTGCGCCACGCTGGAGGCCAGCTTGCAGGATTCCATCTCCAGCTTCTGAAGGTCGTCTAGGTCGTGCAGGTCGTTAATGACGCACGCCACGAACGGGAGGCCGCGGAGCTGGCCTGCACGTTGGGGCTCGTAGATGTGGACGATGGAGTCGGAAGAGATCGACCGGATGTCGGTGAGCTGTCCCTGCTGCTGCTCCTGGCCGATGTAATACGAGATTGCCCGGCCTGTCTTAGGATCGAACCGAACGCCATCGAAGACGTCCGGCTGATTCTCCTGTCCGGTCGGGGTGGAGACCTGCTGCGGCTCAATGAGCTGCAGGCGGGGCCGGCCGGTCTCGCCCTTGGTCAGGAGGAGAAAAGATTCGCCATCGTAGAACCAGCCACGGGCAGCCAATGACATCAGGGTGCCGAATGACTGCCGGGATCCGATGTCTGGGTAGCGGCACCAGATATCCCACCATTTCTTTGCCTTCAGGTTCCATTCCGGATCCGATGAGGCAGGCTGTACCGAGAAGTTGCTGCCGACCGTGTAGTTCTCGAAAAGGTCGCCCAGGCGGTTCATCACCGCATTGTTCTGCTCGAAGAACCGGGACTTCCGGACGATCTGCTGGCGGGTGCTGCTGGTGACATCGAACCGCACCGAGGTGTAGCTGGTGTCGAGGAATGAGCGCCGGATCGAGTTAGACGCGCCCTCGTAACGGTCGACGGGTGCCGACCGGAACTTGTTTAGGATGGTGTCGAGAAATCCCATCAGGTCATTCCCGTTCTGATGGTGCCCTCTCGACGAAAGTTCGAGAAGTCGCCGCCGTATGACGTCGCAGCCACAAGGACCACGGCCATCATCTTGTTGTAAATCTGGGTATCGGTCGGGCTGCTGATGCCGTCTTGGCCGAGGTAGTAGACAGCCAAGTCGTAGTCATCAAGGAGGCTTTCCCACATCTCGACCATCTCGGACGGGGTGGGGGCGCCTTTGCCGGGTTCCGCGAACTCGACCGAAACATCCGACGATGAAGTCGACCGGACAACCTGGCCGGACTCGATCACCGCGGAGGCCGCCACGGACTTGGCAGCCAAGGCAGCCAGCAGGGTCACACCACCGAGCGTCGAATAGACAGCCCGGAGGTAGCTCCTTTTGATGGCCACCGTGAATGTGAACATTCCGGGCGGGACAATGCATAACAGCCCGGCCGGTGCAATGGGTTAGCAAAAGTTAGTTGTCGGGCGTAGGAACCAGATCGTTCCACAGCATCACCATGGCAAGCTGCATGATTTCGCAGTCGTGCAGATGGTCGGGCCATTTTTGGTTCCGTTTCACCCAGACGTGTTTGATCCGGCCTGCCCGGTTGGCCTGTGGCCGCAGGACATGAGAGTCGAGGTGACGCCAGTAAAGGTCGGGCTCTGCCAGGTAGGCGCCTTCGGCCTGCACGGTGGGCGGCTCCTGGTGGACTCCCCATTCCCGGTCAATGTCGCCTTTCCGGAGCCTCGAGAGCATGTCCCGGAGGTGCTCGGTGTCGAATACCAGGAGCGGCTGCACCACATCGGTCCGCATCGAGGAGGAGGTCGACAGGCCGAATGGGTGGACAGCACCGGAGGCCGAGGTGAACCGGGCGCCGGTCTCCCGACCTTTCAAAGGCATCCAGCCGATCACCATGGGCTTCCGGAGGCCGCCATCGGGCGGGTAGCGCAGGCCGCACGGGAACGTGATCGGGTTGGACGTCACCGAGGAAAAGGAGGCGCAGGCGTCGTAGACCGTCTGCGTGTTGAATCCGGAGTCGATGCCGACATCCATGTCGTGCACCTCGAGGGCCACCTGTACCCGGCGGAGGGCTGCGAAGTCATCGGCATGGCCGGCTGCGATCAGGGTGGAGTTGCCGTCCTTCCATTCCCGGCACACCCACCACAGGAACGGGGCCACGGCCTGGACGTCTGCCGTCAGGTAGCGGCGGCCGCCGTCGATGGAGACCGAGGCCGATGTCTCGGGGCGTTCCTGCTGGATGTCCTGCTGTTCCCAAGGCTCGGCCAGGTTGCCGTTGATGAATCCCTGCAGGCCGGCCATGGATGATTTCGCCTCGAGGAAGGCAACGGCCAGATGCCCCCAGGTGCACTTGCGGTCGGGGCTGTAGAGGCTGCTGAGATGGTAGGACCGCACGCCGGGCATGGCGTTGGGATTCTCCGGGCGCCAATGGCCGTGCCGAAGGGCTGCCACCTTGTGGGCGTCGGTGATGTGCCCGAGGCAGAGCTGGCAGACGTAGTGGGCGGAGGCCCGGACCTTGGCGAGGTCAGGCCGGCCGTCCTCCGTCCTGGCGTCGTCCCATGTGACCTGTGACCAAAGGAGCTTGATGGGCTCCTTGCAATGGGGACAAGGCAGGTAAAACCGGCGCTGGTCGCCGCGGAGGAAGCGCTGCCAGATCCGGCCTTCGACCACGGTGGGCGTCGATGTCATGAAGGCCTTCGAGCTGCTGAAGCTCTTCAAACGCTGTTCAGCCAGGTCGAGGGCGTCGGCTTCTTTGGCTGTAGCCTCGGCAAACTTGTCTACCTCGTCGGCGATCAGCACCCGGACGGGTCGGGAGGCTAGGTTGGCCGGGCTGTTGGATCCGACAAAAGTCAGGGTCGACCGGGTAAAGTTCTGCTCGAGGTTGGTGATCTTGTCCGCCTCGGCCGGGAAACACTCCAGCATGGTCGGGCTGTCCTCGAGCATAGGCAGCCAGCGGGACTTGCTGAACGACCGGGCCAAGTTCTCGGATGGCATCAGCCACAAGGCCGGGCTGGGTTCGTTGGCGATCAGCCAGGCAAGGCCGGCCATCAGTGTGGTCGTTTTGCTGGTCTGGGATCCCCAGCACAGCGTCACCTCGGAGACCGAGGGGTTCTTCCAGTCCTCCATGGGCTCCCGGGTGTAGGGCCGGACAGAGGTGGAGAACGGCCCAGGGTGCTCGGTCTGCCGCTGGGTCAACCGGAGGTTGGCCTCGGACCATTCGACCACCGTCTGTTGTGGGGTCGGCCGGTACAGGTTGCGGCGGTAGTCCAGGAGGGAGCGCTGCAGGTCGGTCAGGATTTCCATGGATCAGTCTGGTGTAGAGTCTTCAAGGCCACCTCCTGCACCCAGCGGTCGAGCTCCTTCTCACAGTGCTCGGGGTCGTGTGGGGCAATCCGGCCGGAGAGCTGTTTCGGCATGGCCTTGAGAAGGGAGGCCACCGAGCCGTCGTGCTCCTGCATCACCCGTTTCACCCAGTCGCCGGAGACAAGGCGCCGTTCCTTCTCGGCCTGGGCGATCACCTCGTCACGGGCCGACGTGAGGTTCTTGGCGGCAGCGGCGTGGATGGCCACCAGCCGCCCGGCGTCGGCCCGGCCTCCCCGGAGGGCTTCGACGGCCAGGTCGTAGGCTGCACGCTCGATTTGCCTTTGTCTTTCGTAGGCGCCTTCTGGCGAGTCGGTGGCGGCTGCGGCTGTGTCGATAGGGTTCGAGGCTTCCGCAGGCCTGTAGGGGCCTTCCTGTTCGATTGCGGTGGGGTCTGGTGTGGGTTCCTGTTTAGGAACAGACTTTGAGCGTGTTCTGATATTCTTCGCGCGCCATTCATCGGCAGCCTCGGGGCTGGTCATGGGCATTCCCTGGGCGATAAGCTGGGCCACCCGGGGCTGGCTTATGCCGATCCTCTCGCCGTACTCACGCTGGGTCATGGCTTCAAGGCTTTGGTGATCTCCTCGGGCATCATCGAGTCAGGCAGGGTGGATGCGTACTGGAGGGCTCGAAACACGCCGTCCCTGCGGGAATCGCCTTCCTTGGGCACGCAATAGCTTACAAGCTGTTCTGGTGGTGTTCCACGCTTCATCAGGCGGATAAACCACGCGACATTTGCCAATCCATATTGGTCGACGAGGAATTGTATTTGTGTTGGCATAAGGTATTTGTTGACAGCATTACTCACACAGAATCATAGCGGTCTCGCGTTCACCA
>Ga0208783_10000330_pt1 | contig 29422 bp, 39 predicted proteins | sample DEB19_08_DNA_2_FD_184529 | JGI IMG/M metagenome (GOLD analysis project Ga0208783, IMG submission 184529) | Aqueous microbial communities from the Delaware River and Bay under freshwater to marine salinity gradient to study organic matter... | ecosystem: Environmental > Aquatic > Marine >...
TATCGGAATGATTGAAGAGGTGACTCTTGAGGTGCCGCACCCTCAAGCGGTGTTTGATGGAATGTTCTTCCCTATCGGTATTCCCGATGGCGATACCATCTACACAGATATCCTCTCCACGTCGAAGAAGGGGGGTAGTTCCGTCTGGTACTACGAGCATCCTGAGTTTCCTAACGGAATGAAAGGGTTCGTGGGTCCGGGCGTGATTCTGCGGCGTGAGTCAGGTAAGATCACCTCGCCTAAAACCAGTATTGGCAAAGCTCTTCTAAACATAACCTGGGAAGACGAGCTCGTCATGTGAGAGCAGCCTTCGTAGCCCAATGGCAGAGGCAGGAGACTTAAAATCTCCCAAGTGTGGGTTCGAGTCCCACCGAAGGCATTTGTTACGCAAGTTGCGTGACGTAATTCGTTGTTTAAAGGAATGCATATTTATGAAAGCTGTTATCCATATCGAAAAGGTTGAGTTCGAGAAGGTCGTAATGACCAACGTGAGAATCGAGGTCGAACGCGACCTCATCGAAGGGAGCCTCGAATTCAAAACCCCACCCAAGCCGGAAGCGCCCCAAAAGGCGCCCAAGGATAAGGTCGAGTCGGTCAAGCGGGGGCTTGAAGAGGCTTTTGCAAAGACGGGTTTGAGCACGGCCGAAATCGCCGATCTTATCGGCGTGACAGATTGGTCCGTGCGTTCGTGGTGCCTTGGGTACCACCGACCGACGATCGACAAGATCAACAAAATCGCGGACATGCTCGAGGTTTCACCTCGGGATGTTCAGCGCCTCCTTCCGCGCGCACGCCGCAAGACGACGCGTCGTGAAGGCAAGCCCAAACTGCGCTTGGGTTACGCAATCGAACCGATCGGCCCGGATCGGTTCACGGCGAAAGATGGGGAGACGGCGGTGATTTTCACCATCCGCCGCCATCGAAGCAGAGCGCTCATCGATAAGATTGAGACAAACGCCGATACTCCGCTTGCGCGGAAGGTCGCGCGAGACGGCAACGTCTCCGGCTTCGGTCGTCTGTGTCACATCACCGCGGTGAACAGCGCTAAAAAGAAGAAGAAGGCAAAGAAGGGCTGATCGTCAGCTTTTCTCGGATAGGGGTAGACTCGAAAGGGTCTACCCCTGGTGCTAATTAAAGTACTCCCACTCACTGCCGTGTAAATTTCGAAAAGCAGTTAGGTTTCGAAATACGATATGGTTGGGGATGTGAGTTCGCTTGGAGAGGGTGCCTATGAGTGCAGGGGACCGAGCGATGGGAGAAGTTGACCTGACAATAAATAAAATTACTTGATACGTGACAATTTACTCACTTATCGACGCCCCAAACGGGTGCGTTGTTTTTACGCTATAAAAGTGCCCAAACCGTTTTACCGTTCTCTTCGTATTGCTTAACCGGCATATCCATAACCATGAACTGAACATAATCGTACAAGTAGACAGGAACGAGACGACCGTCTCGAATCTGTTCTTGAGCCACGTAGGAATCTTGCTCGATTAAGACTGATTCTAAATTATGCCCGTTGGCTTTGCTCGTCATTGTCCACCACTGGATAAGCTTGTCCAAAACATCCTCACAGCCAACAGGGACAATACGAACAGAATGAGCGCAGCAGTGCTCGGTGCAGACATGCTTAGGGTCCCGACCACGAAGTTGATGGCCTTCTGGCCCAGCCGGATTACGGTGTTCAGGAATGACAGCATCGTGGTACTCGACCTTTAAATTCTTGCTATTTACATGTTTATACAGAATCCGATAGACCTTACTTACGGTGAATTTTCTCTTACGCCTGGGCGTGGCAAGAAAATCAAATACCGAAGCGCTTTCTAAGTCGCGCTCAAGTACTCGGGCTGTCCGATCCAACTCCTCCGGACTCAACGGTTTTTTGCTCTTGGGCAGCGAAGATTTCCGCTCGTTCGAGGACATAGGCACTCCTTTTCGCTCCGCGTTCGATGAGTTCGGAAAGTTTATGGGTGGTCCAGGTTTCGTCGAGGGCAAGGATTTCGGGGGCCACAGCCGCGCTGTCAGCCACGACAGCAAGCGGTAAGTAGGACCGATGAGTAAGAAGAATAGGATCCACTCCCACCAACTCAACGTTCCATTGATGATCACAGATCTTCCCCTTGCAAACAAATCTGACTAATTTGCTATTAGTCGCGGTCCAGCCTTCCGCCTCGATTTTGGAGTCAATCGGGCGTAGAACCTGAAAAGAATTTGATTTACAACGAGGGCATTTATCAGGCCAGTTTGTAATAATCATTGGGCAAATTTTGTAATGACGCCTTTTAAGGCTTTGGTGTCGTCCTCGGAACTGAGAACGGCATCCATGAGATACGTTACCATACCGTGATCTTGAGTTGCTGACAAGCACACAAATCCGCTGCCCGTCAGATACTCAACCATGTATCTACCCGGTCCGAAGAACTGGGTCATGGTAGGCCAGCCTAGAAGCTCGGACAGGGCCTCGATAAGCTCATCACCAAAAGCGGGGGAACCGATTGCCGATAACCGAACCTCAAACATGTCACCCATTTTAGGTCACCGTGAATAGCAGCTGGTTCGACTGGCCGCCTCCCGGGGACGGCGTAACTACGTAAATAGATACGTATCCGGGAACAGCCAGAGCAGCTGCGGGGATTGTAGCGAGGAGGTTTGCGCCCGACAAGGTAGTCGTCGTTTTTACGCCGTTTATGTAAACAGAGGAACCGTTATACAGATTGCTCCCAGCAACAGTTATCTGAGTTGCCGGAGACGCGGCGGTGATGGTGTTCGGTGATAAAGTAGAAATGGTAGGTGCTCCGTTTATTACGGGCAGAGAGAAGGTATTAGACGTGCCGCCGCCGGGACCGGCGGTGCGCACATAAACCGACACAGTACCCGTCGTCGTCATCTGAGACGAGGCTACCGTTCCGGTTACTGAAGTGGACGAAACAAACGTGGTAGCTACGCCGACGCCGTTGACATATAGCTGAGTTGATCCGGAAACAAAGCCCGTACCGGTGATAGTGACGACGGTATTTCCCGACCCGCGCGTGAACGACGTCGGGCTAGTCATCGTAATCGTCGGCGACGGGTTAACCGCGCCGATAGCCGTGTTCAGTTCGGCAATTATCGTGTCGAGTTCCGCAATTTCCGCGTTCATCTCATCGACTACGTCTTGGAGGTCGTCGCGCTCTTGAATAACGGTAGAGCGTCGAAGCGTCTTCTGGAAGAGCTTCTCGCGCATTGTTTTAAGTGATGCATCTTCAGCCATGATGGTATCCTAAATAATTATAAGAAAAGATTCAAGCCCTGTGCGGCATAAGCATGCCTCGCTTGATGACAACGACGTGCTTAGCTTCCGGCCACTGAAACGGCTGTTCGCTAAAGATCTCAGCCTGGGTTAGCGTAATGAGGTAGCCGGTGTTCGTGATTCGAATCACGCCGCCGTTAGCACCAGCATCATCTAGGAGGAATATTGTTCCAGGCGCGTAAGTGTTGCTTAACATCCCGTCAGAGTATTCGGTTGGTTTTAGAACTACAATCTTGTCGAATTGATGGGACGGTCTCATCGTACTTTCGCGATCTTCTCCCCTAAATCGCGCTTTATCTGATACACCTTATCCGTGGTTATACCCACCTTCTTGGCGATATCAGTCACGCTCTTAAGAGCGGGTTTCCCGTGCGCGCCGAGAGAGTAATCATATACCAACTGTTCTTGCGGCGTCAACCCAAAATACATGAACTCGCCAGCATTCGTGAATCTGTTGGATACGTTACTAACCTGATCAAAAGTCATAGCCGACGAAGCAAGTGTCTTAGAGTTAATTATTTGCTCCAGTTTCACGGCATCGGCAATAGAGATTTTAAGATCGTGCGCAATTTCTTCGGCCGTAGGCTCGCGATTTTTGTCCGCAAAGAGCATGTTCTTAGCCGCGATATAACGACTTATCATTAAAGACCTGTGCTCTGGAATTCGAGCAATAGTTTTATGGTCGTTGACAAATCGGGTGAGTCTTAGATTGGATTCTAAAAACGTTCGAAAATTAGCACCCTCGCCCGGGCTGTACTTATCTACGGCGTTTTTAAGTAATTTTATGGCGTGTGCGTGAATGACCGAAGATGGCACAGCGGCAAACGCAAATCCGCCAACCTTCTTTTTAATAAGATCCGAATGTCTATCAATAAGCTCATTAAGAGCTTGAGTATCGCCGCGCTTAGCCCGAACAACTAAATCAGCATCGCTGACTATTCCGGTAGATAATTTAATAAAAGACGAGTCGTGCACGACTAATCCTTCTTTTTGAGGCTTAGCAGCTTATTTGTAGCCGCGGTACCGAGCCGACTACCGAGCCGACTACCAACGGTCGTTGAGACCCGGCGAATCTGCTCGTTCCTGTTCATGTGCTCCAGTTCCTTAATTATCCGCTTAGCGCGTTGATACTCGTGCGGGGCGTGCTCTTTTATATGCTCGAGAGCTGCCAGGTTAACTTTCGAATCCAGCATGGAAGCTAGCGCGGGTTTCGTGTGCGCAAGCCCCTTCTGTAACATGCCTATAGGAGCACCAGTTGACGGCGCAAATAAAGGCAAAATATTGCTTAAGGTTTGAACTGTTGCGGCGGTTCTACTGTTTAACGCGCTATGTAATTTCTCAAGTTTGGGATTACTGCGACTAACCTTAAATCGGGCAAGAGACAAAACCCGCTCAATCGGATCGTCGGGGTGATTCTCAAACGCTATATCAGCCTCTTCCTTGCTCAGTTTGTGTTTATCGGCAAAACTTCGACTTAATTTATCAGCCAACGCTCTATCAGATCTAATTAATTTATTAATTCTAGCGTTGGCCTTAAGTCGCGATCGATCATGCAGTTTGTTAGCTATGTGCGAACCGAGACTGGATCCAATAAGGGGACCAACCTTTGAAATTATCGCCGGTTTATTTGTCTCCCAGAGATTCTTTAACGTGCTTTTTAACGTAGCGTGTTCAGTCATGTTAGTCGCCCCTATAGGCCCGTGCGCCCATGTGACGCCTAGAATAGTTTATTATTTGTTGCTGTCTAAACGCACCGCACAAAGACGGGTCTCGAGCCGACTTACGTCGGGCCTCTACTAGTGGATCGGGCTCCTCATTACCAACAAGTTTCTCAACATACTGAGTCACGTCCAGAGGATCGGTAACCCGAGCAAACATCATGCTTTGCGTCGTTACGGTTGTATCCACTAACCGGCAAATAACCGAGTCATCCCAGCTGAAGGGGGTCTTTTTGCCGTCGGGGTCATAAACCGGGGTTGTGGACGTGACTATCGGGTTCATTTGATAGAAGTAAGTAGGCGACGGCTCAGAAGAGATATTGACCAGTAACTTAGTGTCAAACCCGTGAGTTTTTAAATACTGCCTAAGCGTTTGATGTCCGCGACGAAGTAACGTCTCGTCTTGCCAGGGTAAACTACCCCCGTCAGGATTGAGCATCTCCATAGCCCACTCTGTGTCATACACATAAGAGAGCACCTTGAAAGCCGCCTGGTACTCCTCTAAGTACGAACTGTCCGACTTGATGCCGTATTTATTAAATAGATTTTTATAGAAGTTAGGCTTAGTTCCTAGAAGTTGGTTATAGGTCTTATCTAGCTCAGTCGGCCGCCATAAATTTTGAGGAAAAAACGACGGCGGCATCGGAATATCGTATAGATTTTCTATTCTGCGAAGCAGGTCTCGAAGCGCCATTTCAGAGTCGCGTAGGTCCTGACCTTCGGTTACCAGTACCCTACTTAACTCTTGTTCCGTTGTCGGGGCCGTAAATGCCGGCTCTCCAGCCAACGCTTGAGCTTCTTGCGCGGCTAAGACCTCGTATATCACACGCACCAATTCCTCGCAAAACCGCAACATCTCATCGACTATCGGGCCGAGACTCGGCGCGTCGTCCGTGCTTATCCCATCTTCCGCTAATTTTAAGAATTGTTTGGCTAAGTCCGGATGCCGCTGCATCGATATGGCCCCGGCCGTGTCGCGCGTAGCGCCTAGCGTCTTATCAAATATGTTCTGGCCCAGCGTTACTATGACATCAACTTGACTCAAGAACGAGCTGAGCTGCGCCGCAAGGGCCGAGTTAGACGGCACCTCAGAAAACAGCTGAGCCGTATTCCGAAGATTGTCTTTAAATTGGCTTAGGTTCTTACCGCCGCCGGTTCCAGCCTTAACCGACAAAAACAACTCTTCGTTTAACGGATTCTCGTTTGTTGCATCAAACAAGAGCTGCTTCAACTTTTCAGCCGTTTGTCTTAATGCGCTGAACAGCGATTCTAGACTCACGCGTTCTTTAGCGTATACCGATTGAATTTCTTTATCGATAAGCCCGCGTAATTTCTTAACGTCGTTAACTAACTTAGACGCAGAACTTAGTAATTCTGGCGGAACTTCGCGAATGGGTCTAGCGCTCGAGACAGTAACAGAAGTTGTCTCGTCGCCATTAGAATCGATAGTGTACTGGACGGAATCAACAACAAATGTTAAAGATACGTCTTTGTCAAAAACAACGCCAGGGAATCCAGGCGCAAGCCAACGATGCCCTTTAACAGTTATCGTGGCTGATCTATTAAATCTTGCAAGATCGTGCTTGTAATCTAACCAAGCTTGCACATAAGCAACGTATCGATCCGACTCGTTAGGTTTACCAGATTTTGTAATACCTAAACCACCTAAATCCAAACCAAACATATTTCCGTTTGATTTAATTTTCTCAAGCGCCTCTCTTATTTTTGCAACCGCGTTGTCCTTGGTGAACGTAGCCGCGGTTAACGACACCATAAACTCAGAGTCCCTCTCCATAAACTGGGTAACTATTCCCTTGGCGAGTTCATTATCAGATACCGCATCTAATAGATTAACTGTGTCAAATGGTTTTAAATTTAAAATATCATCTATTCCAGCGTCCGCTGCACCTACCGTCCCTTTCAATTTTCTAGTGTACGGAGAATCGGTTTTATATGGGATGTCTACATCAAAAGACGCTAAATACATTTGTTCTACAGCGCCCCAGAATTCCATAGGACTTGTAGTTTTATCCAAACCTGGAATTTTATCGGTAGAGACGAACATCAAGCTCAGTTCGCCGTCAAGGCTGTCTTGATAAACTACGCGAGTAGGTTCTGATAAGAATGTTCTAGAATACAGGATGCCCTGCGTAGTGTCCGGTAAAATTATGTTGCACGGCGGGGGCGGCGCGAAATACATATTGGGCATCAGACAGGTGTCGTGACGAGCCCAATTTCTAGAGAAAAACTGATTTTGATATTTTTCGTCGTTGTCGTTGTTTAGTGGGTAAACAACGCCGTTATGCAGCGCTTGAAACGTATCTAAATTATTTACGTAAGATACCTCTGGCGGCGCTGACAACGTAACCATGCGATAACCCGGAACAGCGTTGAGCTGCCGAATAATATCCAGAACTGTCGAATCCTCGGATAGGGCATCTTGCTGATCGCTCTTCTGCGCCTCAGCTATTTTTCGACTAATTAATTGACGAGTTAGATTACTGTCGATAGATACAAATTTAGACAGAAGTCGATGCTGGTTTATCCTGTTTCTCAGACTCGCATTAACAGAAGAGAGCCAAGCAACGGCTCCTAAGATATTTTTTGAGTAGGAGTAATTACTGTCGTCATCTGCCGGCTTCGTGACGTTAAGAGTTGCAATATCAAACATGTCTTTTGTTTGAATCTCGAACGGATTTATTACCAACGTGCCACTAGTAATAATGCTGGTAAATCCTCTACCGATGCCGCTGACAACGGCCTTATGTTGCGCTAAGATTCCAAGCTCATTTGTGAATGTCAGGTCCGTAGTTTTAGAGTTAGCCTGCTTTGTAACCTGTACCGAAGTTACTTCGCCACCACCGAAATACACATACCGATCTTCAATAGGTAAATCAGGCTGTGCTGGATCAACAGACTTCGAGTAGTTGTCGCGGAAGAATATACTGATTACCGCGTTTGGTCTCAGCTGAGTTATGATTGAATCTGGCTCAAGTCTCAACAGGCCCTCAGGAACGATCTCGACACCCACGTTGTAGTTGAACGAGATAAAAGGCACCTGAACGCCGTCTATGAAAACGAGCCAGTCGTTTGCTTGAAATTGAATTGGGCTTGTCATGATGGCAATACTTTAAACGAACTCACCGTAGCTTTTCCACCTCTTTTAGGAGGGTCCGGAGGTATAGCCGGCAATTTTACGGCGTCAGGAATATTTCTTTTTTCGGACAAGTACAAACCAACAGCCGCCTTAGTCTTCTCGGCCGGATCAACTAAGTTGAATATAACATCAGACGGTGCGTAGTTAATCGGCCCGATCACCCCGGCGAACGCCAAACCTTCGTAAGTCATCTTGCCGTAAAAATCAGTTCCCTCGACTTGCGGGATAAAATTGATCGGCAATTTTACACGAGAGCAAACAAACGAAACAGTTAGATTAACCATACCGGGCGTATCAGCTGCGTGAGAAATAGAGTTCGTTACGAACGCACCGAACAAAGTTATGCCGTGAATAACAATTTTTACTATTTTATTAGTTCCGGCAATCTGAGAGAATCTAGCCTTCTCGTAAAAACGCAACCAATTAGAGTGCCCTCGGTGTCGGTTTCCGGCGCCGGGAGCGGGCCCGTCAAACATAAAGCCAGCTAACGTAACCGTTCTGAACAAGCGATCGCTAACTCTTATTTTTGTCGCGTCAAACGTAGCGATGTTCTCAGTAGACTCCTCGTCATGAAACACGACAGACATAACGTGAAAGTCTTGAAAGTATTTTATCTCTTTTAATTCAGGATCTGCGAGTGGGTTAGCATTAACCGCCTGTTTTTGACACAGCGATATCCGAACTGGATCAGATTGTAAAGATGGCATCGACGAGAGATAGTCTCTCACTCTCGATAAAACCGTTCTTCTTACGTCTGGTTGCGGAAGAATTGGGTAAGTCATTAGCCAGTTCCTACTGAACCCGAGTCTATCGATCGAGAGTACGCCTCGGTTACGTACATCTGAAAACTAAAAGAGACGGCCGCGGGAACAGCCGATGATAAAGAGAACTGAACAGATAGCAAGTAACCACGACGCATCTGATCGTGGTACATCAGTTCTACGATGAGGGGCACACCGCGAGTTCTAAAATTACCGGTTACATCTATAATACACGCCGTCGCGCGGAGATACGCATCCCACGAAACCATCATTCTAATCAACGAAGATTTTTCAACGTCGTTAGATACGAGCGTCCCTGTGTATCCGTAAATTCGAGCTTCTCGGCCAGACTTATCGGATGTTCTGATTACGGAACCTCGAAGCATGTGCGCGGGCACAAATCGCTCAGTATCTTTCTCCTCTATAGAATTCAGTATGAAATCGTCAGTTGCGTATTTAATAATACCTACAGGAGATCGCGCTGTCGAATTGCCCGCCTCGGTTACGCGGTCAATCAATTTTTGATCGGTCGTCGATGTGTCCGGTGCTTGTCTGACGAGTAGCACTGCGTGCTGATTATCCGGAAATTGAACCGGATCAACCACTACATCGGTTGACTTATCTACTTTAATTTGAAGATCCTGCCTGGATATCAGCAGCTCGTTGTCGGGCTCATACTGAAGTTGAAGCGGCTGTCTGGATTTGTGCGCTGAGTTCGGCTCAAAATAGCTGCGCAAGAATGATACCAATTTAGTCGGGTACCGTTTCGCAGCGTTGGCGTACTCGTTCTTTCTATCAATCGCACTGACGTTTAAAAAATCTATGATGTTAGAGCTCATTCATTCTTGTCCTTTGTTGGCACAACCTCAACATACACCGGTTTCGTTGCGATGTGACCTCTCGGAGAAGAAGCCAAAGTGCTAGCCACCATTTGACCGCGAAGTAGCTGCAGCGTGTCTTTAGCTTCAGACGATGCTTGATTTTGGAACGCTGTTATCGCGCTGCTAGCGCTAACCTTGCTATCCTTTAACAGGTCTACGAGTTGTTTATCCGCCTCATTTCCAGAAGTCTGAGCGGCTAAAAGTAGTTGCTTTTTAATTTCGGGATCAGTTAGCAATACGCCGGCATCAGAAATTTTAGCAACTTTTTTCCCATCTACGATATCATAGCGCATACCGGTTGCTTTTATGGTATCAGCCAAATCCAAGAAGCTTTCTTCGCTCAGTCCACTTAATCGTCTAATCTCTCCGGCAGCTTTTTCGCGAGATGCGCCCGAAATCATATAATCAGGAATTTTTTTATTATTTTTAATATCGGCGTACATCTGAACTAACGCTTTTCTGGTTCTTTCGCTCTTTGTATTAGACCCCAATTCTAACCCTAAACGTGACTTATCGACCCTCGCTTTATCGCGAAGATCAGAATCCTCAAAATACGTATCGGTGACTCCGTGCTTCCGCAATCCGGCGTTAATTTGATCAGCCGTTAGTCCTCGATTAAGCAGATTGCGCACTAACGCTTCTTGCTCATCCTCACTATCGTCACCGAAATAAGAACCTGTAAACGTCTCATCAGCAGAACCTAAAGCACTGGCGCCCAAAACCGCATCGTCAGGCATAACATCTGGGGATGCCGCTGCGCCTATACCAGCACCAATAGCTGTACCTAATAACAAAACTCCAGCTTTTGTCGCAGGTGGAGCCGCAAGTATCCCAACCCCGCCTGTAGCAACAGCTTGACCTATGACGCCGGCAAGCAGTCCAAGACCAGCTACAGCAAAACCAATTCTCGCACCCGCGCCCATGTTTTGCGCGGCATCGTACGCTTGCTGTCTTTGACTTTCAGAAACTGATAAATCAATTTCTCTTGATCTATTGATGAGCATCTCTTGCTCGTACGGTGTCATTTCCGCAAATTTATTAATGTCACCGGCGACTTCGGGCGAATTAAGAACCTTATTGACTGTGTCCTTATATTGACCAAGGCTCATGTTAAAAGAGCCCCGCTGCTGCATAATTTGATAGGTTACCGCCTGCGCTCCGCCGCCGAAAGTTTCCCGTAATCTTCCCTTAAGGTCATATTCACGAGCCGCAATTACAGGATCTTGAATTCCATTTTGTCGTGCGTAAAATCTAATAGCCATCGCCCGTTTGTTCGCCGCATGCTGCTCCGGCGTTTGGCCCGGGAAACGCATAGTCGCGAACTCCGCTGCCTGTGTTGCCTGCTCGTAAGACGCCATATCACCGAACATCGCCATCTCTTGCCGAGTTTGGGGATTATACAGAGAGCGCATTTCAGCGTACGGATCCGACACAACCGCACCGGCGCGCTGACTTAAGAAACCCATAATTCCGCCGGGCATTCGACCGGCGGCCATGCTCCGCATGTATCGACGTCCGGCGTCAGTTTCAAACATAGCGCCCATACCAGGCGCCGCGCCGTAAGTTAAACCCATGCGTTGCTGAGCTTGAAGGAATAAAGCCGAAGCCTCTTCGACCGTGTTTCCCCCATACATGAAGAGGTCCGCGCCAGTTATTATCCCCTTCTGATATAGATTTATATAACCGCCCTGCCTGTTCGACATGCTAGCGCCGTACTGAATTGCTTCGGGCATACTCAAACCTAAACGCATACCCGTAAATGCGTGCTGCTGCATCATCTTTGCGTACTGAACCGGCGTCATTCCTCCCGCAGATCCTCCCGATACTCCGGCGGCGGTAGCGCGAACTAACTCATTTATCATCTCAGGACTGAAAACGTTTCCGAACTCATCAGCTAACGCGACCGCTTCTTTAGACGTAATCCTTAAGTTCTCAATCATTCGATGAACAATTCGCCGTGTTTTTCGAATGTCATCCGCTACCTGAGAGCTAGACATATTAGCCATCTCAGATTTACGAGTTGATGATAGTAAGTTGTACGTTGCCGCTTGTATATCTCGCTCTTCTTCCAAAGCTAAAGAGTATCCACGCTGTTTATCAAACTCAGTACCAACGGAGATCATCGTATCGGAAACTATTTTTGCTAAACCGTTAGTAGAGGAGATACCTCTACCACCGGCTAAAGTTGCGGCTGGCCCGGTTACGTGAGAAAAGGCATACGCGGCTTGTCGTTGCGCGTCGGTTCTAAGACCTTCAAATCGATAACCTAAAAAATCAGGTAACGCTGTGAGCATGCTGTTTGGAACATGCTGCAAACGCAAGGACAGCTCTTCGCGTGTTCGCTGCTTAACCATCGCCAGCGGCATGCCCAGAACTTGACCAGAATCTCTAAAATGTGAAAATAACGAAAGAGCGCTTAGCGCGTCACCTAAATACGCGTCATATACCAAACCGCCGAACGATTGACCCGAAGCTACGTACGTTCCTGGAATTCCGCGACTGACAGGTCCGGCGGTCTCGAAATTACTCATCCCGAAGAATGCGCCTGCGCCGCGAGCTTCGGCGGCGTTTGCGTAAGCGTAAGCGGCGCCTCGGGCTGCATGCGAATAAATATGAGCGCCGCCGGCAAATGCCGCATCGCGTGCATAAAGCGCTGCTTGACTGGCGCGATCCGCCACCCGCTGATGCCAGGCGGCCCGTTCTCGCATGCTCTCAGCCTGCCGAGCGACATCGGCCTCAGCGCGCATTCTTGCCCGTTCGGCGTATTCAGCCGCCGAGTTCATACTGGAATTCATATCAGCCATGTGTTATCCAAATAGACACAAGTATTTTAAATAAAAAGGCCCGATATCGATGGACATTGGGGCATCGATATCGAGCCAAGGGCAACGCGCCCAAGCCGGTCACTTGTCTGGAATAACCGGCTTATTTATTTTTATCCGGCCGAGCGCCGCTGAGTTCTGCATCAAGCTCCTGACGGATCATGATGTCAAGAGCGCTCTCCGAATTATGCTTTGCTAAAAATCTAAGCAGGGCTACCTCGTAATCCCGAAGCTCGAGATACCTATCCGGGGTTACGATATACATACCGTTGAGCCGGCGCTTAGCAACGAACGGCTTAGTGCCGTCGATAAATACGGCGACCTGAATCTCATCGTCAGAAATAACCTTAAGGCCATTATTGACGGCAGATCCGGAGTCGATCAGGTGGACGGTGTGCGTCTCGGTCGTCTTCTCAACGACCGAGCAGCCCGTCACGCCGTACGCGATCAAGCAAACGCCCAACGCTAGGAGTAGGCTGCGCGGGGCGATTCTGATTAGCATAGGTGGTGTTCTCAGTAATCGTGGTGGTCGAGGTCGTGTTCTTAAAGATGATATCCAGCACCGCCTGAAGCAGCGGTGCCAGAAGCGCGGCTAACGCCGTCATCAGATCGTTACCTTGACGCCGGCCTTATCGAGGATGAGGCCGATCATGCCCTTGACGCGCTGCTCACCCCAGCCGAGGATGAGCTTGCCCACCGGGCCCTTGGCCTCGTCCTTGATGAGTTCCCACGCCTTCTGGCGGATGTCCGAGAGTTCCTTAGCGGTGATCTTGACACCGCCGTCGGAATCAGCGGTCATCGCCGCCTTCACCCACTCCTGCGACTTATCGAGCGTGCGCTGAACGAGCGCCTCGATAACTTCCTTGGCCTGCTTTTCGAGGTTCAGCTTGCTGATGCCCCACATAGCGAGAGCCGAGATGATGCCAAATACAACGGTAGGGAGATGCTCGCCGAGAACGTTAAGAAGTGCGTCCATTTAATAACTCCGAGTTGTTAACACAGCAGCTGCTATTAAATCGTAGGGGTGACGAGGTATCGCGTAATGTATTGACGCATATTCTTTATGCGAACAGCGGCATACGGATCCGCATCAGCTACGATTAATAAAGCCGGTTCAGCCAGATGCTCCGCCGTCGAAGCGTCTGTTTCATTTCTGATCCTATCGCGAATATCAGATATAGCCAAGTTGGGCGTTGCAGATTTTTTTGTAACAAAAGCAGACCGTAAACCTAAATCGGGGGTCTGCGGGTTAGCGGCGACTTCAATTAAATCGTCTACGTACTCAGACTCAATGCCGCTAGCGTTTAAAAAAGATTTAAATAAATTAACGGATCTACCTCGAGTTTGCTCTATGTACGTAAATTCAGGAATAGCACCCAGACCAGCCGAATTTGTTAATGCCTGAGCAGCACTCAAGCGATCGGCCAACTCAATCTCGGGAAGTTCGGGACCCGAGTAAAATGGCGCTAATTCCTGATTATCCAGATTTCTTAAATTTAAACGAGCCAGCGTTATAAACGCATTCGTCATATCAGCGGCAAGATAGGTATCGGTCATTTGTTTTTACGGATCTCAAGAACACCCTTAGAGTTTGTCGCCGTCATCTCGTAGGTGTAGTTCTGGAGAGCCATAAGCTCCTCAATCTTAGTTTGATCTTGTCGTTTTTCCGTGTCTTTATACCCAATAAAGAATTCAACCCGGATCATCTCTAAGAGTTCTCGAGCCATTTCCTGAGATCGAGCTGTAGCCAATATTTGCGTAGATTGCTCTATATATCGGCTAATTTGTTCTTTCTTAGCAAACTCAATAAAATCAATCTGCTCTAGCGGATCTAGATCTTGAAACTCGACTCCCCCCGTTTGCGTCAGTAATTTAATACGGTAATACGCTAACGGGGTGCTTAAGGGTTTTTAAGGTTCTCTAACAAAGCAAAGTATTTAGCCTGATCCATGTCGTTGACCAGCCCTAATAATTGGCTGATATACATAGGATCCATATCCAGTAAATACTCATAGCGTTGTTTTACGCTGGTGTCCGAGCGCCAAGATTCGCGAGATTCCGGAGTTAATTTCAAGTCGGGGAACGCGACATCGCCTAACTGCTCAAGCTGGACGATGAGGCGTAAAACTACGTACTCCATCTGCTGTTCGCGGAACTTGTTCTGATCCTCAGAAAGGAGCGTGTTTACGGGCTCGAACAACGTCAGAGCTTTTTGCTCGCGTTTTGTCAAACCACGAACACTGACTAACGTAGCGCCAAATTTAACTGAATGCCTAACGCGCTGGGTCAGGTATTCTTTAGAAGAAACCTGATCCCAAATCGCGGCGTACCGCTCCTTAAAATCAGCGTATTTGAGCGTTCCGTAAATATCGGAATTTACCGTCTCTGGGAGCTTGGCGTTAATTTCCTGCTCCCTGGCGCTCTCAGCCGCCTCTTCCTTAGCCTCGGAATTGGCCTGTTGCTCGCGCTTGAATTTATCAACCGCGCGCTGATCTCGAACCTGCTGTTCTAACGCGTCACGACTTACACCAAAAGATCCGGGCATAGGGGTCTCCCGCTACGAGGATACACAGCCCCTGATTTACAAGCAACCCCCCGACGCAAAAATATAGAAATTTGTGTCATAAGAATACTGGTAGCTATTTTGGCTACTTTTTTAGTTGGAGCGATCCATGACTCTTAATACTAACTCAAGTCCCCAATCTGAGGGCTGGTCAACCAAGACGCTAATTGGCGTTGGTTTAGGTTTATTTGCGGCAGGTGCCGCGGCAACCGCTCTTTATTACAGAGCAACTGATAAACCTCAAAAATTAGAGATTAATTCAGCTTGTAATTTTTTCGAGTCTAAAGACGTCTTAGATCAAATCGGCACTCCGACAGCCGAGGTTATAACCCTAGCCATCAAGTTTTTTGGAATGCAGCACGCGATTATGTTTGGGCGCAATATCGCCCAAATTCAGAAGTCGCAAGGTACTAAAAGTGCGGCTGTTGTTTTAGCCGTGTGCCTGGCCGCCCCAGAAACAATCGGGCACATGACAACCTGCGCGGACATGATCAATATGTCTGAGAAGACCCGGGTAGTTGAAGAATCGCGCAAAATCGATGCATATGACTGGTTAGCCAACGTCAGCGACGGCGGTCGCCAGCTTCTGAGAATTTTGACGAGTCAATGATCACAGAGGTTATTGACTCCTTTTACAACAACTAGGAGACAAAATGACAACAATCGACTCGATTGATGATAAAGGCATCCTCGCCCTGATGCGTAAAATTCAGGGCAAGACATTCTCCAAGGCCATGTATCGGGAATTTAAAATCCCGAAGGCTACCGGAGGGATGCGTACGATTCTTGCCCCTAATGAGGAGCTGATGGAAATTCAGCAGCTCATCTTGACGGTGCTGAACGGAATGAAGATCGCGGCGTCTCCGTACGCCTGCGCCTACATCCACGGTAAGGGCATCGTCGATATGGCCAAAAACCATGTCGGCAAAGCCGTGGCCGTGAAAGTCGATCTTAAGGACTTTTTCCCGAAGATCGGCAAAGCCGCGGTCCGGGAGGCCCTTATTCGTAACGGGATGTCTCCCCGGGCGGCGATCTTGGACATCGTAATGGCTTGGTGCTTTTACGATAACGGATTGCCGATCGGCGCGCCGACCTCGCCGTTTCTGTCGAACGTAGTCGCGATTGATCTCGACTACCGTTTGGCGGCGCTCTGCAAGAAGTGGCGCGCGGTAACCTCCCACGGGAGCCTCTACACAATGAGAGGCGCAAAAGTCCGTGAGTTCTGTATGAGTCCGATCGAGTACTCTCGTTACGCCGATGACTTGTGTTTCTCCAGCAACTACAAAAAGTTGCCGGAGATGATTCACGCTATTAAGCGTGTCATCACTAAGTGCGGGTTTGTCGTAAACGAGAAGAAAATTAGAGTCATGCGTAAGGGGCGCCCGATGGAAATCGTCGGCGTGTCTCTTAACAAACTCGGCAAGCGGACTAAAAAGCGCCGAGAACTTCGCCAACAACTGCATCAGATTGCCATTAATGTGGAATCTGGTCGCCTTCCTAAAGGCAAGATGTTCCAGCGGGTAAAAACAAAGTCGGGCGTGATTGAGTCCATTGTGGACATCAACATGAACGAACTTCGCGGTCAGGTGGCTCACATCAAGCACCTGAATGTTGAACAGGCCAAACCGTTTGAAGCGCTGCTTCAACGGATTGAAAGGATTGCGTAATGCCAATTATCTCAAGTAATGGGGATCGTAATACCTTCATCCTCCTCCAGGAGGATAAGGGTCATATTGTGGAGATGAAAATTACGCGAACCTTCTCGGCTGATGAATTTCAGCAGAAATGTTCGCGGCCAGAGTCGTACCTGTCTCCGGTACTGCCGGAGAACTGCGTGATGTTCCGGCAGAACGCCGGAACTTCTGGTACGACGAGGTTCGTCATCCAGAAGCCGCCGAAACAGGTCATCGCTAGGTTTCAGGCGACAATGGGCAGTATCCGAAATGCGGAACTGCCCATCTGGTTCCCGTGGCAAGTCTACGTTGTGACCATCCGCGATTCCCGATACGTCAGCCACCAGGCGTATTGGCGTCCGGGTCCGATCACTTCGGTGGCCGACGCGCTGTTCCGGTTTACGACTCCGAATATGTACCAATCAGGCGGAACCGCCTGTTTGGGACAAGGATTTACCTCACAGGTATATTCCATGAGGTCGGCAAATGACATCTGCAAACTCGTGGTTAAATACCACGAGGAAGGTGCTTACAACACCGACCTCAACGGCGGAAGCGTCGAGAGTTACGAACCGCCTGAAATCGCGAGCCAATCGATTCCGGAATTCTACATGGGATACCCGCAGATCGATTGGACGTCGAACAGCGCGAGCAAGTATTTGCTCAAGCTGCATCTGTGGGCGCAATGGACCCCGAATCCGTCGATCGACATCTGCCGACTCGGGTGGGAGCGGGTGGGTATTTTGTCGGAGGACCTCGCATGAGTGATGAGCGAATAAGCTTAATGAACATCGCGAATAGCTGTCAAGATCTGCAAGGTCCTACCCTAGAGCGGCTCTACAAGCTGGAGCGAATCGTAAAGATCGTGCAGATGACGCGACACGAACCGATTTCGGAGGTACCTCCGGAATTCAAAAGAATCGTCGATCTGTTGGAGGCGGTGGAAGGTCTTCGCAATCCTGTGGAAATCTCCGCCGTTCGCGACGCACTGTGTCGTGGTAACAGCACGTATCACTACGTGTTTAGGGCAGCAAGGGAGTGTGAGCATGTACCCAATTCTTCAGCCGGGTGAAAAGCAGACGTCCCGAAATGCTTTCATCGTAACTAAGGACGGATTTAAAAAGTCCGTCCTTGTTGAAACTTCGGGTGGCTCCTTCTCCAGTGTCATGGATCTTAACGACACGGAGAAGGATTACATTATGAGAAACCTACCCTCCGGCGCGCCGTCGCTTGAACTGAATCTCAAAAAGATTCCGTTCAGCAGCACCTCGGCGGGGTTCTTACAAGCGTGGACTTATTTCCGCGCTGTGTGGGACAAGCAGAAGTCGGAAGCATTTATTTGGTGGCATTACGACAATTTTCTGCAGGAATACATGATGGTAGTCCCGCCGTTCTATTCGGCGAGTGCTGCACATCTGAATTATCCAGATGTTTCCCATTTCTGCAGAGTGTGTCGGGTCGGTCTTTTCGACGGCCTGAGGGACTGCTGCCACTGCGGAGAAAAAGGAGACGTGACTCGTCTGCAGGTTTACGGGACCTCACACAGTCACGGCGCGATGAGTGCCTTCCATTCAGCGACGGACCACGCTAACGAGATGAATCAGACGGGATTTCATATCACGTTTGGTCAGATCGATAAGGGTCCGTTCCTCGCCCCCTCTTTCGTGGTGCGTGATTCCAATACTCGGTTTAATACCGATTGGCGGCATCACTTCGCCTACGATCGTGAGGTGGAAGAATTCGCGGCTAAATATCTCGGGCTGTGGTTAGATCTGGTCACGGATCACACCGGGACAGGAGATTTCCGCGTCGTTGTCAACAACATGACGGTGTTTGAAAATCAATCACGTACCGTCTGCGAAGCGTATGTTAGAGCTCGCGGAGAGGGTACGGTTGAAGCGAAACCGGTTATCATTACGTCGACAACGTCGCCGTGGACATACAAAGCGCCGACGATCGTTGAGCACAAGCCTGAAAAGGCGAAGATCACGATCAGTGCTGTGGATGTAAACGCAGCGGAAGATATCGATGCGGAGATCGACGAACTGCACGACACCATACAGGTGTTCGGTATGTTCTACGTCCTGCAGTTAATCGATTCTGATATTCTCGACGCGTACGAGTTCACAGACCAAATTGGTATTGGTACTGCCCTGACGGCAAGCCTCGAAAAGGTTAACGTCACTGTGGCAAAAGTAACCTACAACTGGTCTGACCGGATTAAACAAATGATCGATGCCGCTACGGACGAAACAAAGCAGGAGGTTGTTAAAACCTGCATGCAGCGTCTTAAGGCGACTGAGATCTTTGATAATCCGGACTCCTTCGACGAGGACGAGGATATCTGGAACACAACCGCTGAAGGAAAGTGGGCTAGCCCGTGAAGCACACAGCCGTCGTGATCGGATGTGGTGGTATCGGCTATCAGTTACACGAGCCGTTGGCTCGGATGCTGAGTTATTCCTCGGTTACAGAGTTAATCTTTGTGGACGGGAAAGCCGTTACCCCGAAAAATATGTTGCGTCAGCATCACCCCGAAAGCGTCGGCCGTAATAAGGCCAACGTGCTCGCGGAAAATGCGCGCAAATTTGCGCCAGAGAACGTGGAGGTCACAGCAATTCCGATGTACATATCGGAAGACAATAAGGACTACCACGGCTGGCTCAAAGCGGAGAGGTTGATCGTCTTCGCCGGCGTTGATAATAATCGGACGCGCGTGATGCTTGAGGAAATGCTCGAGCGTCGCAAGCAGCTGATGTTTATCAGCGGCGGAAACGATCTTACGAAGGGGCAGGCGGTGCTTTGGACTCGTGAGGGTTACAAAGACACCACGCCGAGGCCTTCGGAGATCGATCCCGATATCTTGGATAATCTCGGACGTGCTCCGTTTGAGATTCCTTGCGATGAAGTTGTGATATCTGATCCGCAAACCTGCCTGGCTAATCGGTTTGCAGCCGACGCCATGTTGGGTCTATGGTGGTCAACACTCCAACCGAAGCGTCGTGATTTTAATTATACGACCTTTGATATTGGTGTGCCACACGTATCACCATTCAATCGACCGGCGCTTCGTGACGTCAGCGCGCCGGTCTAGTCGTGTCGTTCTGGAAAATCTCCGATATCATCCCCCGGGTGTCGGAGATTGGTTTGGGGGAATCGGTGCGATAGAGCTCTCGTATCATGAACAACTACTTCTCCACTTTCGTGCAATCGAACTCCGCGTTCGATGCGAACCCCACCTACCGCGTCAGCAACGGCTCGACCGTTGCCGACGTTCGTCGTCAATTCGGCGAAGCCCTCGGGCTTTCCGGTGACCACCGCGCCTACGTTCGTGGCAACGCGGTCAACGACGACTTCACGCCCGCGGCGGGCGACGACCTCGTTTGGAAGGAGTCCGCGAAAGATCGCGGCTGATTTCTAAACGGTGTCAATGGGAAGCGGGGGCAGACCCGCTTCCCCAAGCCGTCGAGCCGTTTTACCGGCTCAACTTAGCAGAGTGCGCCCTCTGTTAAGTCGTGCCGCGACTTCATGTTGAAGTCGGGCTCAACCCGGAGGGCGCGTGCAAACGCGCCTTCCACCTTACTTATAGGAGTATTTATGTTTGATCAACCCGTTATTCTTGGTACCGGATCACACGTAAAGTCGTTTGGACTTTTTAGCTTTGCTTGCGGCTTTGTCACAGCCATGGCAATAGTTTTCTATTTCGGTTCTAAGAAAACACCTTAATCAAATTACGCAGACCGTGCGCCAAAAGCGGCGTGTGTTACGTTGAGAACCAATAAGTATCCCAACCGCTTATCGGGTGTTCTCACACGGTCTGCAACTTATTTTACGTATTTTTGCGGTTAAAGCGCCACGACTCGTGGCAAGGTGAAATGTGTCAGTTAGTACATTAGTGTAAGCTCAAGGTGCCCTGGATGAGTATCTTAGACATGCTCGCGTCTCTGACGCGTGCTATTATAACTAAGTTAAACTCCGTCTAGATCCGGGCAAGCACAGTATTAACAAAACACACCTAAAATGGGCAACGCTTAAATAGCGACGCCCGGACTAGCCAGAGTGTAACTTAGTTATAACAACACGCGACAGAGTCGCGCGCATGACTAAGATACTCATCCAGGGCACCTTCCGCACCAAATTGAAAATACGTTTGGGCAGTAGCTCAATTGGTTAGAGCCGACGTCTTATACACGTCTGGTTGTGGGTTCGAGTCCCGCCTGCCCAATTAGGAGGATCGTATGGTAAAATTAAGGTCCGCAAATTTTGATATGGAAGTAACGTTCGAGGGGCAAGATTATTATGTTCTCTGCACGACGTACCCGGATGGGTCGTCGGTGTGGGGAACGGTACCCACGAACAAGAAGTTGATCGATATGCTGCAACGCGCCGAAATCAAAATCGACGTCGGTGTGAAGCTACCGAAACAACTGACTCAGAAAAAGGAAGATCGGCCGGAACCGCCCAACAGCTCCGCCGTAAGTTCGGCGAAGCGCCGTAGCAAGTCTATGGCCTGACCGATCTTCCCCCTTATTTGAACCGGTTAAGACCTATGCCGCGACACGTGGCGTTTTTTTGTGTTGACCCAATCAACACTGGGCCCGACACCTACCTGGCAATAAATTGCCTGGTAGGAGTCGTGTTTCTTCAGCGGTTCCGGTCTCGTAGCTCAGCTGGATAGAGCATCGGATTTCTAATCCGACGGTCGCAGGTTCAAGTCCTGCCGAGATCGTTCGAATCAACTTGTTACCCAAAAGGTAATCCGCGACACGCGGTGACAAAACGTGTAGCTAAAACTACATAAGTTAAACTGGCCGCCCGGCCTCGAGTCTCCGAGTTGTCCGCCAGCTAAAGCTGGCGAGCCACCGACCTGGCGTATCTAAACCATCGGAACCGCTGGTTTCGCTACCCAGGTCTACTCTACGACTCGAGGCCGGCGGCCGCGTTTAGTACTAGAAGTTGATTTCGAATATTAGGTTAGCACGTTGGCAAAATGTGATTCCGCGCCTCGCGGACCCGAATGAAAGTTCGGCAACGAACATGAGTAACAGACTTCAGATCGTTCCGCTCGGCTTTTCGGCTACCTTCGGTATCCTACAAGCCACGCTGCACGATCTTCAGTCGGTATTCTAAGTAACCTAAGTGACGTGTTTAGTAAATAATTTGTTGTGTGACTTAACCGCTCATGCAGCTTATTAGATCAAGCGACTCGCTTGAGCAAAAAGTCTAACCTATCTGACATAGCGCTTCAATCAACTCTGGACTCCGCCTCGAGACTAACACATCGGGCGCTGCAAAAGAGGAAACAAAAAGCACATGAAAGATAAGTCAGAAAGGACCGCGCCCGCTGAATTAGTCTCGAGGCGGATCCAGATTGATTTTCGCAAAGTAAACATGTGTCATCTGTATCAGTAGTGCTGTTGTTGGTTAACCGCTAGGGGTAAAACTCTAGCGGTTTTTTTTAACTAAGGTAATTAACTATGAATAATGAAAACAAAGACCTTCCACTTGAATCTCTCGACAGTGCGGAAAAGCAACTACACGAATTGCTTGAGCGAGTTAAATTTTGTCGAGACGTTCAAGGAACAATTTGGGAAGCAACTGAATTATTAAATATTGCTCAAAGTTGCGTTACTTTGGGCAGGCAGGCTAATAACTACGCAAAAATTCTTATTGATAAGGTTGAAAATGATCAAATTACTAGAACAGATAACAGCTAAAATTTTACCTGATATTAGAAAAGCTTTACCAAATATTTCGCTACCCGAAGACGATAAAATCGTTCCGGGTATCGCACGTGCTATCTTGGTGTGCGCCAAGGTGCACGAAGTAAAGCAGCACGAGGTGCACGTTCAAAATGTTCAAACAATGGGCGAGCGTGCTCGTATGTTCTACTCCGAGGGTGAGGATGTTTGCACCACCAAGCTCCCGGATATGCCGAAGGCTGCGGCAAGGTTTGATCGCGAGAAGAAGATTCTGAAGGTCTGGCGCGCTGGTTCCGTTAAACACGGGCCGCGCGTTTCTAAAGACGCAGAACTCTGCCCTCGCGCTCGAGCCATGCTGAACGCTGGAATCAAAGCGTTGGATAAAAAGAAGACGACGCTTTCTCCGGTTGACTTCCGAGGCTTATTTCCTAAATCCATCAAGAATCGGAAGGATGGCGCGAAGTACACGCTGATCACTACCGAGAATAAAATCCGCGTCGAGGGTATTGAATCACGAATCAAACCGGAAGAGCTTAGGCTCATCACGGACGATTGGTGGGCGATTTTCCAGGTCATGAACAAGGACGCGATGACCTGGAGCTACGCCGTCGACGAATTCTTTTTCCCGTCCTACAGCGACCGAGGCATCTTTGTTTTAAGTGATGGCGATCGTATCGCTATTGGAGCAGCAGAATGAATGAAGCCGTTGTTATTGCGTGGACCGTAGACGATATAAAAACGTTACGACCAGACTGGACCGAAGACCAGTGCGCAGATTTTTTGGATCGAATTGAAGATATTCTTCGGGAGCGCTCAATCGAGTTTGGTTGGTCAATTATCGAATCTGAGCTGCCTGATTAACGAACTACCTATACTAACCCTTCCCCGAAGGGAACGTCATGGACAGCTACGATTGGGCAGATGAGATCGAGATGGCCGAGGTGCGCTACAACCTCATACCTACGCCAATTATTCGAAGCCGCGCCATCAGCCCGCAAGCCAAGTTGGTTATTGCGGAGCTGATGCGCGAGGCGCGGATCCACGGCGAAAACGATGAGTGTTCGATTAAATCGGGCGACCTAGCTATTTTATTAAGCGTGCATCGATCTCGGATATCGTCCGCAATTAGAGAGTTATTAACCGTGGGTTTACTCGTTGAACACAAAAAGAACGGGTACTTCAAACTTTTCCCCAAGATGAGGATGACCTACGAGCTGCTTTTTAAATTATGGCCGACCAAGATTGACCACAAACCAACTCGTCAAAAATTGATGGATTTGATGTCTCAAGACCCCAAATTAATCAATAAAATACCTCTCTTCTTCGGAAGAGAATGTCGCGAAAACGCTACATTCTCGTCTAAGAATGTCGCGAAAACGCTACATCTTGTAGCGAAAACGCGACATTCGGGGAAGCCTAAAAATGATGAATTGGCCGGGAATGCAAGGGAATTCACTCACTTAGACCCCGCTCCTAATAAGAAAGATAAGACAAGAATACTGCGCGCGCCTAACGGCGACGCGCCTCCTTTGGAGAACATCGGGTGAAGAAGGAAGACCTCAAGAAAATAATCAGCGAGGGGATGGATGACCTCAAGTCGTACCGCAGCAAAAGGAAGAAGGGTGTAGAGGAACGAATCAAGGATCTTCAAGAACAACCGAAGGTCCTTGAACCGATCGATAAGATTAATTGGCAACGTCCAAATCTTTGGGGACCGGGTACTTGGGTTCGTGCCATCGTGCTTCTAGGACCGACTACCCCGATGTGGGTTGACTCGGACGCCCCAGGAGCTCTTAAGAGGGCCGAGCTCTACGACTTGAGTCCCAAGGCTACCGCGAAGCGCCAGAAGGCCGGAAAACGGCTCCTGGAGTTCGTGGATCACCTTGCGAACGCCATGGCACCCAATAAGATGCGCGACCAACAACTTCGGGAGGTGGTCAACTTCATAAAAGTTGATTTGTTTCCGAAGTGGTCTAAGTTCTGCGTCAAGTATCTTAAAAAACCGGAAACGTTCCCTTTTAATCCCGCTTACCTACTTGCTGCGACCGACCCTCTTAAAAAATTTATTGAGAAAGAACGAACTACGAAGATTGAAACGGGCTGGACTCATGTAGAGGACGGTCCGAAGCCCCCGCCAATCGAGTGGGAGCTGTAATCACTATCATCGTTTTGCGAGAAATCGATGAGTGCTGTAACAAACGAAAACTACGAAGATTTTAAAAAGAAGTACGCTGAAGCCGTTGCCGAAAATAGACAAGTATTTGTTTTTGACGGCGCGGAGGTTCTTACATCTTTTGCCAAATATCTAATCGAATACATCGATGAGGCTCGGAAATCAAAGTAACGTCGGAGTTCCCGCGCTTCGGTCGATGTCGGTTACCAACTGGCTTCAACTTGATCCGTTGCGCGGTTTTGACTCTGGTCTGATTCGACACATCGAGTCGGCTCTCGAAGATCAGACGGACGAAAAGTTTTGGGAATTAATACAGAAACTCGTCTGGTCTCCGGTAAAAGACATCGCCAGCACCGGGCAGATATTCGTACTCGATGGGCAGCACTCCGGTGCATTTAAGGTATGCTGCGGCCTCGTTGGCTACCTTAAATCGGGGTGCGCTGCCCCAAGTCGAGCCGATGCTCGATCGTTGTGCGAACTCTACAACGACTACACCAAGGTCGTTGCGGGATATCCAATTCGCGACTTGCTGAAGTCTGAATTGGATTTACTAGTCATCAGCAACATGGACTCCTTTGAAGGAGACCGGCTCAAGGACAAGCTGTCTTCGATTATATCGGCGCGCATGAACTCTCAGGTCATAACGATCCTAGAGACCGCAAACGCCGATATAGCCTTAGATGAGTTCCGACTCCTTAAGTCGTCTTTCAACGAAAGGTTGGTGACCGTATGGCCGAAGAGGAAATGATCGAGGACGATCTTCAGCCGAGTGAGCCGACTCGCCAGATTCGACACGACCAGCACCAACGAGAGTTCATGACGCGGCTTATCTGCTGCAACATAAACCCTCGTGAGCTGGACGACCTCCTGAGGGTAGGCGTTAAGTTGGAGTGCTTTACGGAGGTAGCTCAGGGTCCATTAAGGTGGTTCCTGGATTACTACCGATCTACGAGGTCGATTCCATCGCAGGCGCAGATGCTTACCCAGTATCCGCGGCTCGAGGGCCTCTGCCTTGTAAATTCCTTCGAAACCTCAACGATTAAGGAAAGCAACGTTTCTTTAAGCGGTCATCACCGGGCCGTTACGGAAGCTTTCTTTCTTAAGTCGTTGCAGGAGCATTTCGTACACGTCGCCGAGCAGTGGGATAAAAACGTTCCGATTGATCAGCTTTGGAACGAGATTGCGACCACCAACAAGGAGCTGGCCCGGCTTCATGCCATCTCCGAGCAGAACGCAAAAACGTTATCTGAGGCGGTGGAGGAAGTCCGAAAAGAGTACATGCAGACCAAGGAGGGGATCAACTGGGGCATACCGCTCCCGTTCCCGTTCTTGAACGAGTCTCTTCGCGGGCTTCAGCCGGCGCAGCTTATGACGGTTGTTGCGCGACCCGGTGTGGGTAAAACTTGGTTCTTGATTATGTGCGCGTGCAGCGCCATCACCGGTAATCCGTGGCTGTTCACAGCGCCGGAAAAGAAAAACGTATTTTTAACGGCGGAGGATAAAGCTAAGTTCACGGATAACGCTAAACGCGTTCTTTTCGTAAGCATGGAAATGCCTATTGCCGACATCGCTAAACGCGCGATTGCTTTATTAACTAAGCTCCGATATCCTGAAATGCGCGCCGCTAAGTTTACGTTGGAAACCGACGAGGCGGTCTTCTTTGACGCCCTTGACGAGCTTCAGCAGGGAACTAGCGTTGGCGCTAATATGCAAATCATCACCGCGAATACCCCGGATCAGGTTGCAGCCTGCGCCGACCAGTTCAACGCGGATATGGTTATCGTAGACGGCTTCTACTTGATGGCGGGTACGGGGGAGAAGCGATGGGAACGTGTGCAGGATAATCTCCAGCAACTTCGAACCCACTCGCTAACGACTCTACGACCCTATATAATCGCGTCGCAGCTGGCTCAGAAAGAAGACCGGCTCGCGTTCTCCCAGAGCGTCGAGCAGGACTCTTCGATTATTATTCAGCTGCACCAAAGCCTTCAGGAGAAGAACATGAAGCAGATCCGAATCCAGACGCGCAAGGTGCGCGAGGGAGTCAGCGATCTTCAGTACCACTACAACTGGGATATCGATAACATGCGATTTTCGGAAGAAGGTCAGTACACGCAGAGCTTTGACCGGGAGGATGCATGAACCTGATACGTTCTTTTTTCTGCAAGACGCTTGAAGTTACCCACACCTTAGTAGTAATACTAATCCTGTTAGCGTTAGCCATAGCCGCGCCGGTGGTCGCGGCGTTGTGGTTTTTTCTTCTTGTTGCCATATCTGTTGGAAACCATTTTAGAGAAAAGACGTGCAGGAAATAATGAAAGCGCTGCAGGATCTTCCTGTAGGGGACGACCGAAGTGTAGTGGTGGAGAACGACACGATCCGAGTAGTGGAGGATGCAACGGGGGCGGTTGTAAACAACCGCGAAGCCCGAGTTGTCCGACGCAACGGTAAGCTCGAGATACAGGTTTTTCAAAACGATAAACTTTTATCTATCTCAGCCATCAAAACCTACGGCGCCTATGATACCGCGCAATCAATTCTCAATATGTTAATGGAGCCAGATGATGCGGTTTAAGTTACCCCTCGGCGGTAAGACGAACGACGCTGTGGAATACTCTAAAGCGTGGCGCGACTTAGCCAAACCAATAGAAACCATAACTAACTATAAAATGGTTTCGTTTGATCCTAACCTTCAATTTCACAACGACGATGACTCAGATAATTTCGAGTTATCGGTAAAAGTAGCCAAGTTACTTGGCGATTCTTTACGGGAGAAGCAACTTGCCTAATCAGCTTAGTGCGGAAGATTGGTGCCTCTTGTACAAGGCGCTTATCATGGAAATTCACGACATCAAAAGCGTTGTAGCTTTTCATCCGGAAATCGCGGACGAGATGTCGCCGCATATAGCCAAACTCGAGAATCTTCGGGAGCGGCTTGGTCCGGGAGGAAGCGAGATGTGGTCCGAACACGAGCGTCAGCTTGGTTTGTTTAATCAGTGATATGCCCAGAAAAAAACAACCTCGACTTACTCTTGAAGATGTTGGTTTGATTCAGGTAGCTCTCATAATGTGTCTTTCAAAAATCGAACACGATTACGTGAACGGCGCTTATAAAGACAAAGAGGGTTTTCTGGAGCGAGGGAAAAGAATTCGGGTTACCTTAAATAAGCTTGAGGATATCCGTGCAAACATTCTTGCCGAAAATGAGCTTCACTCAAAGCGCTCAAATTCTGGACAACAAACGACTGGGTAAGCAACGAGTCGAAGTACTGCAAATCTTGAACGTAATCGTACGAGGACATGGCGGCTGGGTTAATCACCCAGCCGTTCGCATGTGGCGAGGCTACGAGCCCGCCCTCGTACGATACGGAACAATCATGATTCGTGAGTGGAAGAACCGCGGCTTTGAGAATACAATCAACCTCGAAGAGCGGTTTCCTCAATTCAGCAACGACGATGTGGTGTACATCCCGTGGCTAACCGGGAGCCTGTGCGCTTCGCACAGAGCTAACCTACTCCGAAAAGATCCTCGGTACTACGAGCAGTTTGGGTGGACCGAGGATCCTACCGCACCTTATATTTGGCCGGTCTAATGGGCGAACAACTCACCGTGATATTGGCTTTCCTGCTACTTATCGTGTGGGTGTATTTAGGAATACGCGCAGATGACGATGATGCAGTTTAGAGAACCTCTACCTGTAATAGCAGACGGGCACGCCGGCTACGCCATTTACGTAGAATCCGGCGGCACGTTTGAAAACGATATCTGGTGCGTTGTTCACCGGGAGACTGGCCATGTCAGACACTATTTATCCAGACAATTGAAAGTAGAATTAAATGGAACCTTCGGGATTAACAATCCTTCTGAAGTGCAACCTGTGCGAACGATCCGGGACTGCTACAGTTCCTGAGCACGATTGGAACAGATACGTAGATGGTGTAATTCCATCTAAAGCTTTTGTAACTCTTACTAAATCGCAAACTTCATTAATTGGTACTGGTATTTGTGAACAGTGCTGGTTAACTGATATGGTTACTAACCAGTAGTTAAATACTAAAAGGATTAACAAAACTATGAAAATTTTAATTGGTTTGTTCATTACTCTTTCTGTTTTTGCACAACAACCTATCCGCCGTGATAAGGCTGCTGTTCCGCTCACTCCGGATACGCGGCCGGTTACTTGGTTGGTAGAGCAGAGTAAGAAGATAAAAGAGACTGATCAGGCCCTGAACACCGCTATGGGCGAATTAATTGAATCGCTCAAAGAAGACATTGATCTCGTGCCGGAATATCGCCGTAATCGAGTTCAAACGGCGCGAGAAGTCGCGGTAACGGCCGCCGGCAACGCTGCGGGTAGGGCTGCGAGTTCTCGTGAGGTTCTCACCTCTAGAGTATTAGCAGGCGAGGACAATGCGTACGGGTGGAACAAAGTTCACCCCGGTTTGGAGATGAAGCTTCTTCCGGGGTGGCGTTGTGACTCCGTGACGACCACATCAAAACTCATAGCGTATAGCGCTATTGACGCCGAGATGATGGATATGTTCCGTCCGTACGCATCTACTCGGTGGACGCAGCCGATTCTTATCCGAACCGACAAGAAGAAGATCGAAGCATTTAAATGCACGATCTCTGTGCACGATCGATTCGGCGAACTGCTGTTGCAGAACGACGACCTCCGATGT
>Ga0208783_10000331_pt1 | contig 29410 bp, 40 predicted proteins | sample DEB19_08_DNA_2_FD_184529 | JGI IMG/M metagenome (GOLD analysis project Ga0208783, IMG submission 184529) | Aqueous microbial communities from the Delaware River and Bay under freshwater to marine salinity gradient to study organic matter... | ecosystem: Environmental > Aquatic > Marine >...
GCGTCGCGGGTCCGGGTACCTAAACCTCCACGCACACGGCCTTTTGTGGCACTTTTGCCCTGTTTTTGCGATGTGGCATCCCGCGCGACGTCGGACGAAGCGGAACGCCTCGGTCGTCGAAGGCGCCCGTCCACTCCGCTGGTGTGTCCCGTTGGACAACCCGACGGGTCCGACCCTGCCCGACGACGGTCGGCACCTTCAAGTGTACTCGAGCGCAATACTTCAGCATGTGGTCGCGCAGTTTCGCGCTGATTGACCTGCGGTACGTGATCCCCAGCTCAGCGCAGATCTCGCGCGAGGACGCGCCCTGAGAGCGCATCCTGTAGATCGTCTCGCCCCAGTTTGAGCAGCGCCAGCGGGACGCCGCCCACCGGGTTTTCAGCCCTGCCCGCCTCATGAGCACGCCCATCCGCTCGCGCGTAATGCCCAGACTGTCTGCGGCCTGTTGCGGGTGCTGGCCTGCCAGCATCGCCTCCCACGCCGCCTCCAGCTGCGAGCGTCCGATCTGGCGCGCTTCTGGCCTGCCGATGAACAAGCCACGCTTCCACGCCGCGATGTAGAGCTGGCTCCACGTCATGCCTTGAGACGCGGCCACCTGGTCGCGGTCCTCTCCAGCCTGGATGCGTGCTGCTGCGTCTCGGATCTGCTGATTCGTCCACTTTCTCGCCGGCATGATGCCTCCCTTGGTCTAGTGCTGTCCATGTGGACGCCTTGACATGTCAAGCTGTCCAGAGCTGAAACGCCGTTCTGGCCGGCGTCGTCGGTGGCCATGGACGGCTTGGACGGCTTTCCACCCTCTTTCCAACTTCCCTCTCTCTCTTTCTTCTTCTTCTTCTTCTTGGAAAAAAGGTGTCCAAGCTGTCCATGAGAGAGAAGTCAACGTTCTTCCTAGGTAATTCCATGGACAGAGCTGTCCATGGAGCTGTCCATGAGCCGTCCAAGCCGTCCATGATGTATCGCTGACGCGCGCGGCGAAGCACCCGAGACGCCGAGACGTGTCGGATGTATCGGCATGTCTCACGTCATCCGGTCTTGCGGCGGTACCCTCGGACCCACTTGCCGTTGCGGTTGACCTTGCCGGGCTCATGCGTCCCCAGCTTGTTGACCAGGGCGCTCAGGCGCCCGGCTTCCGCCATGCCCGGCGGCTTGTTCAGCTCGGCAGAGTCCCAGAACTCCCGCGTCGTGAAGTCCACGCGCGCGTCCGACCAGACCACTAGGTGCTGGAGCATCGGATCCGTCAGCTCGTAGGTCTCGGCGCGCACGGCGCGCTCCTCCTCGAGTTCCCGGTCAAGGTGCCACTTCTCACCCGCATAGTACGCGTCTCTAGCCTCGGCCCACAGTTGCTCGATCACGGCTTCCAGCCCGACGACGTCGCATTGCCCGACGGGCACGATCCACCAGCGGCGCGACCCGGTGCTGTCCTGGAGGAACTGGAGATCGTTCGTCGTGCCGGCGAATACGCAGCATCGCGGCGTGTCGACCACGTTGCGCCCGTAGGCTGGACGGTAGCTGTCCGTCTGGCTGGATACGAACGCCTTGAGCGTCTGGGCTTCCGCGCGTCTCATGCTGTCCAGCTCGGCCAACTCGTAGATCCACGCTCCGCGCAGGCTGTCGAACCGGTCCTTGGAGCTAAGATCAAGCGGCGTGTCGCGGTACCATTCACGCCCAAGCACGGCGATCGTCGTCGACTTTCCGCAGCCTTGGCGGCCCTGGAGAATCAGCACCGCGTCGGCCTTGGCGCCTGGCTCGTATGCCCGCGCGATTGCCTGGATCATCCACCGGCGCGCCATCTGCGCGACCAACGGGTCAGGCTCGGCCCCCAGGTAGTCAGCGGCCCACGTCGCCAGCCGCGGCACCCGGTCCCACTCCAGTTCACCCAACCATTCGCGCACGGGATGGCGGACGTCCTTACGGGCCTTCCAAAGTAGCGCCTCATGGATGATCGTCGTCGGTGCGCTCAGCCCGTAGGTGCGGTGCATCCTCAGGCCGATCTCGGCCTCGTCATGATCCTCGATCACAGCCCCGGCTACCTTGTCATCCCATCGCGCACGCTGGTGCAGCTCGTCCCAGTAGACGCGCCGGCTCCAATAGGGGTCACGCTCGAGAATGATCTGCACGTTATCCCGGTGTCCTCGCGGCTTGCCCTCGGCTTTCAGCGCCCCGGTCTTTGCGTCAAAGGTGTCCGGCGTCCGGTCCAGCGCTTCCCACGTCGCCTCGTCGCGGCGCCACGGCATGAGCTGCACGCCCGCCATCTCGATCAGCTCTGCGTCGGTCATGGCTTCTCCTTCAGATGCTCGCGAAAATGCTCTTTTTCTTCGACGGAATCCGCAACCGGACCGTAGCCGGGGCGACCTCGCAGCCATTTCACAACGGCGGCGCGCTCCGTCAATGCGGAACGCAGATGCTCGACGGCTTCGTCGAAGGCCCTCGTCCGCTCCGCGTAGAACTCTGGCGTCGAAGGGTCGAACAGCGCGCCACATTGTTCGCACCTGTGCAGATCACCCAGCCCCAGAGGTTGAGCGTACTCGTTGTGTGGACAAGGACAGTACCGCCTGACTATGCGGATGGCGTGCTCGGATGTCATGCGTCCCCCACAGGCTTCTTCGTCGCGTCCCGGCGAGCCTCGTAGATTGCGTCGAACAGCATGTCATGGGCCTTGGACGCTTCCAGCCACGCATCGAGATCCGCTTGGAGTCGCTCCAGACCTGCGGACTGCGACTCGATGCGCGCGAGGACGGTGGCGGTCTGCTCCGCATCAAGCTGCACACCCTTCCCGATGGCGACGGCGAGTTGCATGTTCATGTGCGCTTGGCCAGCTGGGTCTGGGTTCATGCTCCCTCCCCGTCGTGCCAGCCGTTCGACACTTCGAGCTCGTAGGACGACACCCAAGCCTCGTTGACCGCGCCGTTGGCCGGGTACTCGTCAACAGCCGGGTCGCCGTCGTCCACGTAGGCGAGACCCAAGTACACCTGGCTCTGTCCGATGGCGCGTACGCTGCCCGGAAGCCAGGCTTGACGATCCTTCGAGTAGAACCGGCAGAGCGACCCTACGGTGACTTCGTGGCCGTGTTTGTCGGTCATTGTCCCTCCTGGTTGTGATGCAGTCCCATGTCGACGTCATGTGCCAAGCGGTAGCCGTCCGCCCCCAGCTCGGGCGCTTTGGCGTCCAAATAGCGCACGATCGCTGCGTGCTCTCGCTGCGCGCCTCGTTTCTCCGCTTTTGCCAATTCGACCTGCAACTGCTCGGTGAAAATCGTCCAGATGCGGTCTAGTGCGTCGGTCATCCCATCCTCCACAGCATGTGAAGCCCACCGACCCATCCGCAAGAGTTGCGGTGATGGCAGACCGCTGGGCCTTCGTCCAAGTAGAACCAGACCTCGCGGTCGCCGCAGGACGGGCATTTCAGATCGTCAATGTACGGGCGTGCCGCCTGCCGGAGCGTCCCGCCAAGCCGCGTGCCGACTTGGGAGCGCATGTCCGGGTCTCCGTCCAGCCTGTCTCTCACATGGCGCAGTGCCTCGCGCTCCGTGACTTGCCATGCCGGCGCGCTCGTGACCTTGCGGCGCTCGATCTTGGGCGGATCGACCATTTCCAGCAGCCAGAGCGGCGCGTTCAGGATTGGCGCGTCCATCGCCCCGAACCATTCGTACCGCGCACCGGAGCGGTGACGGGTCGGAGGAGCAATGACGTACCCACCATCAGCGCGTACATCCACGCCAGGCACAAGGCCCTGACGGTTCCTGAGATTGCGCCCGACCGGCCAGCGGAACCATACGTGAACTCCTCGTCCGGTTCGTACTGCGCGCGTAATGACCTCTCCATGCTGCTGCTCCTGTGAGGCGTACCAGCTGATCGCCTCGTCGGTGTCCAGATCCAGTACCCACAGGTTCGACCCCGGCCCGGTTGCGATGCCGATCCCGGCGTTGGGCCAGCGGCGCCACCACGCGTGAATGACCTCGAGCTGGTTCGACGCCTCGCGCTGCCATGCTCCAACCCGCGGGTGCTTCCCTCTGGCCTTCTCGCCGCACGCCTCCCCGGCTGGACAGGCGCACCGCGTACCCGTCCACTCCCAGAGCGGGTGAACTCGGAACCCAGCGTCCCCCAGCTCCAGAGCGGCGCGCATCATCAGACGGCTTCCAGATGCCCGGTCGCCATGACGTGCCGGATCATGCCAGCGGTAGCGGCATCCATGTCGGCCACGATTGCGCCACGCTGGAAGCGCACCAGCTCGCAGAACTGCTGCTCGGTGATGACCTGGATCCCCCACGCGCGGGCCTGCATCTCGGCGCTACCTGCGTTCGGACCCGCAACCAGGTAGTGAACCTCGCGCGTGACCTTGCGAGACACGATAGCGCCTGCGGCCTCCGCGGCCTGCCAAGCCGGGTGACGTCCCATCGCAAGATCGCCGGTGAACGCGATCACCTTGCCGGCAGCGCTCACATGCCCTCCAGAATGCCGGTCGCGATGACCGCACATGCAAAAAGGACAATTGCGATCCATCCATGCGCTAGACGTTCGCCATCCTCGGTGGCCTGTTCGCGGGTGAACCGATCTTCGTACTGGCTCATGGGATCCTCCTGTGCTCGTCATCTAGGCTGAATGGTTTGAAGTGCCTGAAATGCAGACCTAGAGTGGCCGCAGCACCACCAGCCCGCGCGCGTCAACATAGGTGCCATCCACGCGAGCGGTGATCTCCGCGCGCTCCCCGAACACGTCCACGCACATGCTCTGAAATGCCTCTAGCGACGAGAACGTCTCAACATCGGGACAGTATGTGTCGCTCACGCAGCTGTAGGCGGTGGTGTCGCTGGATTCGTACTGGCTCATGGGATCCTCCGGTGTGGGCCACCTCGGCCCGACATCTTGAGCATACCCCTACCCGTTGCGAACGTGCAACCCTCTAGTGCACATTTCCTGAAGACGTGGGCCAGCCGTGCGCCTCTGGCGTCCACGTCTCGACCGTCACCAGCACGCCGGGGACGTCACCGACCGCGTGGATCTGACGGGTGACGTGCAGCTCGCAGACGAACCGGTCATCCTCAAGAAGTCCGGCCTCGACCATCGCGTCCATGATGATCTTCGCCAGGTTGTCGACGTCGGGCTTCACCGGCGTAGGGTGCGCTATGCCCATCTTCCACGCGGCAGGCTGGATCCACGTTGGGCGCGACTTGGGGCGCGGCATGTAGACGTCAAGCGCCAGCGCCACTAGACCCGTCCAGCATTCTCCGGCAGACTGCGCGCGGAACTGGACGACGGCAGCATCCACCCACGCGCGATGCTCTGGCGGCATGTACGCGCGGCCTCGTCCTAGACGTGGACGAGAGGCGCCACGCGGCACTAGCTCTAGGCTGTACGCTTTCACGGTTCCACCTGGTGCTCGCCGGCTTGAATCGCTGCCCGGATGGCGGACGCGTCCATGTGCGAGATGACGTGATCTCTTTGTAGGCGCCCGATGAACCGCAGAATCGCGAGCCGTTCCGACGTCGAGCCCTTTAGGACGCCTGCTACGAAGGCACGGTCAACGTCCGAGACCTCGTCCTCCTCAATGTCCACCGGCTCGAGGTCATAGATCATCGCGACCTCCGCTGGATCTCGCGCTCCAGGTACCACGCTGCTTTTCGCAAGTCCTCGACGGTCGCGCCTTTATGCTCTGCGCGTGCGACGTACTTGACGACGTTCCCCAGGTTGAACCCCAGCGCCCACGCCTCGATCGCATCAATTACCTCGATGCCACCGGCGTTGTAGTGTGCTGGATGGTTTACCCTGTCGCTCACGTCCATTCCCCCAGCTCGCGTCGTGGCTCTCCCAGCAGTTGATCGTAGCTAATGTGGAGAGCACCGCACAGCGCCGGCAGGATGCCAGCATTCGGGATCGTCTCGCCGGTCTCCCATCGCGTGATCTGCGCCAGGTGAACCCGTAGCGTCCGCGCCAGTGCACGTCGGCTGAGACCTCTAGCTAGACGCGCATTTTCGATGACTGGTCCGACGTTCATGCTGAAATGTTTAGCACCCCCCTTGCAGACCCGCAACCGGCCCCATAGTGCAGACATGCAACCCCAGAGGAGAGCATGATCGTTCATCAGTCCCCATCGCTAGAGAGTCTGGCGCCTGCGCTGGTCGCGGCTCAAGCCGCAGTCAAAGTCGCATCCAAGGACGCCATCAACCCGCATCTCAAGTCGAAGTACGCCGATCTGGGTAGCGTGTGGGACGCCTGCCGCGAGGCGCTGACCTCAAACGGTCTTGCGGTCTCCCAGCACCCAGGCATGGACGGCGCGATGGTCACGCTGGACACGATGCTAGTTCACTCCAGCGGACAGTTCGTCACCAGCCGGTGCTCGGCGCCGCTTGGTCAGGCGACCGCCCAGGGCGTCGGCTCCGCGATCTCTTACCTGCGTCGCTACGCTCTCGCCTCGATCGTCGGAGTGGTGGCCGACGTACTGGACGACGATGGCGCGACTACCTCCTCGCCGGTGCGTGAACCTGTTGACCACGTTGCACGATCCCAGCCTGTGCAGCAGGTCGCGCGCGAGGTTGAGCAGACCTTCCCCGGCGCGCGTACCGTCGAGGTGTCCGGCATTCAGCCGGCGTGCGACAAGTGCGGCGGCGCCATGTGGGACAACCGTTGGCGCAAGGCTGAAGGCAAAATGTCACCCAAGGGGCCAGACTTTGCCTGCAAGGACAAGACTTGCGAGGGTCGGATCTGGAAATTCACGCCGCCAGATCCGTCCGGTCCGGTCCCTGAGTCCTCCGGGTCTCTGTTCAACGACGATGAGATGCCGTTCTAATGGCCACTACTTACGAACTGCTGGAGCAGGCCCGCGCCGTCATGGCGTGTCTTGAGACGGAGGCCGGTGTGCTCACGCCGGAGGCAGAGGCGCAGCTATTCGCGTTTCTGGATTCTAGCGCGGACAAGTTGGCTGCGTGCATGGCGATCGCGAAGCGGCTTGATTCGGAAGCCGAGCTTCTGAAGTCGGAGGAACTGCGCTTGCGGGACCGCCGGCACGCGCTCGAGAACGGTGTCGAACGGGTCCGCGGGTACGCCACCGATCTCCTAGTGGCTCGCGAGGCGCTGGGCGAGGAGCCCAAGGTCAAAACCGCCAGCTACACGGCATGGCTTCAGACGACCGAGTCCGTGCAGGGACCAGAGGACGTGGCCTACTGGCCGATGGAATGGACTCGGACCAAGGTCGAGCCCGACCGCTCGTCCGCTCTGAAGGCCATCAAGGCCGGGTCAGAGGCACCGGACGGGTTCGGTATCGTCCAGCGTCGGAGCGTCCGATGGCGATGATTGACGCTAAGAAGCTGCGAGAGAGGGTGCTTGAGATGAGCCGCACCGCGTACTCGATCGGCAACCGTGGCCGGGCGTTGGCTTATGACCGTGTGCTGGAGCTGATCGACGACCTTGAGGATGACGTCACTCAGCCGTCGGCGTCTCCGGCGCAGGCTTGGCCACCGGCGTCGTTCGCTGACCGCGTCCAGGTCGCTTCGCTCGTGTCCGCTTCTCTGCCGTGGGACCCTGTGCGCGACGACTAGCAAGGCGTTCTCGCGCGAGGTCCATCAGCACGCGATCGGCCTCGCGGATCTCCTCTCGCCGCTGGCGTGCTCGCTCCTGAGTCTCCGGATCAATCTCCGGAGCGGGCACTGGCGCAGGCTGGTTGGCTGGCTCGCCGGCGGCGTAGCTGATGATGGACCGACGCGGGATCGACCACACGACGGTAGCCCATGCGGCGCCGTCCGCGTTCTGCGTCTCCAGTTCTTCGCATCCAACCAAGCGGACGTTGCCGTCCAATAGCTGATCATGCTCGATGTATGCGCAGCGGACTGGAACCGTGGAGTCGCCTACGGCGACGGTGACGATGAGCTTCATGCACGGTGCATAACAAAGCCTCCGGCCAGGCGGAACCCGACCGGAGGCTCGTCATTCAGTCGTGCTTACGCGCGACCGTAGGTGATGCCGACGAAGTCGTCCGCAGCCAGCTGGAACTCGAACACGACCTGGTCGACGCCGGCAGGGCCGGTGCCGTTGCCGAACGTGAAGTCGTTCCCGGAGCCCGGCAACTGGAGCCTGCCATTGAGGTAGACCATCAGCGAGCCGAACGTGCTGTCCACATCGCCGTGGGCCAGGTTGAACGTGGTCTGGTTGGCGCTCGCCAGGAACGTCATGCCATGGTCGGACTTTCCGATTGCGGCAGTGACTTCTGGCGCGAGCTTCGCAAGGGTGACGGCGCCGTCCCCGATCTTTGCGGTCGTGACCGACGCGCCCTTCAGCTTGAGGCCGGTAGCAGTCGCCTCGATGGCATCGGCAGCGTCCACCAGCACGGACAGACCGTCACCAGTGGCCGCGAGAGCCGGGTTGGTGGCGTTCAGCTTGAGGCTAACGAAGCCGGAGCCGTCCACCTGGACGCCGTTAGCGGTGCTGACGAAGATCCCGTTGGCATCCGCGCCCACGCCGCCGTTGAGCTTACGAGCCACACCGAGACCGGCGCTACCACGAGACAAACCGGAGGTGGCTTGCAGCTTGATCCTAAGCGCATCGGATGCGATCTCAATGCCACCAGAGGTATCGCACGCCACGTTCAGCGTGTTCCCGGTTTTTACGAGCGCATCGCCTGCCGTGATCTGCCCGAGGCCGGTGAACTGCGTGAACTCAAGCACCGTTGTTCCCAACGTGATCGCGCTGTCGTTGGTGCAGATCCAGCCGCTGTCCGCATACGTTCCCTCGCGGACGAATACGGCAGAGCCACGGATCTCGTTCGGAGCGTCGAAGTCGGGCGCGCGCGTCGAGCCCGAAACGCCGATCACATAGACACCAGAGTTGGCGCTCTGGCGGTAATACAGGATCCGGTCCCCTGCCTCGACGGTCACTCCACCGTAAGATCCGCCGGCGAGCATGGTCGTAGGGTCGATGCCAGTCGGCGGGAGATGGAGAGCGCGGACGCTTTCCTTCCAGTTGGCGCCCTGCGCGATGGCATCGACGTAGCCCTTCGTCACGACGTCGCTGTCCGCCGGGCTGGCGGCCATGCTCGTCTTGAGCTTGCCGGCGCTAAACGTCCACTCGGCGGTCAGATCCGCCTTGCCGGGCGTGACGGCGTTCGCGGCGAGCTTGTCGGTGGTGACGTTCGCGTCGATGATGGCCGACGTGCCGACGCTAGAGGATCCCAGCTTGCCGGAGGTCACGGCGCCCGCGCCGAGCTTGTCGGCAGTCACAGCACCCGTGCCGATCTTCGCCTCGAGGACAGCACCATCGGCCAGCTTGGCGGACTCGACCGCACCGGCTCCGATCTTGCCAGCAGTCACCGCGCCGTCGCCAATCTTGGCCTCGACGACCGAACCGGCTCCGAGCTTGTCAGCAGTGACAGCACCGGTCCCGAGCTTCGCCTCGACCACCGCACCGTCTGCAATCTTGGCAGTCTCAACCGCACCCGCGCCGATCTTGGCTGCGGTAACCGCACCGGAAGCGAGCTTGGCCTCGGTGACGGCGTTGCTGGCCAGCTTCGCCTCGGTAGCCGCGCCATCCGCGATCTTCCCGGTAGTGACGTTGAGATCCTTGATCTTTGCAGTCTCGACCGCGTCGGCGGCCAACAGGCTGGCGATGATCGAACCGGAAGCGAGGTCAGACGAGCGAATAAACGTACGTGCCATGAGATGCCCTCCTAGTAGGCATCGTCACGGTACGGCAGGATGGACGCGCCCGCTAGGGCGCATCTTCGCGCTACGCGTAGGTCGACGGGTACGCGTACACCAGCACGCGCGTTTCGGCCTCAAGCGTGGACGTGAACGTGATCGTCGTCGAGGTCAGCGTGTAGTCGGCCTGGCCGCCCTGGGCCATGATGCGTCCGTTGACGATCACCTGGTGGCGCCGGCTGTTGGTCGAGATGGCCTGCGAGAGAGCGACCTGGGAGGCGTCGGTCGCTAGGACGATCTCCTCGTAGATGGGCCAGCCGGCGATCGGAGTCGGTGCTGCGGTGATGCCCACGACGCGCCCGTAGGCGTCTACCGTCACGTTCGCGAGGTCGTAGGTACCTGGATTGACCGTCGCGACCGTGGCCATTGCTAGGACGACCGTGCTGTTCTCTCCGTTGTCGGTCAGCGTGAGCCCTGCACCAGCGGTCAACACGCGCTCGGTCTCGCTGTTCGGGTCGGGCAGCAGCGTTACCGCGGCCAGCGTGCCGTCAGAGCCACCGCCGCCGCCGTTTAGGTTCTGAGGCTTGAGTAGCCGGCTCACCGCGCCAGCTCCCAAAAAATCTCGTAGTCCGCGACGTTGTCCGTCCCCATGTTCATGCCCGGCGCGAGCCAGAGTTTGCCATCATCGTCGGTCTGGCATGGGATCTCGACTACCACGTCGAACAAGTCCAGGCTGTTGGTTTTGTCGCCGTACAGCTCCTGCTCGATGGACCCGGCCAGCGCACCGGAGGCCCGGTAGATCGCGGCGTAGAAGTGCGTGGCGCTGCCGCTAATGTGCTTCACCTTGACGCGTCGGATGATCAACTTGGCGCGGCTATCGGTGATCGTGATCGCTGCGCGCGTGGAGATGCCCACGCCGGTCAACCGGCCAGCCTGCCGCCCGAGAGCGACAGCGTTTGCGAGCCGGTTTGCGACAGCCACTAGTCCACCATGTCGCGTGCGATCTTCGCCGTGAGCGCGAGCGCCGCCTTGCCGATGGCCTTGCGCTCCTCAGGCGTCCATCCATCTTGGGCTGCTACGCGAATGCGATTGGCGAGCGCGACCAGATCGGCCACGATCTCCAGCGCCTCGGTCGGGGTAAGCGGCATCAGGCGCTCCACTTGTTGTAGGTCTTGCCATCGTAGCACGTCAACGCCTGGCCGCACTTGTCGGCGGCTCGGTATGGCTTGCCCAAGCTGAGATGAATCCACGTCGCCACGCCCGCCTGCTTCCCCTCCAGGATGGCCTGGCCGAACGGGATGCCGCTGGAGGTCACGATCCAGCGGAACACGTCCTCAAGGCGATGACCAGGTACCGAGAAGTCCACCGCTTCGCCCTTCGTGTGCTGGGACGTCGAGGACTTGCTACCGACCGCGGCGTTGACAGCAGGACCGCGGAACCCGCTGTGGATCTTGACCGGCCCATACTTCAAGCGCACCGGCTCAAGCAGCGTCACGCACAGTTCCTTCAGCTTGTCGATCACGACCTCGGCCTCCTCCCGGTTCGTCTCCAGCAGGTTCCCATGCGAGGTCCGCGTCAGCTCACCGAACGTGAAGTTGCGGCTGAGCTTGGTATCCGGAGGGGTCATACGTCACCGTCTTGGGGAGAGTCGGTCTTGGCCTGCGCCACCTTAGAGCCAAAGTAGTAGCCGAACACGAGCGCCACGTTTGCACGGATCAGCTCCATCACGGACGCCTTCTCGGACGCGCTCAGGAGCGAGGTATCCGGCCCGCTGATTACCGTGTCCACGACGAATACGCCGATGATGATCGCCATCATCGACATAACGAAGTGCGCCAAGGCCGACGTCTCGTTCTTCGCCTGAGAGAACATGCGCGCGACGTGTACTTGAATGGCAGCGATGATCGCCACTCCCAGCAGGATCGCGATGACCGTCGTGCTCTTGGCGTCATAGAGCGACGGGTAACCCTCGACCGCTGGCGGCGTCTCATCGACCACGACTGACCCAGTACCCACAGGAGCAGCCGCCAGCGGCGGGGCATTGTCGTTCAGAATGCCGGTATCCATTCAGTTCTTCTTCGCCTTGAGAGCCTTCTCGATCTTGACGATCCGCTCCTCCAGCTCGTCGGCGTCGAAGCCGACCGGCAGAGATCCGGCCTTCTTTTCGACCTTCGCGATGCGATCCTCGACGTCTCCGAGCTTGGAGGTCAGACCAGCGAGACGGGCCTCGGTCTCGGCAGCCTTCACGGCGCACGGCGGCGGCTGCTGCGTAGAGTAGTCGGGAGCCTTGCGCGCCTCGGCGTCCGCCTGGATCTTCGCAAGCTCAACTTCCTTCTTGTTGTCGCTCCAGCCCTTGTAGAGTTTCATGGCGCCAGCCGAACCAGCGACAGCGACGATCGCGAGCAGCGCAGCGAGGCCAGCGTTTCCGCCTGCCGCATCGGTCAGCTTCGCCAGGTCATCGGCACTAGGTGTCGTGGGCTCGGCGGTGGTGGCGGTGGTCTCGACGGGCGCCGGCGCAGTAGCGGGAGCAGCCTCGACGGGTGCAGGAGCGGGAGCAGCCTCGACCGCAGGGGCCGGGACGGCTGCATTAGGCGTGGGCGTCGGTTCCATAGCTACCTCGGAGTCGTCAGAGTCTACCGCATCCCGTCGCGTTGCGCGACCCTGCCGGCGGGACGGCTCCGTGTAGTAGATCCGGATCGTCGCGCCCTGCTCGTAATCGCACGCGCTGACGGGCCATTCGCTGCCGTCCTCCAGCATAAGCCGGTCGTCAACCAGGACGGCTACCTCACCGGCGCGCACCAGGCAGTCCGCGACAATCGATCCGGTGTCTCCGGTGTCGGGCTGAGGCATTATCGGATCGCGAGCTTGATCGACTTTACGTCCTGTTGCAGCTCCGCGACACTCCTTTCGACCGACGTCAACCGACCTTCGATCTGGGCTACGGACGACTTCAGGTCGGACACATCGCGCGCGATCTGTCGCACCTCTCCGCGAAACGAGTCGTCAACCTGCACGTCAGCCACCGGAGATGCCTGTGCTGTTGGCGTGTCGGTCACTGCCTCGACGGCATTGTCCGCGACGAAGCCAGCACCGCCAGCCAGCAGATACCACAGTGGAACCGGAACCAGTCGGCCCGCCCAGGTGGACGAACCATCAGAGTTAGCCATTCGGCCTCCGACGACTGCCCCAGTACTACCACGAGAACGCCGCTTCTACTAGCACTATGCGTGCGACGTCACCCGCAGGCTAACCACCAGCCCGTGATCCTCTGTCCACCGGATTGACTGCACCAGCGCTACGTCGTTGTCGAAGCCAACGTCAGCATCGGTCAGACTGAGGATATCCCCGCGGCGGATGCTGCCGTACCTGGGAGGTAATGCGTACTGTACGGTGCGTGTCGGCAGCGCGTACCGGCGAGACCGCCATGCGGCCACCCTTGCAGCGGTAGCCTCGTCGCTGATGATCCCGCTTTCCCAGTCGCGAACAATGCGTCCGAACTGACCGTAGCTGCGCCGGAGTACGTCGTCGGTCCAGATGTTCGAGACGCTGGTCGGGTCGCCCGTGTAGCTGATGGACCGCGCGTACTCGTCCGTCAACGGGTTGACGCGATAGCGAAACGTGCCGGCGTTAGAGACGTCTGAGCGACCCTCATACGCCACCCTGGAGACGCGCGTGACATCCGTTTCGACCGAGGTGTCAATCGACATGCTGGCGTCCGTGCTGCTCGCCGTCCATTCCCACACCTGAGGATAGACGCCACGCGGCCCGCTGACCATTGATACCGGCAGTACCTCAAGGACCGACTGGAGCAGCCACTCGGAGAGCGTCACGGGCTCGTCGATGTACGTGTCGATCCGGTAGTCATCCAGCACAGCCCGAGCCGTCAGGAGGCTCTGATAGTCCACGCGCGCGGTACTACGCTCAAGCGCGTATTGCATGACCTCGCCAGCGCGGTTCACGCCTGGTAGGCCGCCTCCGTTGTCCCAGATCACCGCGAGGTTCTGACTGGCCGGGAACGTCCCACTCACCACATGATCTGCGACCGCAATGCGCCTGCCGTTGACCGTGACGTGTTCGATGTTCGCCACTTGCGTATTGCCCTCGTCGTCGCGCAGCGTGACCGTCGAGGCTTCGACCTGGTGGCCAGCAATCGCGTATACGGCATGAATGACCGGACCTGCAACCACATAGCTATAGAGCACGAACGTATGACTCCCTGCCGTGACGCCCGCGCCAGGCGTCCCCACGACGAACGGGAATACGCGTCCGTTTGATTCCTCAGGCGTCGGGAACGCGCCCGCCTTGACCACGCCTGCGGCGTCCCATTCGGTGCGGTTGAATGTCACTAGCTCGTCGGGAAACGTGCCCGTGTCGTCCAGCACGTTCTCCTCGAGAGACAGCGTAATGGGCTCGTCCTCGCCGCCGTATTCCGGATCCACGAACGTACCGACCAGCACAGTACGCCGCTCCTCCCACGTCCCGCCGACGTAGACCTGAGCCAGCTCGCCGCGGACTCCGTCCAACATGTAACCGCGGCTTACCAGCTGCCCGACGTTGAACGGGAACATGAGCGCCAGCGCGACCGACGCCCGCGGCGCGTCCGTCACCCACAGGTCGATCGCCTCCTCGACGTCCGGTGCCTCCAGCATACCAGGCACCACCGCGACGGTTTGCGAGCCGACCCGTAGATCCCACGACTCGGTGCCCATGTAGTGCGTCTGGCCGGCGTACTCGAATACCAGCACCCACCGCCACCCGGCGGCGAGCTGTTCAGCGGTCCACCTGTCGCTCACAGCTCCTCCTCAATCAAGATCGACGACGTCCTGACGACCTCGCCGCGGCGGTCCTCGCCGGCGTATTCGTCGCCCTGGACAGTCTCGATCGAGACGTCGGAGACGATGCGCCCGTAGAGCATGTGGTCCCGGTGGACGACCATGTAGTTCGTTCCTGCCGCCTGAGGTTCGATCCACGGCAGGTACACGACCGGCAGCTCCGGTCCTCGCGTCATCTCCACGATCCCGCGCATCATCGCAGGCCCGTCGACCGCAGCCGCGAGAGGCGTCCCGCCGGCAGTGTTCGTGTTCGTGATGTAGTCGGGCAGGCTAGATGCGCTCTGGTCGCGTTCTAGCTGGGACTGATCGACGCCGTCCGTCCATCCGAACTCGACCGTGCGGCGGGTCCTGCCCTCGTTGCGCGCGGTGCGCGTGCCGTCTCGCGCCGTCGTGAGCGTCGTGTTGGGCGAGCTGCGTACCTGCCGGCCCCAGGAGTACCGGTGCCCGAACGCGACGATCGGCCCCAGCATGATCACGCCGGCGTCGTACGTCTGGTTGATCGGATCTCGCACGACCTGGGTAGGAATGGTCAGCCGGTAGGCGTTGGCCTGCGGGTCGGCATTGAACACGAGGCACGCGCTACGGCTCGCGATGGCGCCGGCGGTGCCGTTGTTCGCCGCACCGGAGTCCGGCGCCACTTCTAGGCGCACTAGACGTGTAGTCGTCGCTGCGACTGGATTTGCCCAGGCGCCCTCAGATGATGCCGTGATCGTCGTCCCGAAACCGTCCAAGATCATCATGTCGCCCTCTAGGGCATTGAACGGGTACCAGTAGTCCGCGGCGGCGCTGCCCGTTCTGGGCACTACCGTGTCTCCCTGCATGCTCCATGTCAAACCGGACTGGCCGGACGTGCTGTCCCACGTTCCGATCGTCGTCCACGTCGCGGCGCCGGTGCGTTTCTCAAGCGTGGCCTGCGAGAACGAGGCATTCGCGATGTAGAGACCCATGAGTGGAGACAACATGCGCTCGAGCTGTGCCGCGCTCGTGAATTCCCACACGATGACGTTGGGCCCTGCATCCGTGCGCCAGATCCGATCGGACGACGGGCTACGCCTGGGGTCCACGTTCTCGATCCCGTAGCGGTATGATGCCTCTACCCGCCACAGGTCGCCCACCAGCGACGGACCTCCGATGGCGCGAACGCTGATGTAGTTGTTCAGCCGGCGGTACCGAACCGAGTAGTTCTGTGTTTTTAGGTCGCGCGGGTACTGTACCGCGTGAGCTTTGGATAGCGCGCCGGAGACGTACGCCGCCACCAGTTCCCACGAGGACACGCCGGCGCCGTTCTGGCCGAACGTCACTAGCTGTCGAGCACCTGCTGGCGGTGCGATCGGCGTTAGCGCCTGGTTGTTAGCTCCCAGGATACGGACCCATGCTCGCGTATTCGCGGAGGCTCGACGCGTGTCCGACTGCCAGACCGTGAGACGTGCTCCGGTCGTGGTCTGGGTGACGTAGATCCTGAGCTGGAACCCAGCAGCCGGGACCGTGATCGTCGTGTAGACCGTGCCTGCGACAGCGTCCACAATCTCGATCTGCGTGGTGCTGATGGCGCGCGCGGTCATCCGGTACTCGTTGCCGGCGTCAGCGACGATCACACCGACGTTCCCACCGAGTCCGGATACCTGTTGAGCGTCGACCAACACGCAGACCGTGTAGTCGAGAGCCACCGCAGGCGTGAGCGTGTAGGTGTATTGCAGCGACTCTAGCGCAGCCGCCGTAATGTTCAGTGATCCGGTAGTGCTCAACGTCGCGGTAGCCGCACCGACCGTCGCGACCGTCCATCCTGCCGTATTCGGTAGGTCTGCCGGGTACCACGTCACTTGAGATCCGATGGTCTGCCCGGAGAACGCAGCGTCCTCTGGAGGCGTGTGCGTCTGGTAGGCGCCGAACTGCCATTGGCACAACTGGTTTACGCGAACGCCGGCCGTCTTGGTGCCGAATAGTCGTAGCGACGAGTTGACGACAGCCGCCGAGTACTCCTGTGGGAGTCCGTTGCTGTTGCCAACCAGGAACGACGACGCCGTCAGCGAGGCCCCGTCCGTCGTGGCCCGTGTCCACGTCTCTCCGTCCTGGCTACTCTCCAGCATGACGCCATCTGCGGTGTTCGTGATGCACCACGCCACGCCGGCCTCGTCGACCACGAGTGCGAGTTGGGTCGTATTCCCTAGTTCGCCGTTCGCGTTCAGCGTTCCAGGCGATCCGTTCTGCAGATTGTAAACCGGCGCTGCGCTGATGGCCGTGAACGCAGACCCGAGCGGCATCGCGAGCGCCTGCGAGTCGGCGCCCCACGTCGCGAAATCTGACCCACAATAGGCCATCAGAAAACCGGACGTTCCAAACGGCACGACGTCATGCACGCCGCCGGCCTGAGCACCAGAAAAGGCGGTCGACACATACGCGAATGACGCCCCGGCGTCGTTGCTGGCGTACTGCATGAGATGGTCACGCGGCGCTGTTCCGCCGCCCAGACGCTTGGCAATTACTAGCAATACCTGACCGGCATTGTACGCTGCCCGGATTCTCCGGTAGGTGATTGGGATGCCGACCACGGTAGAGGCTAGATCCTCTGCGAGTACCCGCTCGGCGTTCAACGTCCACGTCGTCCCGTCGTTGATCGACACGTACAGGCTCAGGTTGTGCCTGGTGGATCCAGAGTCCGTGTAGTCGTTGAACACCAGCAGCCCGATCTTGTTGTCGGGCATCAGGAACAACGCTGGCATGAGGTTCGGCGCCGCGACCGTGCCGGTTGAGGCGACCTCTTGTGTGGTCTGACTGCCAACCAGCGGAATGCGCGCGAGGCTGATCGAGGCAGCCGAACCAGGCGATCGGCGCGCAGCCACAATAATAGTCCCAGCTGGCGTCGTGATCGCGTCGGAGCGCGTCGTGATGTACGTCGGCACGCCGACCCAGGACTCGAGATTGTCCCATCCTGTGATCGTCGTGAAGCTGGGAGCGCCGTACCAATCGACCGTCCCGTTCGGGCGCCAGAGAAATCCGCCCGGCTGGATCTCACCTGCGGCGTATTCGCCTGGGGAGCCGGCCTTATAGGTGTAGACCTCGACAGCATCAGCCGACGACGTTCCACTGGCGGCGCGGCTCTCGAGCTCCATCGCGCCGTACCGCACTACGCTGGTAGGCACACCACCCTGGGCGCCGTCCTGGTTGAACGACGAGAGCGCCGTGGAGATCGTCGTGTGCTGGATGCGCGACGACGGGATGAGGATCCCACGGAACGCGTCGACATTCTTGCGGCTGCTCATCTCATCCCCTCCGCTGGCCGGCGCGGGGTCCAGCCCCCATCGCACGGCCCAAGGTACCACGGGTCCGCAGCTCGTCGCGGATGAAGTAGTCAAACGCCTTGTGCTTGTAGACGATCTGCACGGAGGTGCCCTGCGAGCCCATGCCCTGCCCGGCGTTCAGCCGCTCGATGTTGCTGTCCCCGAGCGTCTGGCGTGCCACTGGGTTCAGCACCGCTTCGCCAGAGCGGAGACGGGCAACCATCTCGTCCGGTGCGCCGACGACGCCGCCGGCGTGGAACGCAGGTTGCTGCGCTGCGATGGCGGCGATCTGAACGGCGCCGGCTGCTGCGGCGATACCTGCCGCGATGAAGTTTGGCGCAGGAGGAGTCGCAAGTGCGTTTGCTGCGGCGAGCGCCGCGGCTGTCGTCGCCTGCGCGATCTTGAGTGCCTTGTCGACCAAAAACGCCTTCATGGCTGAATCACGCTCCTGCGAGACTCGCTGCTCGGCGCGCTGCTTTTCCTCGCGCGTGGCGTCCTCTCCGAGCTCGTCCCTAGCCGCGATGGCCGCGCGGTAGTCGTCCGTCTGAGCCGTCAGGTACGCGTCCGTGATCTGCGTTCCTACGCTCAAGATCTCGTTTGCCGTCGCGATCTCGGCCTTCGCGCGTTCAGCCAAGGCGAGCGCATCGGCCTCGGCATTGCGCTGCCTGAGCGCGTCCAGCTCCGAATAGAACGCCGTCTCGGCGTCGATGATCTGCGCGTCCGTCGCAGCCCAGATAGCCGCGCGCGCCTGCCCATCCTCGCCGGCCTGAGACACCAATGCAGCGCCAGCCTCGCGGATACCGCGCACGCGCTCCTCGTACCCGAGACGGATCTTCTCCTCGTCATTCGCTGCACTCATGGCGGCGGCGAGGCTCGACTTGCGCGCGGCTTCCTGCGCCGACTCAACCGCGTTTGCGGCCTGTTCGGCGGCGGCGGCTGCGGCCTTCTGCGCTTCTGTCTCGGCCTTGAGCTGCGCGGCGCGCTCCTTCTCCGCGTCCGTTGCGGCCTTGGTCGCAGCTTCGCTGGCCTGCTTCGCCTGAGTGGCTTGAATCTCCGCATCCCGCGCACGCTTGACCGACTCGGACGCCCGCGAAATCGCCGCGGCGCGCGCCTGCTCGGCCTCGGTGTTGTCCTTCGTGATGCCAAAGTAGTCCGTACTCGTGCGGATGCCGGTGGCGATGGACGCTTCCAGCGCGTCGAAGTCGGGCAGCGCAGCCTTCGCGCGAGCCGCCAACCCACGGATCGATTCCGCCGTCGAGTCGCTGATCAGTCCGAACGACGACAGACCCTCCGCGGCGAACGACAGCGCATCCGGGACCAACCCGAACACGCTGACCAGCTTGACGACCATTGTAGCAAGGCTGGCGATCGTCCCGATCACTAGCTGCGTCGTCGCTTCCGTCTCGCGCGCGGCGCGGCTCTCCTCGTTGAGCTTCGCGATGAACGTGCCCAGGCGCTCGGACGCGTCCGACCGGATGCGCGCCTCGTCGGCGGTCGCCTGCGACAGAGCACCGGAAGCCACCGCAGCGTCAAGCGCCGCGGCTTCCTGCCGCTTCAGCTCCTCGGATGCAAACGCGTTCGCCTCGGAGGCAATGCGCGCAAGCTCTGCCTCGCGCGCCAGCTCCGCGTTCATAGCCATGAACGCCGCACCAGCCGCCACAGCCGCGACCGCAAGCGGGCCTAGCGCCGCCGTGCTGAGACCGAGCGTGCCCGCGGCGACCTCGCCCACGTCGGCCAGGTCCGCGACATTTCGCGCCACGTCCGCGACGGGTCCGCCCAGCATCCCGAGCGCGCCGGCCAGCTTGCCCGAGTCGCGCCCAACGACGCCGAACGTGTCGCCCAGCTCCTTGGCCTTGTCGACCGCCGGTTGCATCGCCCGTGCTTGCGCCTTCGCAAGCTGCTTGGTCGCCTTCTCGTTCGCTTTGATCGTCTTTTCAAGCGCAGCCATCATGGCTAGCGCCTCTTTCTGCATGTCCTTGGGCAGAGTCGCAAGCTGCTGACGCAAGCCACCCAGCTCGGCGGTGATCTCAATAGGTACGGCTTCCGTCGCCATCATGCCCTCCTAGCGGTGCGGCTGAGCGCCTGCGCGAGATGCGGCGCCCGCTCTCGGACGTACTTCCGGAGAGGCTTGTTGACCAACTCCTGCCACAAGTTGCGCCCGTCGCTACGGCGAGGATTCAGCCGGTACGCACGCACGTTCGTCGGACGTCCCGCCTTGCGCTCATGCGCGGTCGTCAGCGCCGGGAGAACGCCGGTGCGCCGGTACTCGCTCATGATCTGCGAGTACGTCGCGTCGTCTACGGTGCCCTTGAACGTCGCCATAGCTGCGGTCCCGTCGCCGCGCGCCTTGGTGATTAGGCTCGTCGGTCCTGCCCGCTTGACGAAGTACGCCGAACGGTCCGCCGCGATGACGCGGCCTTTGACCTGGTCGGGCGTCAACCGGATCTCCCAGTCAAGCTGACCGGTCGAGCCATCGCGTCGGTAGACCTGCTCGTACCACTCCGCGGACGCGCGATCGTTGATCGTCTTGACGATGTGCTCGATTTCGTCCACGACGGCGGCGTGGGAGTTGCGCACGATCGCATCCAGCTTCTTCTGAAGCTGGGTACCGATCTTGGCCGTTGCGCGGCCTGCGCGGATGGTAATCGCCATCTAGAACCCCCAGAAGGCCGCGGCCTCCGGGGAGAACTTACCACTATTCGCAGGCTTCCGCGCGGGCTTAGGCTTCGTCAACTCGGCGCGGACGCGATGCCACGCAAGCACGCGTTCCTGCGTCTCGACGTCCCACCGGTAGAAGGCGTCGGGGTCTCCGCAGTACGTTAGCCCCAGCTCGACCGCCAGATAGTCTAGCCCGCCGTCTGGGGATCGGAAAAACCCGCGGCGCGCGAGACGCCCTCCTCGGTCGGGCCACCCGTCAGCAGGCGCAACGCCTCGCCCGCGGCTTCGTAGATCTGCTCCTCCGGGATGCCCAGCGCCATCAGCTCGTCAAAGATCGCGCCGCCCCAGGCACACGCGTCATACTGCGCCGCCGCGAGCGTAGCCTTGAGAGGCTTCCCGCCCCAGCACGCGCCGAGCGCCGCAACCAGACCGCGCAACGCGTTCTTCTGCATCGCAAGGCCGACGTCCCTGGATAGCATGTACCCGTTCGGCTTCTTCAGCGGGATCTCGTAGTTACCCAGCTTGACGATCACTCAACCTCCCTAGACGTGGAAACGCCCACCGGGCCGTAACCCGATGGGCGCTCCGCGCGAGACCGCAACCCCTCTCAGGTGGCCGCGATCGATCCGTAGCAAGTTCCCGAAAGCGAGAACGTGTTCGGGCTTCCCTCCGCGAACTCAAGCGTCAGATGGCACTTGTCGAGGACGAGGGTATGGTCCGCGGCGTCGCCAAAGTCGGTGCCCTCGATCGTGAGGCCGACCTGGAGCAGCCACACGTCCGTGTCGCCGCGGGACACGCCAGCCGCGAACGCGCCGGACTTGTTGACCGCATCCCAAAGACACTTTTCGGTCGCGTCGCTCAGGTCCGTCATCGTCGCGGTAAAAGAGAACGTCGCGGGCGCGAAGTTGGTCTTGCGGACGTTGTGGAACGACCCGCGGTCCAGGTACATCTCGACCTCGGTCTGCGACTGCATGACGTTGGAGATCGAGAAGTCGCCGGCCTCGTACTGGACTGTGAGCGTGATCGGAGACCCGGACCCGTCGCTGAGGGTGATGGTTCCGTCCCGGAAATTCTTGGGCTTGCTCGAGATTGCCATAGATCACCTCATGCTAGGGGCAGGGTATGGGTAACAGACAGGAGCGCCCGACCCACGATCCACTCGCCGGAGTCTAGCACTTCGCGCGTAATGTCCACAAGACGAACGCTAAGATCACCCGGCCATCCAGCATCGTACCGCATCGCGGCGTTCACTAGCTCCTGCCCGGCTGCCTCTGCTTCGTCGAGCGCGACCAACTGGTCCTTTGGCCGGATACGGTAGGCCCAGATGAGCGTGACCTCAGTCTCGCAGTCTAGGCCCTCCGCAGGTCGTCCGCGGTAGGCGCGCGTGTCGGCGGTCCTGCCGGTCAGCACGGAGAAGAACTTGCCATGGCCCATGAGGCTTTCCGGATCGTTCCCGAATCGCTCCGGAACGAACGGAGACGGACGCCAGCCTGGCAGCGCATCCAGTAGCGTGTAGAACTGCTGACGGAGCTGGGCGCGGCTGACGGTGCTCACTGTTGGTACCACGGATTCGACCCGCGACTAGCGAGCCACCACGTCGGCGTTCCCGCCTGCCGGCGGTTCGGATCTGGCCGGTTCTCGTCGTTCTCGTCGTACGCGAACGTGAGCCGGCCCCACGCCTCCTCGTACTGTCGCCCGTACTGCTCCGCGAGCTGCTGGTAGCGCCCATCGCCGGCGCTGGTCGCGTAGTCGTTGAACAACAGATGGAGCGTCAAACAGGCGTGAACCTCGCGGAACGCGGATGGGCTCATGACTAGCCATGGGCGTTTACCGGTCGCGATCAACCGATTGGTAATGATCGCCCAGGCTTCATCCAGGTAATCCTGCTCGGACGTGACTCCAGCCTCGCGCAACTGCCCTAGATCGCGGTGACGCCTCAATAGGTCCGCGTCGGTCACGACTGGATAGAGGCTTCTGCGGACGAGAGAGCCGTCCGTCCGGAACGTATGCGCCACGCCATCCGGCATGGTCAACGTCCACTCAAACAGCCACCCGTCAGAGAACGCGAACGACGCGATCGTAGATGCCTGGACTACCGCTGTTGCGACATTTCCGATCACCGAGACCGGTAGCACGACAACCTGGGATCCGTCGTCACGCTGCACGCGAACGGATCCGGAGATCGGCGCAACCAATCCGCCGAACCGGAAAACCGGACAGCGGATCGTGTTGTTGCGGCCTCGCTCCAGCGTCTCTGGGACGATGAAACGAGCCGCGTATAGCGTGTCGCTCGCGCTCACCGCTTAGGCCAGAGCCGACCAGGCGCCAGCCGCACGCGCGTAGATCGTGTTTCCGGCGGTGCCGTCCACACGCATGTAGATCGAGCCGTTCGGCTCGGACGCGGACGGAACGCCAACGCCGGTCGTGATCGTCGGGCTCGCGGTCAAGCTCCCACCCGGATTGCCCTTGATGACCAGACCCACAAGGGCCATACCCGCACGACGATTCTCAGAAACCTTCACAGCCATCGGATCCTCCGATACGGGCTAACGCCCGCGGTTGTTTGCTTGACGATCCCAGCGTACCACAACCTCGCGCGACTTGCGCTCGGCATCTTGCGGACGCATCCCGCCCTTCTCGAGCTGGTTCTGAAACTTCTCGCGCGCGGCGCGCACCTGTGATTCGTCAGCCACGGCGCCCACGCTTCGCAGGCTCAACCGCCGGCGGGTTCTCGAGCGCGGCCTGCATGGCCGTCAGCTTCGCAAGGTCACGGTCATAGCGCGCCTTCACGGTCGGCTCATGCAGCCGGTTCGCGTTGTTCTCCACGCGCTGACGCTGGCTCTCGATCATCGCCTCGGCCACCATCGGATCCATCGGAGCGACGTAGCCGTCCGCGATCAGTCCACGCAGGAACGAGCGGTATCCTTCCTGATCGGTCGTCATCACGACCTGGGTGCCAACCTGCCGCGGGGTCTCCCACCGCGAGAGATGCACCGGGCCGTTGCGACCGTCGTAAACCGTCACATAGCCACCATCGACCGCATCCCACGGGATGATAGTCCATCCGCCCTTGCGGAGCAGCGTTTCGGCGTGCGCCGTGTCGCCGTCCTTCGTGACGTTCTTAGCGCCGGGGCGCTGAGAGAGACGGGAGAGAACGGGCAGCCATTCTCCGTCCAGAAACTGCCACCGGTTCGGGTGCGCGATGTACCACCAAGCAGGCTCGGCATCCATGCCAAGACGTGCCGTGTGGGTCGCCGGCGGGGACGCCGGGCGCCCTCCGAATCCGGTGTTGCTGTCGCTGGTGAGCCTAGCTGCCACGTTCTCTCCCGTTTCTTAGTGACGCATCACGCGTCGGTGATGATGCTGACGCCCATGCCGTCCTGCACCTTGGCAACACCGCAGTAGTAGTTGCCGACGATCTTCGTCAGAGCGGACGAGGCGTCACGCTCAAACTCGACCACCAGCGGGGTACCCGCCGGCTGCACGATGCCACCCGCGCCGGTCACGGCGTAGGGGGATCCTTCCGCCATCGCGATCGCGGAGTAACCAAGCATTGCACCGGCCCTGTCCGCGCCTGCGTTCGCCGTCACGACCTTGGAGGACACGAAGATATCGACGCCGTTGAACATGCCCGCGAAACCCTGGCCCTTGATGGTCAGCATTTCCTGCGTAGCCGCCACAAACTGCGACGGACCCGCCTCGGCGCGGAGGCTCGCCTGGAAGTCAGCGAGCTGGCGCGGGTGCAGGATGCAGATGTACGGACCCGCCACGCTCTGAAGCGTGAGCGCGAACTGCGCGGAGTAGAAGTCGTCCACGCTCATGTCGACGCCGCTGGTGCCCACGACCTGCGTAAAATCGTCAATTACATTACAAAGAAGGCTCTGGAACGTCATGAGCGTCGAGCCGACCATCGACTCCGCGAGACGCTGCACGTTCAGCCCGACGCTGTCCGTGAGGTTCGCGAGGTCCGAGATCGAATACTGGAGCGCGTGACGCGCCACGGTCACGTTGACGCCGGACTCGGTCAGCGCGGTGTTGGAGACCGCGGAGCCGTCCGCGACGCTCGACATGATGTCGGAGCCATCCAGGCCGACCACGGGGATCTGCACCGTCGAGGAACCGCGGCCCGCGACGTTGCCGAGACGCAGGATGGACGGGTGCATGTGGAGGCTGGCGCGGTCGGCCAGCTTGAGAACGATCTCCTGGTGGAGAACGGCGGCGAGACGGGCGGACCCACTCAGGTCGGCAAAGAGAACTTCGTTAGCCATGATGGACCTCGTGCGAACGGGTAGTGGTTGGTGATCAACCCGGCATCGCTGTTACGGGGCTCGACCCGGCGGGTACCGCTACCCTAGAGGGACCGTGACAACTTGTCAACCGCGGATGCCCGCCATGATGGCTTCCCGGTGCGCGCGGTACTCAGCCGGCGACATGCGGCTAATAGCCTCCGGCGAGAACGCACTTGGAGCACCGACGCCTACGCTAGGCGCCTTGGCTCCGGCATTCGCCGGTGGGGGCGTAATTGCCTGCGGTCCCGTGCTGGAACTGCCAGGGGAGGTCGGCGCAGGCGCGCTCGGCAGGTATGCGCGCACGGCCTTGGGGAGTGCATCCACGCCTTCCAGCCACGCCCCAAGCTCCGGACGGTTGTCCTTGGGGAGGCGGTCATATGCCATGCGGACGAACTCGATCCCCTCGGCGTCGGTGATGCCACGCGCGAACAGCTCGCGCTCGACCTTCCACGTCTGCTCGGCGGTCGTGTGCTTGGTCTCCCACTCGGTGAGCTGAGACTTGTAGGTCTCAACCTGCTTGCCCAGCTCGGCGGCTTCCGCGATGCGAGCCTGCGCCTCCTCAAGCTGTTGGCGCAGCGCCTTTCGCTCCTGAGTCAGAGAACGGATCCGATCCTCCGCACGCGAGCCGGTGTCACCGTCGAGACTGGTGCCCGTCACGATCTCGTCGCTCATGCCTTCTCCTGCTTAGTCCTCTCGTAGACCCGCAGGATCCGCTCGGCGTACCGGCGACCCGCAGTACCTCCCCAGAGGTACCAGGCGATGAGACCAGCACTAGGATAACCGGGATGCCCGCGCTTTGCAGCCGGTGCCTCCAGGTCGCCTTCGTGGCGATCGAAATAGGCTTTCATGCGGCGCACCGTCTCGACGGATAGAACCGAACGGTTGGCGAGCTGGGAGGCGCGGCGCGCACCGATCAGCGTCCCGCCTCGTCCGTACTCGCGGCGCAACGCGAGCCCGCGTTTCGCGATGCGGGCGACCTCCTCTGGAGGCTTGAACCCAAGCGCCTCGGCGTCACGCTGGAACGCCCGCAGCACGTCCGGATGGACTGCCGCTAGGTACCTTCGCTGACGCTCGGAGACAACCGGCACCGCTAATCCTCGGACTCGGACTCTGCGCGCTCCTCCTGGGCCTCCAGCTCCGGAGATTCTATGCCTTCGTGGGCGGCGGTCTCCTCGGCATCCTCGTCGGTGTCCTCGAGGCGGCGACCGTTCATCATGTCGATCTCGGCAAGCACCGCTACCGCGTCCTGCTCGGACATGGAATCGTCAAACAGGCGGATAGCCTCGACGCGGGACAGAAGCCCCGCTTCCAGCATCTCGAGCGCGTGACGCCTGCGGGCCTCCATCTCCTGCCCGCTGAGCGGAATCGCCCGGTAGCTGACGCTGTACCCGCTCTCGGGGTAGTCGCTGCCGGTGGCACGGTTCATCAGGATCGCTGTAGTCATGACGAGACGTTCGTCTGCCTCACGGAACGACGCGGCGTAGCGGCGCTGCGCGTCGCGCTTGCCCTCGTTCGACAGGGCGATCGCGTAGCCGGACCTAGCCGTCCCGCCCATGCGCTGAATGTCCGCAGGCGAGACGCCCGCGTCCTGCGCAAGACGGTTTGCCAGCGCGGCGATCACCTGCTCCAGCTCGACCGGGTTCCCGCCGGGGTTCCACTGACCGACGAGCGGTTGCTGTTCGTCCGTCGCTCGCAGCGCAAGCACGGTCGCGGAGTCGGTGACGATCTCGAACCGCTGTCCTCGGATGCTGCCTTCGATGGTCGCGCCGACCGGCTCTGCGCCCACGACGTACCGCTGCGGCCAAGATGAGTCCTTGATGATGTGGCTCAGGTGGCAGTAATGCACGGCCAGGTTCAACGACCCCTCGACCACTTCGCGGTTCTCGTAGGGGTCGAACAGCCGGTCGCCCGTGATCTGCGCATGGTAGAGCACATAGGGCAGGACCGGCGTCCCGTCCGCGCGACGGTACGGGTACGCCGCGCCGCTGTAGTCGGCCCCAAGGTACGCCGCGGTTACGTCCGTCCCAAGCGTGCCATTGGCCTCAACGAGATGGACCCGGTAGCTAGGCGAGGCCGGGTCGCTGACGTCCAGCACGTCCCAGGTCCAGATCGTCGCCTTCCCGTCGAGCGCCCTACGCAGACGCAGCTCCCAGACCTCGACGGGGTAGCCCGGTCGGTCGGCGTGCGCCCACGCGAGCGTCATGTCGGGCGGGATCGGGCGATAGCTGATGCGGCCCTCGGCGTCGACATGCACGCGGATCCAGTATTCACGGCATCCGATCACGCGCTCCTGGTGGCGCTGCATCGCGGGCCAAAGGCCGCTATCATCAATCTTCTTGATCAGATCCTCGGCGGGGTCTCCGATGCCCGGCTCGGAGCCTAGGCCGGCGCTGTAGTGCCGCACGTCGGGAGGAGACACGTAGAGCGCGCTCATCTCCCGGCAGATGATCCGGAACGGGTTGGAACTGAGATCCGGAATACCCCACGCCTGCCGGCGCACGGTCCCAAGCATGATCTCCAGGCGGTCAACGAGATCCTGTTCCCACGTCCCCTCGAGAAGCCGGCGCCGGAGGCGCGTATGCTCCCATCGCTTCGCCTCGAGCGGGTCTTTCGGAACAGGGGGAAGGTTCTCGTAGATCATGGTTCACCCGGTCGGAGGCTATCATACATCATCGCATCCGGATTGCCTGCGGCACATACAGCCGACGCGTGACCAGCTCAACCGCGCCGTAACGCAGGGAGTCGATCCCGTGCTTGTGCTCGTCGTCATCTCCGCACCAATGCCGTAGATCCTCGATCAACGCCTTGCACCGCGGGTGAATGTGGAAGTCCTCCGGCCGGAGCATCGCCGCATGTAGGATGCGTGCGCCCTCAAAAACGGACCCGCGCGGCTTCCATGCCGTCGAGATGCGGAACGGCAGCGAGCCGATCGGCAGTTTGAGAACCCGCTCAAAGCCCTGCATGAGCAGCGCGTTGCTCTTTTTTCCACCCCATGTCCTGCCGCCGTGCTTTCGGTCTCCGACCCAGCGGTCGACGGACTCGACGGTCAGACCGTTGCGCTTGAGCATCGCGAGAATGTCGTGCGCGTCCTGCTCGGGAGTCGTGAGACCGGAGGAGATCGCCTGGTCCAGAATCCAGAACCGCGGGTTCCCCTCATGCCCGCCGGTGCGATCGACCGCGCACAGCGTCGCCACTTGGGAGCCCTCGGTGGATCCGTGGTCGATCCCGATCCCGATCATGACCTCGCCCGCCGGGAGATCCGTCGTGACGTGCTTGACGTCATCGAACCCAGCGAACACGCGACCATCGGAGAACCCGGCGGACCAATCGCCGTGGATGCGCTGCCGGCGCTCCTGCGGGAGATACTGGTTCTCCAGGCGCGCGATCTCGTCTGCCCTCAGAAGGGGTCTACCGCCCCACGGTGTGAGGTTATCCTCGGATAGCCCATAGTGCAGGTCGACGACCTCGCCTCGATCGACCAGCTCCTTGAGCCATTCGGCAGGCCGGCCAACTGGCGTAAGCGTGAGCCGGAGCTTCCCGCGCTGTCGCAGGACGCGTGCAGCCAGCTCCGACCACACCTCTGCGGGAGGCACCTCGTCCATGAGGACGTGAGAGATAGTTGCGCCAGCGAGCCCAATCGCACCCTGATTGCCGGTCTTGATTCGGATGATGGATCCATTCCGAAACCTGACCACCGGCACGCGACCCGTAAAGCCCTTGCCCTCGACGAACACGCAATCGGGTTTCAACTCGCGCTTGGGCACTAGCTGCCACACTTTTTTCTGGATGGCGAGCGACTGTTCCCAGCTGACGCAGACGATCCAGATCTCTTGCGGAGGAGCCTGCACGATCTGGTACGGGTGATCGCCTAGGGCGCGGTAGAGGCAATCCGCCACGCCGGCCCAGGTTTTGCCTAGCTGGTTCCCTGCTCTTAGCATCGCGACTGGCGAGGAGCACCGCAGAAAGGCAAGCTGCGGAGGCGTCGGCCGAAAGTAGGACAGCGGATCTAGCTCGACCCGCTTGGCCAGCGTGACCAGACCAGACGCCGCCAGAGCGAGACTCACGCGCCGCCCTCCACGACCTCGAGCCTAGGCCCGTGCTCGCGCATATCCAGCGCCCAGCGCACGGCGTCTAGATGCTGCTGCGGAAGGGTGTTGATCGCGGTCGTGATGGCCGCAAGGAGCTGTTCTTCCGACATGCCCTCGTCGGGCCGGCTGGCCTTCGCGATCGCGGCATCTAGGCGCTCCCGGACCTCGACGGCGCTGCGCTTCGCGCCGTATGCAGCCTGCCAGCTCCCGACGGACTCGGCCTGTTGGGCTAGGCGCTCCATGTCCATCAAGCTCTGTCGCAGGTACTCGATCGTGTCGAGGCCGACGTATTCGTCCGCCTGGCGTGCTGCGCCTCGCGCGTGCTTGGGCTTCGCGGGCTTCCCTCGGATCGGCATGGTCCCCTCTTGGAGTATGCCGCATCCGGTAGGGGACAGGCTCGCGCCCGCGGCATGACGCGAGCGTACACCGAACTGAGCAAAGGCGCCACGCCGAGCCCATCCCGACGTAGCGCCTTGCTGTCCCCACGCCGCGTGGGACCGGGATGGACACGCGAACGTCCCGGCCCGATTGACCTATGACCGAGACGCTGGATGGTCAAGAGGCGTGCGGAAACTTGTCAGCTTGGACAATTGAATGACCGTTCAATCCGAGCGGCGAGCGAAAAAAAGTCGAGGCGTCGCGG
>Ga0208783_10000334_pt1 | contig 29354 bp, 27 predicted proteins | sample DEB19_08_DNA_2_FD_184529 | JGI IMG/M metagenome (GOLD analysis project Ga0208783, IMG submission 184529) | Aqueous microbial communities from the Delaware River and Bay under freshwater to marine salinity gradient to study organic matter... | ecosystem: Environmental > Aquatic > Marine >...
GCAGACGAAGTCTGCGGAACACTGGACGCCGCGTTGGCGCGCATAATGAACCCGAATCAGACCGACCACACAGGCTGTGCGGCGCGTGGTGCGGGCCGTTTCCGCGAATTTCCGTGCCCATTCGCAGCATTCGCCGATGATTTTCCCGTGAGCGCGTTCGGATCCAACCCCATCCCGCAGGTGCCCGGCGCAGTGCAGGCGTCGCACATCGCGCAACAGGCCTCGGCTCCGCGTGCACGCGAGAAGTCGAAGCCGCAGGATTCGGAGCGCGCGAAGCGCTTCGAGGTCCGCGACGAGGTCAGGCTCTCCGATCCGATCGCAGCGCAGGCGATCGACTCGAAGCCTGACGCCGCCGAAGAGTGGAAGCACAAGCGCCAGAACGAAGGCGGCGCGCATGGCGGCGGCACGCTCGACATCAAGGCCTGAACCAACGCGCGATCACGAAGCCCGGACGCGCACGCCTAGCGCCGAGTAGATCCGCTTTGTCGCGTCGGTCTTGTTCAGCGTGTAGAAGTGGATTCCTGCAACCTGGTGCGCAAGCAGATCGCGGCACTGCTCGGTGGCCCACTCGATGCCCGCCTGCTCGATCGCCTGCGGGCTCTTGCCAGCGTCATTGATCGACTTCAGCAGCCGCGCTGGAAACTTCGTGCCCGCCGCCAGCTCAGCCATGCGCTTGAGGCCTGCAGGCGTCGTGATCGGCATGATGCCCGCGATGATTGGAATCCGGATGGCAGCCAGCTCGCAGCGCGCGCGCCAGTCGTGGTATGCGTGGTTGTCGAAGAAGAGCTGGGTAATGATGTAGTCGGCGCCGGCATCGCACTTCGCCTTCAGGTGGTCGAGTTGCTTCAGCGTGTTGGGCGTCTCGGGGTGCCCATCTGGGAATCCCGCCACGCCGATGCCGAAGCCCTTGCCGCCGTTGACGCCCAACCGCTCGCCCTCGCGCTTGATGAACGCCACGAGGTCGGCAGCGTGCCGGAAGTCGCCGAGCGCGAGGATGCGGGCGCCCGCGGGCGGATCGCCGCGCAAGGCGAGCACATTCCCGACCCCGTTCGAGGCGTACAGCTCGAGGATGCGGGAAATCTCCTCGCGGGTGTGCCCGAAGCAGGTGAGGTGGGGCACCGACTCGAGCCCCGCCTCGCGGCGCAGGCGCACCACGAGGGCGTGGGTGTTGTCGCGGGTCGAGCCGCCGGCGCCGTAGGTGACCGAGACGAAGCTCGGCGAAAGCGGCGCGAACTCCGAGATCGATCGGTACAGCGACTCCCAGCCGGCCTCGGTCTTCGGGGGGAAGAACTCGAAGCTCATCGTGGTTGCGTCGCGAGCGAGGATCTCGGCGATGTGCATTTCGGGAAGGGTAGCGAAGGCTGCCCGACTCGTCGGCCGAGCCGCGTACCATGCCCGCCCGTGCCGAACCGCAAGTCCATCCCCCGGCCCGCTGCCCGTCGGCTTAGCCTCTACTTGCGCGAGCTCACGAACCGCATGCAGGCGGGCGAGGAGACCGTGAGTTCGAAGGCGCTTGGCCTGACCTTGGGCCTCACCGACGCACAGGTACGCAAGGACCTTGCGCTGTTTGGTCAGTTCGGGCACCCTGGTCGCGGGTATGGCATCTCGGACCTCATCGAGTCGCTCCGCAAGATCATGGGCCGTGACCGGGCATGGCGCGTGTGCGTGGTCGGAGCAGGCAACATCGGCCGCGCGCTCGCCTCATACGACCGTTTCCGAGGAGAGGGATTCGAGATCGCGGCGCTGTTCGATGCCGACCCATCACTCATCGGCAAAAGCATCGGCGGACTGCGGGTCCAGCCGATGTCGGATCTTCCGAAGGTGGTTGCAAGTGAGAAGATCAACCTTGGCATCATGGCGGTGCCGCGCGAATCTTCCCAGCAGGTCGCGGACGCACTCGTCGCAGCGGGTGTCAAGGGCATCCTGAACTTCGCCCCGCGGCGGATCGAGGTCCGCGAGGGCATCGGCATCGTCAGCGTCGATTTCACCGTCGCCCTCGAGCAGCTCGCCTTCCAGATCGCATTCGGGCGCGAGGATGCCGAATCGGCATCGCTGCGCTCCGATCCTTCGCCCGACGCAGAGGCGCCCACACACGGATGATCCAGCCAAAGTACCCTCGCATGCAGATGGCAACCCACGCCACCCGATTCACGCTGGCCGTCCTCGCGACGGTCCCCTTCGCCGCTGGAGCCAATGGCTGCAAGGCCCGCGCACTCGCGCCGAATGTGGCCGATGGCCTGCGCGCAGAGGTCGTGGAGCGCACCCGCGAGCGTGACGAGGCCCGCGCCAAGGTCGCCGAGCTCGAGACGAAGCTGACCGAACTCACCCTCGCCCGCGATGCGAAGATCGATCCCGAGTCGGCGGAGGCCCTGCCTGCCTTGGCAGGGGTGGCGCTTTCGAGCCTCTCGACTGCGCGGCTGGTCGAGCCGAACAAGGCGACACTCGCCCTTGTGATCGAGCCCCGCGATGGACTCGGGCGTTTCCTGCAGATCACGGGCACGCTGCGGGCGACCGCCGCCATCCTGATTCCGGGGCGCGAACCGCTTGCTGCGGGCAAGGCGACGCTTGGCCCGAAGGCGCTGCGGGAGGCATACCGCTCGACGGCGTTCGGCACCCACTACACCATCGAGATCCCGCTGAACTGGGAGGGCTCCGAGCCCGCACGCGCGGTCAGCATTGCCGCCGAGTTCACGGACGCCCTCACCGGAAAGCCCTATCCGGTGCAGGGAACGGTTGCGATCGTCAGCCTGCCGCGCAGCGATGCGGCGGGGCGGTAGGATCAGCTCGTCCGGACCATCCGATCAGGATTCACCCATGCGGAGATCGCCCCATGCCCGTGTGCTACTCGTGCTCGCCGCGCTCGCGGCGGTCGCGTGCACCGGTTGCCAGCGGGTGCTCTTTCCAGAGAACCTGCCGCGCAACCAGTTCGAGACGCACGACCGCATGCGCCAGCGCTATGTTCCGCTCGAGGAACCCGATGTGTTCGGCACGCCGCAGCCGGCGCTGCGGGCTCGCTTGAGCCAGCCAGCCGAGTGACGGGGTCAGGACGCCGCACAAATCCTGTAGAGCCATGCGCGTCATGGTCGATTTGCGCTACCGTTCCCAACCCTCAGAGGTCCCCCTTGGCACGGAAGCCATCCACGAAGTCGAGCAGTTCCGCGGGTCGAACGCGGAGAGTCCACCCCAGACGAACCGGCATCGTCTGGGTCGTTTTCATCGGCGCCATGACGCTCGCCTGCGGCGTGCTCCTCATGAGTGAACGCTGGACTGCGATCCCTGCGATCGGCATCAGCGAGACAGGCGTTCAGCAACGCAACATCGAGATCCAGCCAGGGCGCTGGCGCTCGATCGTGATCCATCACTCGGGCTCCTATGCGGGCACGGTGCGCGACATCGCCCAGCAGCAGGCGCGTGACTGGGGCCTTCCCTCGATCGGCTACCACTTCGTGGTCGGCAACGGCAACGGCGAGTATGACGGCGACATCATCGCCTGCCCGCGCTGGTTCAACCAGCAGCCGGGCGCGCATGTCGCCGACCGCGGCGCGGGCGCGCAGCCCGACGCGGCGTGGTTCAACGACAACTCGATCGGCATCTGCCTGATCGGCAACGGCGAGCGGCGCGCGTTCACCGACGCGCAGATGAAGGCGCTCATGAGTCTTGTGCGCAGCCTGCAGGCGAAGTGCGGCATTCCCGCGAGCGCCGTGTTCATGCATTCCGACCTCGTGCCCGTCGCGAGCCCGGGCATGTACTTCCCGCGCGAGACTTTCAGCATGGCGCTCGACTGAAGTGTGCGCGCAGTCGGGCCAAGTCCAATTCACGGCGTCGGCGCTGCACAGGCCCGACGCCGTTCTCTTTGACCTCGACGGTACGCTGGTCGACTCGGTCGAGGACATCTTCGTCGCCGTGAACACGCTGCTCGCCGAACTCGGCATGAAGACGCGTTCGCGCGACGAGGTCACCATGTGGGTCGGGAACGGCGCGCGGATGCTCATCGAGCGCGCGATGGCGGGACGCATCGAGGGGTTCGCGGGATTGGCAGACGCCATCGATCGCCACCGCGCGGCCGACGCCGCGATGCCGCGCTTCCGCGCGATCTATCAGGAGATCTGCGTCGACCACACGCTGCCGCTCGTCGGCGCGCACGAATCCCTTGCGCTCGCGCACGGCCTCGGGCTCGGCGTCGCCATCGTCACCAACAAGCCGCTCGCGCCCACCGAGCGCATCGTCGATGCGCTCGGCTGGCGTCCATTCGTGTCGGTGGTGATCGGCGGCGACACGCTGCCCGTGCGGAAGCCCGATGCGGCGCCGCTCCTCGAGGCGATGCGCCGGCTCGACGCGCGCACGGCGTGGATGGTCGGCGACAGCGCGAACGATGTCGGAGCCGCACGCAATGCGGGGATTCCGAGCATCGTCGTCCGTGGCGGCTACAACCACGGCAAGCCCGTCGAGAGCCTCGACCCCGCCCCCGACGTCATCCTCGACTCGCTCGCCGATTTCACGATTTTGCTGCGGTCCGCCCAAGCCGCCTCCTGAGCGTGCGTATGCACGGCTGAGCGCGCATCGTGTGCGCGCACAGAACGGAGGATGCCATGCATCGCACTCGTGCCAACGGATTCACCGTCATCGACCTCGCCGCGACCGTCGCGGCGGGCACCGTCCTCATGGCCATGGCCATGCCGCTCGCAGCCAGCGTCGCAGCCGGCAGCGATCGCGACGCCTCGCGCCTCAACCTCGAGACGCTCAACGAGATCCACACGATGTACGCCCTCGACCACGAGGACCGTCAGTTCTCGCATCTGCCCGACGACTTCAGCGGCAACGCGACGCTCTACCAGATGCAGAACGGATGCATCGATTCCCTCGTGCTCGGCACCGACATGGAGGGCGCGACCTGGGGCTACTACCTGAACTGCGGCGGCACGCCTGGCAACAACGGCAACATCGTCACCTACACGGGGATCTCCTTCACCAGTCCGCTCGATGGGCTCTACCGCTACGCGAACACGCGGAAGATCAACGAGTACGCCAATGGCCGCTTCTACGATCCGCTCTTCTTCGCGCCGGACGATCCCGCGCTCACCGAGATCGACTTCAAGTACATGCGTGCCGGCGTCGACTTCGGCTTCGGCAGCACGGCGTACAGCTTCGCGAAGACCTCGTACACCATGTCGGGGGCGGCGCTGTGGGCGCCGCGCGTGATGGGCGCCGGGCAGAGCATGAAGAACGCGCAATGGCGCAGCCCGAGCGGCGCGCAGCAGGACTACCGCACGCCCCGCGTGTCGCAATGCCTGCATCCGTCGCTCAAGACCAGGCTCATGGAGCACTACGCGACCAACAACGCTCCGGCTCCGTGCAACCCCGCGTACGCCGGGTGCCGCCCCTACATGTGGAACCAGTCGATCGCGACGCGGAACCTCGCGCTCTTCTATGACGGCTCGATCAGCGAGTTCGGCGTGCAGGAGACGCTCGAGGCAGAGGCCGCCGTGGGCGCGAACTTCTGGCTGCGAAACACTCCTGCAGGATCCCTCGGCGTGGACGGCGCCTACGCAGCAGGTCCGACCAGCAGCGCGCACTTCCTCACCACCTTCGGCATCCTCGGGCGCGACCGACTCGAGGCTCCAGCGCAGTGAACCACGCTCTCCCCCCTCGGGCGCAAGCCCGAAGCCCCCGCTGGGTCGTACAGCGGGGGTTTTTCGTCGATTGTGCGGAATGGCGCTTCCAACGCCCGATGCCTTGCGGAATAGTGCGCAAGCAGGCTCATCGCGCCTGTTCATTTCTCAACGCGCGTGCGCACTGCGCGCGCGCATCCCAACCACACCTCGCTCACGCGAGGACTCACGGAAGTTCCGAGGACCACCGCTCCGCGCGGTGGAAGCTGCCCATGCGGATACACCTGAACAACCGTCAGAACAGCCACGCACGCTCGGTCGTGCGCCGTGGGCTGACCATCATCGAGACCTGCGTCGCGATCACATCGGTTGCCGTGATCATGGCGATGACGACCACCGTGCTCGCCACGCGGCGCGGCGGAGTCGATGCGCAGGCCAAGCTCGCGTTGCTCGCGCAGGCGCATGCGTGCTACGCAGCCGACTGGAACGAGCGACAGTGGTCTGCGCTGCCGTATGACACGGGGCAGTTCTCGAATCCGTGCTCGACCTATCCCGCCTGCGTGCCGCAGCAGTTGCTTGGATTCGACACCAACGGTGCGCTGTGGGGATTCTTCCTCGGCTCAGGTGTATGCGGCCAGGCTGGCTATCCGGGCAGCTGCGGCAATTGGACCATGTATGTCCCGCTCGACTTCAACCAGCGCTACGGAGCGTTCCGCATCCCGAACACCATCGGCTTCCGCGAGTACGTCTCGCAGAAGTTCTACTCCGAAGAGTGGTTCGTGCAGGACGACCCCGGGTATGCCGCCGCGAGCGCGCTCTTCGGCGTACCCGCGGAGTTCACCTATTCGTCCGCGTCCAACAACTACACCGACTCGAGCTTCTGCCTGTCGCCGGCGGCGCTGTTCAATCCCGGCGTCTTCCGCTCGCGCGAAGCGGGCGGCTACCAGTCGCCCACGCAGTTCGCCGACAGCTTCCGCACGCCGAGCGTGACCCAATGCATGCATCCGTCGCTCAAGACGCGCATGTGCGAGTACGGCTGGTACCGCGGTGCGCCCGCGGATGGGCTCGCATTCACGGCAGGGCTGGAGTCGTCGCCGTACACCATGTTCTTCGACGGCAGCGTGTCGAGCGTGCGCATGGCGGACGCGCAGCAACAGGATTTCACGGTCTACGACGCATCGCCGACGAAGGACGGGCTCTGGACGCGCGAGACGCCGTTCGGGAAGTTCGGCTGGGATCCGATGGACCAGCGTTTCGAGGGACGTGCGAGCGGATTCCACATGCTCACCCGCGACGGCATCCTCGGGCGCGACCTGCTCACCCGCGATTCGAACGGAGGTGGCAAGTGAAGCGCACGCCGATCCACGCGCGCGGCGTCACCATCGTCGAGGTGCTCGCGCTTGTCTCGTGCCTGCTCGTGCTCGCGGCGATGGGGCTGCCCGCGTTCCAGCGGCTTGGCTGCAGCGCGGCGCGCGACATCTCGCGCGCGAACCTCGCCACGCTCTCGCAAGCGCATGTGATGTACGCCACCGACTGGAGCGGGCGACAGTACACGCTCGTGCCGGACACCCTCGGTGCATACGGCGGCAGCTTCAGCGCGTGGCAGTCTGCGAACGGCTGCGTGCCCCAGGCGCTGCTGGGCGTGGATGCGCAGGGCGTCGCGCACCATGTGGGCACCCAGTGCCAGGGCGCCGACGTACGGCTGAAGGAGAAGTGGCTGAAGCCCATCGATTTCGCGGGAAAGACGACGGCCGGCGCGTTCCGTCTCTCGAATGTTCGCGCGGTGAACGAGTACGTGAACGGCCGCTTCTACGACCCGAAGTTCTACGCGCCCGACGACCCGATGCTGCGCGACGATGTTCGCGCGGTGCTCAAGGGTGGCGGCGACTTCGAGGACCTGCTGAACGGCATTGTCCTCTCGACCTACACCTACTCGCCCGCCGCGATGTACGACCCACGCGTGTTCGGGTTCGGCAGCGCCGCCGCGACCCCGCCGTTCCGCAATCCAGATGCATCGTCAGAGCTCGGACCCGAGGTCTACCGCTCGCCGTCGGTCGCGCAGTGCGTGCATCCGAGCCTGAAGACGCGCATGATGGAGATGTGGGCGATCGAGAATCCGCCCGCGCCGTGCAACGGCACGATCCAGCAGGAATGCGTGCCGTACCAGTGGAACCAGTCGTATCGCGCGCGGCCACTGACGCTGTTCTTCGATGGCTCGGTGCGCATCATGTCGCCGCGCGAGACGATGTTCACGGAAGATCGCGCGAACCAGCTGCTTTGGATGCGCAACACCACTTTCGGCAACTGGGGCGTCGGCGGACTGCAATCAGGCGATTTTCTCGTCAAGACGAGCGCGCATTTCCTGACGACCTTCGGCATCGCCGGCCGCGACACGGTCTCGTACTGAGCGTGCAGATCAGTTCGTGGTCGGCGGTGCGTCTTGCTTCGGTGCGCCGCTTGGGCGACCACCGCCGCCGCCGCCGCCACCACCGGCGCCACGCCGACGGCCTTCACCCGATGGCGGGCCACCTGCCGCAGCAGGAGCGCCGCCACCTTCCGCCGGGCTTGCGTTCATCGGGGGGCGTCCGCCGCCAGGCGCAGCGCTGAAGCTCGGCGCGCTTGCATTCGCCATCTCGAACACGCTCGCGTCGAGCTTGCTCGTGATCTCGAACGACTTCGGCTCGCGCAGTAGCACCCTGTCGCCCGCCACGAGACCCTTCGTGATCTCGATGTTGAGCTCGCTTGCGCGGCCGAGATCGACCTGGCGTTGCGAGAATCCCGAGCCGTCCTGCACATAGACGAACGCGACCGGACCCTGACGGAAGATCGCCTGCACGGGCACATGCAGCGCGCCTTCGACGCGGCCGAGCAGCACCTCGGCCTTGCAGCGCATCGCGGGCTTCAGGCCCATCGATGGATCGGCCTCGAGCGCGGACTTCACGGTGTACTCGCGGCGGTTGGGGTCGCGCCAGCCGCCGCTTGCGGCGAGCACGCTCACGGTGGTCACGCTGCCGCCGACGGGCTGGTTCGGCATCGCGTCGCTGTAGAGGGTCACGCGCTGGCCGGGCTTGATGCGGCCCGAGAGCGCCTCGCTCACCTTCAGGTTCGCGACCATGCGCGAGGTATCAGGCAGCAGGATCACGAGCTCGTTCGGCTTGAGCTCGGTGCCGACCTGCGGCGGCTGTGCGTCGCCGCCGCCGCGGCCGCCGTTCGAGCTGTCGATGCTGGTCGCGTAGACGATGAGCCCGTCGATCGGCGCGGTGAGCGTGGTATAGGTGAACTGCGTCTCGAGGTTCTGAAGGCGGTCCTTTGCGCTCGCGAGCTGGAAGTTCGCGCTCTCGACATCGGCCTGCGCCTTCACGAGCTCGGCGTTGAACTTCTCCTCGACGCGCGAGCGTTCGGCGCGGGCCTGCTCGAGGTCGGACTTCTTCTTCGCCTCGTCCTGGAAATAGGTGTACTTCTCGTAGACCTCGAGGTCGAGCGCAGCCTGCTTGACCTTGGCCTCGGCCTCGATCATCGCGATGCGGTCCTTTTCGAACTCGTCCTTGGCGATGTAGCCCTGCTGCACGAGCTTCGCGCTCTCCTCGAAGCGGCCCTTCAGGCGGTCGAGGTTGATCCCGGCGGTCTCCTTCGCAAGGCTGAGCGACTGGCGCTTGTTGACGACCTCGCCCTCGAGCCAGCCCTGCAGTGCGAGCTCGGCGATCTTGACCGCGACATCGGCCTTGTCGAGCTCGCTCTGCTTCTCGCCCTGCTTGATGGCGAGCGCCTGCTGCGCCGCCACCGCCGAGCTGTTCGTGGTGTTGACCTTGTCCTTCGCGTCCTTGATCTTGTCGAGGATCTCCTCCTGCGCGAGGCGGACGAGCACATCGCCCTTCGACACGCGCGTGCCCTCGGGCGCGATCTCGGTGATGACCGCGCGCGTCTCGAGCTTGTTGCGCAGCTCGACCTGCTGCTGCGCGGCGAGCTCGCCGCTCACGGGCAGGATCATGTCGAACGAGCCCTTCTCGACCGTGTGCAGGTCGCGCGCTGCGACCGCCGCGGTGGTCGCGGCGTCGTCGTCGCCGCCACCGCAGCCAAGCGGCACCGTCGCGACGGCCAGCGAACAGCTCATGGCGAGGAAGCGAAAGATGGTGGTGTGGAGCTTCATGGTGGTTTACGGCGAGGTGTCGATCAGCTGCTCGCCCGTCTCTTCCTTGACCTTCATGCCGGGAAGCGGGATCAGCGAGCCATCGGGCGCGATGCGCATCTGGCCCGTGTTGTTCAGGTAGCGGAGGATCGCGAGCTGGAGGTCCTTCTTGGCGTTGTCGAGCGAGTCCTGGGCTCGGCGCAGCGCGTCGAGCGCCTCGGTGCGATCGCGCGCGGTGGCGCGGTCGGGTGCTGCGTCGATCGCGGCCTGGCGGTTCATCGAGGCCTGGACATTCTTCTCCTGCACCGCGCGCGAGAACAGCGAGCGCTCGATGCCGCGCGCGGCCTGGCGCACCTGCACGGCGGCGTCGTCGCGGTCGAGGTAGTAGCGCCGCTTCGACTGCTCCAGCAGGATTTGCGCCTGGCGCAGACGGAGGTCTTCGTCCACTCGGTCGAGCGGCATCGAGTAGATCATGCGTGCCGTGAACTCGTCGTAGTCGGGGTCGAACGCAAGCCCAGCGCGCTCGTCGGTGGGATCGGTCGGCAGCCTGTTGGCGAGGAAGATGTCGAGGTCACCGAGAGTCGCGTTGCGCGCGACATCGACCTTTCGGCCGAAGTCCTCGACGAGGTCGTACGAGGTCTGCAGGTCGAGGCGATTGCGGAAGGCGAGGTCGAGCGACTGCTGCATGTCGACCTTCGGCACGGGCAGGTCGAACTGGGTCGGGTCGATGCGGACCGATTCCTCGACGGGCATGCCGATGCGCACCTTGAAGCGGTCGACCGACAGGCGGTAGACCTCGCGCTGCGAGATCAGGCGATCAAGTGCGAAGAGCGTGTTCTGGGTGGCGAGGTCGGCCTGGAACGGCTCGGTGCGGCCACTCTCCACGAGCGCCTTGGTGCGCGCCTCGACCGCCGCGCTGCGCTCGACCTGGCGCACGCCGTTGGCGATGCTCTGGAGCTGCACGACCAGCTGCAGGTAGTCGGCCGCGAGGTCGTAGTAGAAGTCGCGGCGGAACTGCTCGAAGTTGCGGGCGGCGTAGACGAGGTTGCGCTGGGCCTGGATGAGGTCTTCCTGCGCGACATCGCCGAAGCCACGCAGCAGGGGAATGCTCGCCTCGAGCGCAACCGATGCCGACTGGGTGTCGTTCGACGCAAGGTAGTCGTCGAGCTGCTGGGTCATCTGGGCGACCAGCGCCGCGCTGACCTGCCCACCGAACGGCAGTCGCTGGCTGACTCCCAGCTCATTGACCAGCGACATCGCGTTGTTGAAGCGGCCGCCGTTGCCGTCGGTCGTGTAGCCGAGGCTGGTCACATTCGCAGGGATGAGCTGCCAGCGACGCTCCTCGATGAGCAGCCGGATGGCCACCAGGATGTAGGTCTCTTCGGCGGTCAGGTACTCTTGGGCGTGCTTGAGGGCGTAGACCACCGACTCGTCGAAGGTCAGGAGCCGCGCGTTCGGGTCCTCTTCGGACATCTTTTCGAAGCGCTTGGTGATGGTCGAGGCATCTTCCTTGACAGGCTTGACGGCCTCGAACTTGAGGTCGGTGGCGGCGGGGTTTCGCGTTTCCGGCTTGCCAGCGTCCTTTGGGAAATCGGGGAAGTACGAACCAGGTTCGTAGCGGTTCCCGTCTAGTTCGGGGTAGACCGAGCCGCCTCCGAGCGCTTCGGCGCTGGCACGGAGGCGCTCGTTGGTGGATCGGTCAAGTCGCTGGATGCCCGATTCACAGCCAGGCAGCAGCGCGCCGCAGGCAGCGATGGCCAATAGGGAGAACTGTGCCGCGGTTCGTTGCATCGGGACCGAGAGGGTGGTTGTACCGCATCCGCGGTTGAATCGCTGCGCGGTTCGACACGAACTCGGCCGAGGATGCCAAAGTTCAGGGCGCACAGTGTTTTGCCTCCGCGGCGGGTTTCTGCGAGAGTCGCAGGAGCCCGATCCACGCAGGTTTCGGGACTTCCATGCCTTCCGTCTCGTTCGATTCCAAGAGTTTCCTGCTCCAGACCAGCCGAGCCGGCACTTCGCGCCTGGCCGTGGTGGGCGCAAGCTTTGACGCCGCATTGATCGATCCGGGGATGTGGGGCGAGACTCTGGGCTTGCTCCGTCACGCGGGCTTCAACACCATCGTGATCCGAGCGCCGTGGCTCCTGCATGAGCCGACCGCGGGGCGCCGCGTGTTCACGGGCGCCTGCGACCTGCGGCGCGCGATCGAGCTCGCAGGTGCTGCTGGCCTCAAGGTCATGGTCCGCATCGGTCCGTGCGTGGGCGGCGGACTTGCCCGCGGCGGGTTGCCGGGGTGGGTGGCGGGCCGGGCGCGCGAGGCGAACCCCGAGTTCCTGGCTTCGGTGACGGCGTTCTGGCGCACGCTTGCCGCGCAGTTCTCCGACCTGCAGGCCACGCGCAACGGAAGCAGTGCGCAGCGCCCGGTGATCGCGGTTGGCATCGAGGACGACTGGCGATGCCTCGACGACGAGGTCGGCGCGGCGTACTTCAGCGCGCTCGTGCGCTTCGCGCGCGAGGTCGGCATCGAGGTCCCGCTCTTCACCGCCAACAACTGCTGGTACGCGCACGAAGGCGTGATCGACGCGTGGCAGACCGCGCGCGGCGGTTCCGGCGACATCATGCGTACCGCCGACGAGTTGCGTCAAGTGCATCCCGAGGCCGCTCCGTTCCTGCTGCATGATTCGGACGAGGCCGCGCGCGCGGCCGTTGAGTCGGTCGCCGCACGCACCGACTTCGCCTGCGAGGTGCTCGCGCGCGCGCATCGTGGCGCGACCGGCGCGCGCGGATGTGCCGAACGCGCCGAGCGCGATATCTTCGCGATGCGTCGCACGCTGGTGTTCGCGAGCACCTTTGGCGAGATCCTCGCCGGCATGACGCCCGAAGCGCCGCGCGCCGATGCCGACGGACGGACCGTTGTCGCGATGCGCGGCAGCAGCCGGGATCGCATCGAGGTCGTGTTCGGCGCGCGTATCGCGAGATCACGCAAGGTCGTTGCGACCGAAGCCGTCGAGTTCCGCGGGAGCGGGCTCGCGATCGGCGGTTCGCGGCTCGAGGAGTGCAGCGGCTCGCTCGTCGCGCTGCTCGACGACATCGTGGTGGTCGCGGGCGAACCGCGCACCAAGATCGCCGTGAAGATCGACGGCAGCAGCGTGTCGGTCGCTGTGCCCGCCGATGGCGCTGCGCCGAAGGTGACGAAGGTGCGCGGGCTGCGCATCGCCGCGGTCCCTGCCGCGCTTGCTGCGGGCGTGGGCATCGGCGACGGCACGATCGAGTTCGTCGACGAGGCGGGCACGCTGCTTGCGCACATTGCGCGCGACGGCACGGCGAGCCGCGCCAAGGCGGCTCCGAAGCGCACGATGGCGCCGCGGAAGCCGCTTGCGCTGAGCGCACCGCGCGTCGTCGCAGAGACCGCGCTTCTCGATGGAACGCATGCCCGGTTCGCGCGCATCGCGCGGCCCGAATCGCTCGGCGCCTTCGGCGTCGAGTCGATGCACGGCTACTACTGCGCGCGGTTCGCAGCGCCAAAGCAGAAGGGCCGCGAGGCGTGGGCCGAAGGCTTCGGGATTTCGCGCGTCACGCGTGCAGCGCTCAAGCCGCGCGGTACCGCGCAGGTGATCGAGGTGCGTGGTGATTCGCTCGCCCCGGTCGGTTCGCATGTCGGCGAGCGCGTGGGCGTGGTCGGACCGTTGCGCGAGGTCGCGCCGCTCAAGGGCGTGAAGGGCGCGCTCGTCGACCTTCCGCGATTCGACGCCAGCCGGCTCGGTCGCTTCGTGTGGGGCTACGAGGCGCGTGCCGACGCAGAGCACCGCAGGACGGTGCGCTGGACCTTCGCGGCGCGGAAGAACGCAGTCGTCGCCGTGCTGCCCGCATGGTGGTTCGAGGAAGGGTACGCGTCGGCCGGCCATGCACTGCGCCTGAACGGCGCGCTCGTCGACGGCGCAGCGCCCATCGCGCGCAGCTCGCCGGTGCTCGATGGATCGCTGCTTTCGCCCATGCGGCCGAAGAAGCTCGCGAAGGGCGAGAAGCCGCCGAAGGCGAAGGCGGTCAAGCTCGAGCCCGGCGCGAACGAGCTGCTCCTGGACCTCGACCCCATGCACGAGGTCGACGACGGCACGCTCAAGCGGCTGATGAAGGACACGGAGTTCCTCGATGTGTGCGGCGAGATCGCCGCAGACTGGTCGTTCGCGCGCGTGTCGCCGCCTGCCAGCTGGGCCGCGTCGTCGCCGCTTCCGAAGAAGCCGCTCGGCGCGCCCGCGTGGTTCCGCACGGGCTTCACGGTCGACGCACCGCGCGCGCTCGAGCTTTCCTGCGAGCACGCCGTCGGCAGCGTCGCGACCGTGCTCGTGAACGACGAGCCGATCATGGTGCTCGATGGAACAAGCGGCTCGCGCGCAGGCGCGGGCAGGAAGCAGGTCCTGCGCCGCATGGCGCGGATTCCTGCATCGCTCGTGCGCGCAGGCGAGAACGAGATCGCCGTGTTCGAGCCCGATGGCGTGATGCCAGCGATCGAGGTCCGCTAGCGTCGGCCGAGCAGGCTGCGCCAGTCGACCTGCGTCGCGTTGTAGAGACCGCCGACGGCGAGGACCACCATGAGGAGCGCGACGAGCCCCGTCTGCTCCTTGTCGGTGCGGCTGTTGCTCGGGAACTTCGCGTCGTAGTACACGAGGGTCGTCGGTCCTGGCTTGTCGACCCTGAAGCCGCGTCCCGAGTAGGTGCGGCCATCGACGGTGTACGAGTAGTCGAAGGTGTAGCCGGCGTCGGCGTTCCACAGGCGCTTCGGAGTCTGATGGGCGACGCCGTACACGGGCTCGGCGGTGACCATGGCGGTCGTCTCGAGCAGCCCCGCGTTCGTGTGCAACGCCTGCAGTACCACCCAGCCGAGGTAGCACTCGGCGCCGACGATGAGGATGAGCCGGAGGAGCGCGCCTATGCGCATGCGTGTTTCGGATGGATCGCGCTACAGCGCGCTCGGGTGCCACACGGTCTTGGTCTCGACGAACGGCGCGATCGCAAACGGCGAGTGCCAGAATGCGTCGTCGTCGAACTTCGGCGCGTCGTGGAACAGGCACACGCGCTTGAGGTTCTCGGCGGCGCCGAGCTCGAGCGTCTTCGCGTCGAGCGCGGAGAGCCGCGCGCCGCAGACGCCTGCGATATCGCGGTGCGAGGCGATCCACGGGCAGAGCTCGGCGCGCAGCCCGGTGAGGATGTTCACGACGCCCGCGGGCACATCGCTGGTCGCGAGCGCTTCGCCGAAGGCGACCGCGAGCGGCGCGTTCGTCATGGGCGCGATCACGATCGCGGCGTTTCCTGCGGAAATCACGGGCAGCAGCAGCGACACCATCGCCAGCAGCGGCCGCTCGTCGGGCACGACAATGGCGACCGTGCCCATCGGTTCGGGCATCGAGAAGACGAAGTACGGCCCGGCGACCGGCTGCTTGCCGCCGAGCACCGACGCGATCTTGTCGGTCCAGCCCGCGAAGCACACGCAGCGGTCGATCGCATGGTCGACCTCTCGCGTGGCGTCGGCCTTCGATCGGCCTTCGATCGAGGCGATGAGCGCAATGAACTCTGCGCGGCGCGCCTCGAGCATCTCGGCGATGCGGTAGATCACCTGGCCGCGGTTGTACGCGGTGGCGGCGCCCCACTTGAGCTGCGCGGCGTTCGCGGCCTCGACCGCGTCGCGCAGGTCCTTGCGGCTCGCGTGCGAGGCGTGCGCGACGATGCACTTCCTCGCATCCTTCACCGGAATCGTGCGTCCGCTCTCGCTGCGCGGGAACGCGCCGTTCACATAGAGCTTGAGCGTCTTCGCAACCTCGACGCGCGTGGATCCCGATGGACTCATCGGCCACCTCCGACCTTCAGATACGCGGAAAGCCCCTGGCGTCCGCCCTCGCGGCCGAAGCCGGACTCCTTGTAGCCGCCGAACGGCGCGCTTGCGTCGAAGCGATTGAAGGTGTTGAGCCACACGACGCCGGCGCCGAGGCGGTTCGACATCTCCAGTGCGCGCGCGGCCTTCTCGGTCCACACGCCGGCGCTCAGGCCGTAGGTCGTGTTGTTCGCGCGCTGCACCGCTTCCTCGGGCGTGCGGAAGGTCATCACGCTCACGACCGGGCCGAAGATCTCCTCGCGCGCGATCGTGTGCGACGGCTGCACGCCCGTGAAGATCGTGGGCCTGCACCAGAAGCCCTTCTTCGGGAGCGGGCACGAGACCTCGTGCTTGTGCGCGCCCTCTGCGCTGCCTGCCTTGAGATAGCGGTTGATGGTCTCGAGCTGCGCCTTCGAGTTGATCGCGCCGACATCGGTGTTCTTGTCGAGTGGATCGCCCACGCGCAGCTGCTGCATGCGGCGCTCGAGGCGCGCGACGAAGTCGTCATGCGCGGATTCCTCGACGAAGAGACGCGATCCAGCGCAGCAGACATGGCCCTGGTTGAACCAGATGCCGCTCACGACGCCTTCGACCGCTTGGTCGAGCGCCGCGTCTGCAAACACGATGTTCGGACTCTTGCCGCCGAGCTCGAGCGTGAGCTTGACGCCCGTGCCCGCGACGGCCTTCGCGATGGCCTTGCCGACCTCGGTCGAGCCGGTGAACGCGATCTTGTCGACGCCGCTCCCCGCAAGCGCCGTGATCGCGCGCCCCGCGTCGGGTCCGCCGGTCACGATGTTCACGACGCCGTCGGGAAGCCCACACTCCTGCAGGATCTCGGCGAGCATGAGCGCGGTGAGCGGCGTCGTCTCTGCGGGCTTGAGCACGCAGGTGTTCCCGCATGCAAGCGCCGGCGCGAGCTTCCACGCGGCCATCATCAGCGGAAAGTTCCACGGGATGATCTGCCCGCACACGCCGACCGGCTTCGGCTGCGCGCCCGCGAACGCGTACGGCAGCTTGTCGCACCAGCCTGCGTGATGGAAGAAGTGCTGCACGACCAGCGGCAGGTCCTCGTCGCGCGATTCCTTGATCGGCTTGCCGCCGTTCATCGACTCGAGCACCGCGAGCTCGCGCGAGCGCTCCTGGATGCGGCGCGCGATGCGGAAGAGGAGCTTCGCCCGCTCGGCGGGCTTCGTCTTCGACCACTTCGGGAACGCCTTGCGGGCCGCGTCGACCGCGCGCGCGACATCGGCGGCGCCCGCGTCGGCGACCTCGGCGATCGGCTCCTCGGTGGCGGGATTGATGGTCTGGAACGACTTGCCCGACTTCGGGTCGACGAACTTGCCGCCGATGAAGAGCCCGTAACTCGCCTTCAGGACGGGCCGCACGCTCTCAGGTGCGGGCGCATACGCAAAGGGCGAGGGAATTGCGGTCATCTGGGCCACAGCGCGATCTTACAGGAGGGCGAATCCCATTCCGCGACCGCGGCGAAACCCGCTGCATGATTCGCCGCCTTCTCGCCCTCATCGTGCTCCCCCTGACCGCCTGCGCGTCGTACGAGTCGGATCCGAGCAAGATTCCCGACCCCGTGAAGCCCGCCGAATCGGCTCCCGGCGCGGTCGCGCCGGCGACCGATCCCGAGCCGATCATGACCGCGGACTACACGGGCCACTCTGGCCGAGCCTCTGAGGACGGAGCCGAGGCGACCAACGCCGTGCGCACCCCCTCGCTCATCACCCGCGTGGGCGGCGACACGAAGGCGCAGATCGAGATCAAGAACGGCGAGTACCGCTACGGTCCGTCGCGCATCGAAAGCCCGCTGCCCGCGGGATATCCCGAGCCGACGCCGCCCGGCGCGATCGACCTCAAGCGCTACCCGACCGTGCGCCGCGCCGAGTATGTCTCGAGCGGCTCGCCCGGCATCGGCATGAACATGGGCTTCTTCCCGCTGTTCAACCACATCAAGCGCAACGACATCGCCATGACGAGCCCCGTCGAGATGGACTACCGCGACACCTTCGACCCGGCGACGGGCAAGCAGGCGCCGAAGGAGTCGATGTCGTGGACGATGAGCTTCCTCTACCGCACGGCGGAGCTCGCGCCCGCGGGCGCCGACCGGAGGGACAAGAATGTCCTCGTCACCGACCGCCCGGAGATGACCGTGCTATCGGTGGGCATGAACGGACCGTATGGGACGGGCGTCGTCGAGAAGGGACTCGGCATGCTTCATGCATGGCTGGCGGAACACACCGAGTACGAGGCCGCGGGCGAGCCGCGCGCGTTCCACTACAACGGGCCGTACATCGCGAACCGCAACAAGTGGTCCGAGGTCCAGCTCCCGGTGCGCAAGAAGTCGTGATTTCTGGGCGTCGGCGCGGCCGCGACTGAACCCAAGCGGCGGATTCTCCGACACAATCGGGGTATGTCTGCCCCCAGGATCATCTGCGCACTCGACATCGGCGGCACCAACGCGAAGGCGCGCTGCGCGCACTGGAGCGAGAAGCGCGCGACGCCGTCCGGCCCGAACTACACGCCTGAGCAGCTTGCTGCAGATCTGCCGGGGCTGCTTGCAGGCGAGAAGATCGACGCCATCACGATCGGCCTTCCGACACCGATCAAGGATGGCCGCCCGCTCATGGACCCCGTGAACCTCGGTCCAGGCTGGAAGGACTTCGACTACCGCAAGGCCTTCGGCGTGCCCGTGAAGATCCTCAACGACGCGGCGATGCAGGCCATCGGCAGCCACCGCGCAGCGGGCCTCTCCAACGAGAAGATGCTGTTCCTCGGGCTTGGCACAGGCCTCGGAAGCTGCATGATCGTCGGCCGAATCGTGCTGCCGATGGAGCTCGCGCACCTGCCGTTCAAGAAGGGCAGGTCGTTCGAGGACTGCGTTGGCGTGAGGGGGCGCGAGCGCAACGGTACGCGCAAGTGGCGCGGCCATGTGGCCGAGACGGTCAAGCTTCTGCGTGGCGCGGTGCTGCCCGATGTCGTCGTGCTTGGCGGAGGCAACGCGAAGGCGCTGAAGGAAGTGCCCGAAGGCTGCGTGCTGGGCGCGAATTCGAACGCGTTCCTCGGTGGCTACGCAGTGTGGGAGCCCGACTGGGCTTCGGCTGCGACCGAGCTCTGAACCCGGTCAGGTCGCTGGCCGGGCTCACTTTCCGGCGGGCACTGGCACCATCGAATCGAGCTGCTTCAGCACATAGGTCATGTACTTGCGCTTCGAAGGCTCGAGCTCGAGGCAGTTGAGCACGAGATCGCCGAGCCGTTCGGGAATCTGCGGATTCCACTGGTGGAGCGGAGTGGTCTCGCCCACCAAGTCGCCGGGGATCTGGAAGTCACGCGGGAACTTCGGGTGCACCGTCTGCGGTGCGAACTTGCCGCGCAGCAGGCGGTACATCGTGGCGCCGAAGTTGAAGACATCGGTCTGCGCCGTGATGGGCTCGACAAGCGGCTGCTCGGGCGCGACATAACCTGCGGTGCCCGACATGCGTGGCTTCGCAGTGCCGATCTTCCACGCCTGGCCGAGGTCGATGACCTTGGTGTGCTTCTCGTCCCACAGCACATTGTTCGGCTTCATGTCCGCGTGCGCATAGCCCTTGTCATGGATATGCACGAGTGCGCTGGCCACATCGCGGAAGATCGCGATCCACTCGGGAATCGTGAAGTCCGCCTCGCCCTTCTGGATCATGTCCTCGAGCGAAGGGGCGTCGATCATCTCCATCACCAAGCCGAGGTCGCGCGAGGGCTTCTTCAGGAAGCCGACGCCGCGCTCGCCTTTGAGGTCGACGATCTCGCGGATGTTTGGGTGCTTGAGGCGGCGACCAGCCTCCCACTCCATGCGGAGCTGGTCGAGGTAGCGGTCCTCCTTGTCGCCCTCGGAAACGACATGCTTCAGCGCGTACTGAATGCGGGTCTTCGGGTCCTCGACGAGATACACAACGCTGAAGGCGCCGTCGCCGAGCCACTTGCGCACGCGATATCCGTGCAGGAACTCGCCCGCAGAGACACGGTCGCGCTTTGCCGCAGGGGTGGGGTCGCTCACGGCACAACCTCGCGAGAGACCTCGCATCCATGCGTGGAGCGCTCGCGCGCAGGGATGGATGGACACAACACCGACATCATCGAAACCACTTCCGTGGCGGATCCCAGTACTGGTTGACGGCCGGGCAAAGCCCGACAGAGAAATGACCCCTTTCGGGGGCGAGGCCGATCCTCGAGGGATAGAAGATACGACAAACCGGCCGCTCTATTTGGGGCTTTGTCGAAGATTCGAAAAAACAGGCTCGCACGCCAGACGGCCCCGGATCTCCCTGAAATGGACGGCATTTGCAGAGGTTGGCTACGCCTCCGCGAAGTCGTTGGCCGCGGCATACCCGCCGCGGCCGAGGCGGGAAAGTTGCCGCAGGAGATCGTTCAGAAGCGTCGAGGCGCCGAAGCGGAAAAGGTGTGGGTGCAACCACTCGGGGCCAAGGGTCTCGTGCACCATCACAAGTTGGGCAATCGCAGACTTCGCCGTGCGGATTCCGCCCGCCGGCTTCATGCCAATGCGGACGCCCGACTCGCGGTAGGCGTCGCGGATCGCCTCGAGCATGACCAGCACCACGGGCATGGTGGCGGCAGGGGTGACCTTTCCGGTCGAGGTCTTGATGAAGACCTCGCCATCGGTGAGCGGACCGGTCGTGAGGCAGGCGTGGATGGCGATGTCGCTGGCGTAGCGGACGGCATCGAGGGTCTCGAGCTCGCCCGTCTCGAGGATCACCTTCAGGTGGGCCTTTCCGCACGCTTCCTTCACACGCGCGATCTCGTCGGCGACCAGCGCGTACTCGCCCGCCAGGAACGCACCGCGGCTGATGACCATGTCAATCTCGTCGGCGCCGTCGCCGACCGCCCGGCGGACATCGTCCAGGCGGATGTCGAGCGGAAACTGGCCGCTTGGGAAGCCCGTCGCGACCGAGGCGATCTTCACATCCGAGCCAGCCAGTGCCTCGCGGGCGACCGACACCAGGTTCGGGTACACGCAAATCGCCGCCACCGACGGGACCGCGGGCTTGCCGGCGGCCTCGAGCACGCGCGAGAGCGCGGGCGCGGGCGAAATCGCCTTGCGGCACAGCGAGCGGACTTTCTCAGGGGAGTCCTTCCCCTCAAGGGTCGTCAGGTCGGTCATCGCGATCGCCAGGCGAAGCGCGTAGTCCTTCGAGGTCGTCTTGATCGAGCGCTTGCCGAAGCTCTCCGCGCGGCGTGCGGCCATGACCGTGTCGACGGGCCGTCGCGCGGGCAGCGGGATATTGCGGAGTTCGACCGCGGGCATGGGTCAGCCTCCGCGCGCGGCGCGGAACAGGGCGGGCAGGCCTGCGCCGCCGAGCAGCACCATGCGGCGATCAGCCTGGTTCTCGACGCCGTAGACGAGCAGCATCTCGCTGCGGTTGTCGAGGACATACAGCAGCTCGACGCGCGAGGTGTCGGAGCCTTGGCCGTTCGCCGCGGTGAGCAGCGTGAAGCCACCCGAGCCCATGGTCGCCATGCCGGCTTCGGCGGAGGGATGCAGGCGACCGGCCTCGACGATGGCGAGCGCGGTGATCGCGATGGCACTGGTGGCGAGGATGGCTTGGGGAAGGCGCATGGTCGGGATCGCGGTGCTAGTTGGAACGCGGGCGGCTGACATCCGCCGAGTCGTTCGCGAGGTTTCGGAAGCCGAGGCCCTTCAGCTGGCGCGACTGCGAGTCCCACTGGACCGCGGCGACTTCCTGCGTGGTCTCGTCGACGATGTAGATCGCCTGGTTGTCGCTGCCCGGAATCGTGCCTGCGACCGCGCTGTAGGTGCTGCGCGGCCGCGCGCCCTGCGCGGTCGCGGGGGCCGAGAGCTCGACCACCGCCAGCGCGCCAAGCGCCGCGACATTGGCGGCGAGAAGGAGCTGGATGGTGCTGGGTCGGCGGCGCATGGGCGTGCTCGGTGCGTTGAGCGCGTCTTCGTTCAAAGGTCGGTGTGCGAGCGCTTCGACGGCATCAGCGACACCACGACGATGATCCCGAACAGCACGGCGGCCACGAGGTAGCCGGCGATCGGACTCGTCTGCGGGGTGAAGGTCGGTTCGGGCGGCTTCTCGGCCTGGGCCGACGCGATGGTGGCGAGGGCGAGCGGCGCGAACGCGGTGATCGTGCGGAAGAGACGCATGTCCGCAGGATACGGGAGCAGCGCGCGAATTGCGAGGCGGCGAGCAGGCGTGATCACGGTTCGGTCACGGCTCGCCGACGAGCGCGAGCCGTTCGCCGCTTCGCTCGACGCGCGCGAAGGCGTGGTTCGGGTCGTGGTCGAGCGCAATGCGCCAGCCAGCCGCGTGTGCACGCCCGAGAATCTCGAGCTTCGACCGCATCGATTCATAGGCCATTATGTCGTAGCCCAGGCTCGCGGCAGGGTGCGCGTGGTGCAGCGTCGGGCACGCGTCGCCGGCGTAGAGCACGGGTCGATCGGGCGCGTCGATGAGGACGCTCTGGTGGCGCCAGGTGTGGCCCCGCGTCGGGATGAGCGTGAATCCTGCGAGCGGCGCGCAGGTGCCGTTCTGTCGCTCGACCCGCGAGGCAACGGGATCGAGATGCGAGCGGAAGGAGGTCTTCGTCATCGTGCTCTTGTTCTCGAACGCGTGGGGAGTGCGACGCGGTTCTCCGCACCAGGCGTGATCCACTGCGACCACACCGGCATTGGAATGAGCCCGAACATGACGCCGCCGTCGAGGCGAAAGGAACCCGTGTGCAGCGTTTCGACGCGCGAGATCGGACAGGCGGTCGTCACGGGGCTGCATGGCAGGCGGTGTCGATCGCAGGTCGGCCGCCGAGGATCCCGATTGCGCCGATCGTGCAGCCTGCGAAGGCGCAACGAGTGCTCGGCGCGCAAGCCCCGCCGTCATGACGCGGAATTCCTTCAGTTTCCGAGGCGATCTGAGGTAGTCTCATTGCCGAGGATCCCATCCCCATGCCATTTTCTCCCTGCACGCGTGCATTCGCGTCCTCTCTCCTGATGCTTGTGACGACCGCTGCGGTCGCGATCGGTGCGTCGCCCGCGCGCGCTGGGCTCATCGTCGACACCACGGCGCTCCGCGCGCTTCAAGTCGGTCAGTCGATGCCTGTTGATGCCGCTGGCTCGACTGGGCGCGGACAAGTGCTGGTCGAGCGTCGGAATCTCGATGGCGACGCGCTGTACCTGCGGTTCGCCAATCCGCGCTTCGGTGCGGCGTGGAGCGAGATGATCGTGCGCGATGCGCGGCTGGCTGCATGCGTTCGCAACGGGGTCGGCGGCGTCGAGAGCACGCGCACGCGCGACGATGGCTCCTTGCTCCGCGAACGGCTCGACGAGGCTTCGCGCGCCGACTGTGCGGGAAGCATCGTCCCGGAAGCTGGGCCCGGTCCGCACGGCGGAGTCGCGTCGCAACTCGCGGGCTGCGATCCCGATGATTCCTTCGATGTGCTCGTGTATGTCACGGTGCCCGCGATCACGGCGATCGGCGGTCTCCAGGCCACGATCGACCAGGTGAAGCTCGGCATCGAGAGCGCCAACACCTGCTACGCGAACTCCTTCATCGACCTGCGCGTGCGCCTCGTCGGCGTGAGGATCTGCGCCGAGACGACCATCAACGGCGATGGATTCGCCACCGATCTCGACCGACTCGCGGCGGTCGACGGATGGCTCGACGACGCGCACAGCGTCCGCAGCGAATGGGGCGCCGACATCGTGAGTCTTTGGCGCACCCAAGATCCGACGGACGGCTTTACCGGCGCCGCTGGACTCGGCTATCTGCTGACCAGCTCGGCCACCGATCCGGCGGGCGTCGGGTTCAACGTCGTTCGATGGGATTCGGCGGTCGGAAACCTGAGCTTTGCGCATGAGATGGGGCACAACATGGGCGCATGCCACGCGTCGGGCGATGGCGGCGGCTGCTCGTCGGGTGGCTACTTCAGCTACTCGCTTGGGTACCGCTGGACGGGCGACAGCGGCGCGCGCTACCGCACGGTGATGGCGTACAACCCACCAGCACCGAATCCGTCGCATCAGCGCATCCCGTACTTCAGCACGCCGATCGTCGCGGTCGATGGACAGGCGGTCGGAACCTCGGCAGCCAAGAACCGCGAGACGATCGTGACGACGCGGCCGATCTTCACGAAATACCTGTGCTCGACGGTACCGGATAACGACGACTGCTACGGCGCGCCGACCCTCTCGGATGGCGTGTCGGTGGCGGTCACGAACAACCACGCGACGAACTACTTCACGGAATCGCTCGGATGCGGCGGCGACTACACCGATGTGTGGTATCGCCTGGCGCCGACGGTCACAGGCCAGGCGGTCCTGCGGGTCTGTCCGACTATCGCGACGACCCAGACCACGATCGCCGTATACAGCGGCTTCTGCGGAGGGACGAAGATTGCCTGCGCGACGGATGCGTTGCCCGGCGATCCGTGCTCGAGCGCGTTCGCCTCGGGACTCGTGATGCCAGTCAGCGCGGGCAACGTGTACTACGCGCGAATCTCCTGCCTCGGGAGCTCGGCGACGGTGTACTTCAGCGGGCAGGTCCGCGTCGACTACGAGGCCTCGTCGACCTGCAGCACGGGCAATTGCTTCGCGGTGCATGCGACGCCTGGGTGCAGCGACGACGCCTGCTGCGCGCTGACATGCGCGCTCGACTCGTTCTGCTGCGGCACATCCTGGGACACGCTCTGCGTGTCGCGTGCGAATGCGATCTGCGCGGGCTGCGGTTCGGCCACGAACAGCTGCTTTGCCGCATCGACTGCGCCCGGCTGCGCGGACGCAGCCTGCTGCGCCGCCGTGACGGCATTCGACGCCTACTGCGGATTGGCTGCGTGGGACGAGATCTGCGCGCGCGAGGCGATGGACCTTTGCGCGGGCTGCGGCGATCCGGCTGGAGGATCCTGCGCGACGCCCCATCCATGGACAGGTTGTGCGAACCAGGCCTGCTGCAATGCCGTTTGCGCCGCCGACGCCTACTGCTGCGAGACCGTCTGGGACTCGGTGTGCGTGAGCGAGGCCGCGACGCTTTGTGCGGTGCAGGGAGACCTGAACGGAGATTCCCGCGTCGATGCAAACGACCTCGCGATCCTCCTGAACGCGTGGGGCACTTCAGGCGCCGATGTCAATGGCGACGGCACCACGAATGGATCAGACCTCGCGCTGCTACTGAACGGATGGACTGGCTGATTCGGCGCCGTCGAATCACCACAGCGCCTGAACGATCTCGAACAGGATCAGCGCGATGATGATCCACTCGAGCAGCTCGCTGCGGTACTGCGATTGCCGCGCCTCGAGTCGCTCGCTGATCGAGCTGAATGTCTCGAGCTTCCGCGTGACGCTTTGCTCCCAGTCGTCGATGCGGAAGCGCCGCGCCGTCGCGCGCTGCACGCGCGCGAGATGCTGGTCGCCGTAGAGCTTGAGCGCGTTGGTCACGCTGTCGAACAGCGCGGCGCCCTCGATCTGCAGCTCGGCGAGCATGCGCAGGTTTGCGCGCAGCCGCAGGCGCGCGAACAGGGCGCGGTCGTTGGCGCGCGCCCAGACCTGGTCGAGGCCGTGGTCGAGCTCGCCGTCGAGGTGCTTGAGCTCGGCGAGCTGGACATTCGCGTGCTCGAGCACGGCCAGCGTCGCTGCGGGCTCCGCGTCGACCACGAATGCCGCGGCCCAGTCGACGACCACGAGATCGCGCGTGCCGTATGCGAGGGGCGCCTGCACCGCGTCCGCGATTTCCTCCGCGGAAAGCGGCTTGTCCTCGAGGCGCAGGAGCGCGGCGAGGCGCGCGACGCCGAACGACTCGACGGCGAGCGGCGCATCGCCGCACGAGGCGGGATCCACCACGAACACAACGAAATCCTCGGCGGACGCGCGCAGGTCGGGGCGCGAGACCGCATCGCCGAGCGTGCGCAGCAGGTCCTCGATCACGGCGCGCGCAGACGCCGCGAGCTCGCGGTTGTTCCACAGGCTCGCCGCGAAACCCGCGAGCCGGTCCAGCGTCGCATCGAACGGCAGGCGGAACGACACCGAGATCGCGCCGAAGTCGTAGATCGTCGCTTCGACAAGCGGGGCGGTTGCGTGGCTGTCGACGGCATGCACGGGGCGCTCGAGTGCGATCCTCAGCGGCTTCTGCGTGAAGTTCGAGTCGGCGGGCAGGCGGCGGCTCTGCGGCAGCGCCTCGCGCGCCGACGCAGGCAGGCGCGACTCGGCTCGGCCGAGGTCGATGGCGTAGCCCGCCTCGAAGGCGAACATGACGCGGCATTCGCCCGAGATGCGCTCGATCGCCATCGCCGCCTCCGTTCGATCACTCGGTCTTCGGCGCTTCCTTCACATACACCGTGGTGTGGCGCACATCGGCAGGCGCCTCGGTGGTCTCCCAGGGGCGGCGCAGCTCGAAGGTGATGCGCGTGCGTCCAGGCTTCTGCGCGACGAAGTTCATCGTGTGGAGCTGCAGCGCGCCGACCGCCTCGCTGCCGCGGATCGGCCGCGTGCGCTGCTCGACCATCCTCACAACCGACTCGTCGTAGCCGCGTGCGGTCCACGAATAGCCCGTGCCCGCCGCGAAGTTGAGCTCGGCCACGAACATCTTTCCGACGGGCAGCTCGACGCCGGTCACACCCTCGACGCCGTCCTTCGACGGCTCGCCGGCGCAGCGGCCGCCATAGAACTCGAGCTTGGTCACGCGGTCGGGATCGGGCGCCGGCTGCGGCGCAGCGGCCCCGCCGTCCTTCGGCGTGGTCGCGCAACCCATGAGTGCGAGCAGGAGAACCGGCAGGGTCAGCATGTGACGCATAGAGAACCTCTATCGACCGCGCGGAACCAGCGGAATCAATCCCGAAACACAGCCTGGGATTTACGCCAGCAGCGCGTCGGGATCCTCGAGCGTCTTCACCACGGTGTTCAGGAACCGCGCGCCTTCCGCGCCGTCGACCACGCGGTGATCGCACGAGAGCGACAGCGGCAGGACGAGACCAGCGTAGAACTTGCCGTCCTTCACGCAGACGCGCTCCTTGGCGCGGCCCGCGGCCAGGATGGCGACTTCGGGATAGTTGATGACCGGCGTGGCGAACATGCCGCCATAGCTGCCGACATTCGAGATGGTGAAGGTTCCGCCGAGCGAGTCCTCGCGGGCGATGGTGCGGTCCTTGCACCGTTCCGCGAGCGTCTTCACGGCACGCGCAAGCTGCACCGGAGCCAGCGAGCCGGCGTTGCGGATCACCGGCACCATGAGGCCCGCGTCGGTGTCGACCGCGCAGCCGAGGTTCACGGCGCCCTTCAGGATGATCTCGCCCTTGGCATCGTCGACGATCGCGTTCAGGCTCGGGTGCTTCTTCAGCGCGCGGCAGATGGCCGCCATGATGAAGGGCAGCATCGAGAGCTTCTCGCCCACGACCTTCGAGTATTCCTTGCGCTTCGCATCGAGCGCGGTGACATCGGCCTCATCGACCACGGTGAAGTGGACGGCGGTCTGCACGCTGCGCGACAGCGCCTCGGCGATCTTGCGGCGCACGCCGCGGAAGGGGACGCGCTGCGCGACATCGTTCTGGTCGATGTACACCGAGCCTGGCGCGATGGCCGCGGCCTTCGGCGCGAACGAGGCGACCTCGGCCACGGTGGCTCCGCCCTCTGCGAACGCGGCCACATCGCTGGCGGTCACGCGCCCGCCGCGGCCCGTGCCCGGGACCCGCTGGATGTCGACGCCGAACTTCTTAGCCAGCCCGCGCACGGCCGGCGTCGCGAGCGCCTTGCCCTCGCGGATGACCTCGACCGTCTCGGGAGCACGCCGCGCGAATCGCTCGCTCACGGTCAGCGTGCCCGCCATCGTGCCGACCACGGTGCCCTGATCGCCACCCGCGGCGCCACCCGCGGCGATCTGGCTCGACATGCAGGAGTTGCCCTGGCTTGCGCCGGCCGCTGCAGCGACAGGCGCTGCCGCCTTGCCTGCGCCGTAGCGCACCAGGACGGCCCCGACCTTGATGATGTCGCCCGGCTTGCCCAGGATCTCGGTCACGGTGCCCGCCCACGGCGACGGCACCTCGACGAGCGCCTTGTCGGTCTGCATCTCGGCGAGGGTCTGCGACTCCTTGACGGCGTCGCCGGCCTTCACCTTCCACGAGATGAGTTCCGCCTCGGCGAGCCCTTCGCCAAGGTCGGGGAGGAGGAAGTGGCTCTTGTCCGAGGGTTGCTTGACTCCGGCCATGATGGTCTCCGAGCGAGCGTCTGTTGTACCACAGCGCGAAGTGGCGGCAGGTCCGCAGGGTAGGCTGCACTGCGAGATACCGCCCGAACCGAGGGCTTTCCCGAGGAGCGCCACATGCACGACACAGCCGAGAACACGCCCGCGATCGACTGGAGCCTGCCGTACGACGCGCGGCGTCCGGCTGTGTGCGGCTCGATGGCGGTGGCCACGAGCCAGCCGCTTGCGGCACAGGCTGGCCTCGAGATGCTGCGGCGCGGCGGTACGGCGGCCGATGCAGCGGTCGCGACGGCGGCGGCGATGACCGTGCTCGAGCCCACGACGAACGGGATCGGTTCCGACGGATTCGTGCTCGGCATCTTCGGTGGCGAGGTCGTCGGGCTCAACGCGTCGGGGCGATCGCCCGCGCGGCAGGCGCGCAGCGCCTTCGAGGGCGCGAAGGGCATGCCGCACAAGGGCTGGGGACCGGTCACCGTGCCCGGAGCGGTCTCGGGGTGGGTGGCGCTGTGGAAGCGCTTCGGGTCGCTGCCGTTCGCGGATCTCCTCGAGCCCGCGATCCGACACGCGCGCGACGGCTATCTCGTGGCCCCGCGCACGGCGGCGCTGTGGGCGCGCGCCGTGCCTGCCTTCGCGAAGTTCGCCGAGTGGCAGCGCGTGTTCACCATCGACGGCCGTGCGCCACGCGCGGGTGAGCGCATCGTGCTCGCCGAGCACGCGAGGACGCTCGAGCTGATCGCGCGCTCGGAGGGCGCCGCGTTCTACACGGGCGAGCTCGCCACGCGCATCGTTGGCGCCGCCCGCGCCGACGGCGCATTCCTCGACGAGCGCGACCTTGCTGCCCACGCGGCGCAGTGGGTCACGCCGACCGAGTCTCCGTTCGGTGCGTCGACGATGCTGCAGATCCCGCCCAACGGGCAGGGCATCGCGGCGCAGATCGCGCGTGGAATCCTCGAGGTTTCGCGGGCCAATCCGCGATTCGCCGAACTCTCGCCCGACTGCGCCGACAGCGTGCATCTGGCCGCAGAAGCCATGAAGCTCGCGTTCCGCACCGTGCACCGCGAGGTCGGCGACCCCGCTGCGATGCGGGTGAAGCCCGAGGACCTGCTTGCGCCTGCGTTCCTCGAGCGGCTCGCCTCGGAGATCGACGCGAAGCGGGCCCAGGACTTCGAACACGGTCCGCCGAAGACAGGCGGCACGATCCTGCTGTGCACCGCCGACGCGCGCGGCAACATGGTGTCGCTCATCCAGTCGAACTACGAGGGATTCGGCTCGGGCATCGTGATCCCGGGCACGGGCATCGCCATGCAGAACCGCGGCGCGTGCTTCACGCTCGAGCAAGGGCATGTGAACGAGTACGCGCCCGCGAAGCTGCCGTACCACACGATCATTCCCGGCATGCTCGTGAAGCGCGATGCGGCCGGCGCCGTGCGCCCGCATGTCGCGTTCGGCTGCATGGGCGGCTACATGCAGCCGCAGGGGCAGCTGCAGATCGCGTCGCGGATCGAGGATCACCGCGCGAATCCGCAGGCGGCGCTCGATGCGCCGCGGTGGCA